>Ga0315314_1002327_pt1 | contig 15806 bp, 14 predicted proteins | sample TDP9_MG_FD_203631 | JGI IMG/M metagenome (GOLD analysis project Ga0315314, IMG submission 203631) | Freshwater sediment microbial communities from Lake Towuti, South Sulawesi, Indonesia - TDP9 | ecosystem: Environmental > Aquatic > Freshwater > Lake > Sediment | place: Indonesia: South Sulawesi...
GTCAGCGATCATGGATTTCATCCAGAGCCACAATGAGAGCTGCAAGATGTTTCGCTGGACCAAGGATACAGATACCATCTTGTCCCAGGTCAACAAGTGTAAAGAAGCGTTAGGGACGGTGCACTAGCTCACTAATTCGGTAACTTTTAGGAGTTTATCAAAAGGGGTCATGTAGTGCAAACCCCCGCGCCGTCCGGTGCATGCGATGTTAGACAGCGCGGCTACATCGAAGCCGCCGTACTCCACTAGCGCTTCCCGAAGCGACCTGTTGCGACGAACCAAGAGGGAGACGCGATCGTAAAGTGCTGCGTACGCCGGACGGAGCGTCGGGTCATCTTCCCAGACTTCGACATCGTCAATGACTCGATGGATCCGGCCGGCAACAACGTCGACTCCAGCCCAAGATTTCAGGACGTTCGGGTTGAGCACGAGCCAAACACACAGCGACTCCCAGTATCTCCGAACGGCACCTCGTTCAGTGCGCGGGATATCCTCCCGATCCCAGCACCTGTCGTCGAGGTCGTGAGCATTCGAAACCATATACTCTTCGGCTCTGACATCGCCTTTCCAACGAGCAATCTTCTCTATTCGATGGTTTTCGTGAGCCGGAAATGGATCCCCAAAATCCCACGTGCAGCCAAACACACGGTACTTGCGATGTCTCACCCGCCGATGACGAATACCTGGTGCTCTTTGAGAGAACGCGTCCTTCTTCGCATGCACATGCGTATACGGCAATCCAAATGCGACAAGTGAGTGAACTTCATGAACGAGCCTGCTCGCCATAGGTAGAATCGTATTCTCTTTGCGTTGTCTAACGATGGGCGTCCGGCTGCACGCCATGGTTAGAACCATTTTCTTCTTTTTGCTTCATGAATAAGAGACTCTAAATCTTCAGCAGGTATCAGGAGACAGTATTGCCCCCACACCCATCTGCCTTTTGCTCCATCTTTTACGCCTACCATGTAGTATCCAAAACGATATTCAATTCGGTTTTCCTCTTCATGCCTCATTCGCTGAAAGGCAATCAGCTTGTGAGGAGCATTGCTCTGTTTTCGTAGTATTTCATCTTCGATGACGAAATGCCGCTTTGTGCCCCAAATAGTGGGGATCATGCGACGTTTGCCAATGTTGTTTGGCAGCATTGAAGGAGGCGGAATTGTGACAGGGCTTTTGATGGATTTTGAAGCATGATTTTTGTGAATGCCCATTTTTCAGGTTCTAACTATGGATTATATGGTTTCCGTGTAAGAACCCTTAACTGGCATTTTGTCGGCATAAGACACCGGGTAATAATTTCAACAAGTTGCTGATTAAACAGGCAGTTAGGCCTCTCCACCCGACAACCCGGCGTCTTATGTGGTTTCCGCATAAGACCCTACTTCTGGCCTATTGTAAGCGCGCAAGGGTAGAGAGCTGGGGGAAATTGAACAAACACAATCGGTTTATACGACCACTAATTGGGCAAGTCAAGCGACAAATTGGCGTGAGGTTTCGAGGTCAGCGATTCCCTTTCGACAAAGGGAGCAGGCATCAAGCGGGACTCCGGGATTGGAAGGCTCAAGTCGCGATGGGGCGGATATATGGAGCGGCGGAAGAGACGCTCTTCTCGCCGGTCCGGACGGCTCCTGAGCGACCTTGGGCGACTATGAGCGAGGAGAGATCGGCGATGTGAAGGCCGAGCTGTCTGAGCCCTCCGATCCGCTGTTGAGGAGGGCGAGTTCTCGGGCTGCCGAGATCGAAGGAGCGAATGCCCGCGGGAGCGAAGGGGGCGGCCGGACCAAAGCCAACACAAAGCGTCCATTCAGAGGATGGCGATCGCCTCGATCTCGATGAGGAAATCAGGATGGGCGAGGGCCTTGACCTCCACCAGGGTGCTCGCCGGAAGGTCCCTCCCAAGGTAGGCAGTTCGCACCTCGGCTACTGCCTGGCGATGCCCCATGTCAGTAAGATAGACCGTCACCTTGGCCACCCGGGAGAGATCGGCCCCCTCCGCCGCGAGGGCCTTTTTCAAGTTCTCCAGGGCCTGGGCCGTCTGGGCCCGGATATCCCCCTTTCCCACCACCTCGCACCGCTCATTGAGGGCCACCTGTCCGGAGACGAAGAGCCAGCGGTTCCCCTCCGTCCGAACGACCTGGCAAAAGGGGCCATCGGGAACCGGAAGCCCGGTCGGGTTTTTGCGCGAGATCGTCATCTGGTTTTCCTCCCCTTCACTGCCCTCTCCAGCACCTGGACTGTATGCAACACCTCCACCCCAGATCCATCCCTTCCCAGAATGGACTCCAGGCGCAGGCGGCAGGCCGGGCAGCCAGTGGCCACCACCTGGGCCTTCGTCCTGCGGATATTCTCCACCTTGGCGGAGGCGATGGGACGGGAGATCTCCGGGAAATAGAACTGGAAGGAGCCTCCCCCCCCACAGCAGGCATCGGCCTCCGCCATCTCCAGGAAGGCCAGCTCCGGGATCGATCTCAGGAGCGCTCGAGGCTCGGCCCTCACCCCCTGGCCCTTCGCCAGATGACAGGGATCATGATAGGTTAATGTAATGGGCAGCGGGCCCAGGATCTCGGAAAGGCCCTCCTGGCCCATCAGGAACTGGCTCACATCCTGCACCTTGGCCCCCACCTCCTGCGCCAGGGCATCATCCTCCCCCAATTCCCGCAGAAGATAGGCGTACTCCTTCTTCAGAGTATGCCCACAGGAGGCGCAGCCCGTTACGATCACCTCCGCCTGCAGGGAGGAGAGCCGTCTCAGGTTGTGTCTCAGGTTGTCAGTTAGCATCTCCTGCTCTCCGGAGATGAGGAGGGGGGTACCACAACAGACCAGATCTTTGGGGAGGATGACCTCCACTCCCAGGGCGTTGAGTAGGGAAATGAGGGATCGGCCGATCTCCGGATAGATGTAATCGATCATGCAGCCGGGGAAGAAGGCGACCGTCGTCCTGATGACGGATCCAGAAGGCCGGATCCTCTCTGGAACTTGATCGTGCAAGGCCTTCTGGGGGATGGAGGGAAAATCGGAAAGGGGAGTCCCTGCCACCTCGATCTGAGGCGGGAGCAGGGGCCGGACGAGGCGGGCCCCCTTCATGGCCAGACCGAAATGTCCCTTCTCCGAGAGGAGGTGGCGGAAGGCCAGCCGCTTCTTCCAGTCCAGGCCGAAGGAGCTGAGCATCTCCGTGCGGAGTGCGGCGATGAGATGCCCCACCTCCATGCCGCTGGGGCAAACGGCCGCACAGGAGTGGCAAAGCAGGCAGCGGGAGGCAATCTCCTCCAGATGCCGAGAGTGGATCAGCCTCCGATTGTGGAGAGCCTTGAGCAACTGGACCTTCCCTCGAGGGGAAGCGGTCTCCTCCAGGATCTGCTCATAGACCGGACAGGCTGCCAGGCACAGTCCGCACTTGATGCAACTGTACAGGGATTCTGCATTAGCTCGGGAGATCATGGCGATACCAGATAGGCGGGGAGAGAGTGGCCCCTTCCATTCGATGGGGCCTCCCCTACTTGAGGGCTTCTATCTTTTGGGCGAGGAAGCTGTTGGGGCTCAAGATTCCCAGGGGATCAAAGGATCTCTTGATATCGGCCATGATTTGCAGGGTGGCCGGATCGAACTCCATGGGCAGAAATCGGGCCTTGGAAATGCCGATGCCATGCTCCCCGGAGAGGGTACCTCCCAGGGCAAGGGATTCGGCAATGATCTCCTGGGCTGCCATCTCCACCCGAGCCAGCTCGTCCTTGTCTCGCTCGTCGAAGCTGAGGCAGGGATGGATGTTTCCATCCCCTGCGTGGGCTACCACCGCAATCCGAACATTATGCTTCCTGGCGATCTCCGGGAATTTTTTCAGCATGAGGGGCAACTTGGAGACGGGAACGGTGGCATCTTCGGAAAAGGTAGTGGGGCTGAGCCGGGCCAACGCCCCAAAAACGGAGCGGCGGGCCAGCCAGATCTGCTCGTTCTCCTCCTCGGAGCTGGCCACCTTCACCTGGCTCGCCCCTCCCCTCTGGCAGAGATCGGCGATCTGGGCCATCTCACTCTCCACTATCTCCCTCCTGCCATCCACCTCGATCAGAAGGACCGCCTCCACATCCCTGGGCAGGCCAATGTGGATGAAATCCTCCACCGCGTTGGTAATCGCCTGATCCATCAATTCCATGATGGAGGGGGTGATGCCCGCTCCCATGATGCGCGCCACTGTCTCCCCCGCCTCTCCCAGGTCAGGGAAGATGGCCTGGAGTGCCCTTTTACATTCCGGCTTGGGAAGGAGCCTCACCGTGATCTCGGTAATAATCCCCAGGGTCCCCTCCGAGCCGCAGAAAAGACGAGTCAGGTCGTAGCCGGTCACATTCTTGGCGGTGCGGCTCCCGGTCTGAATCACCGTCCCCGAGGGCAGCACCACTTTCAGCGCCAGAAGATAATCCCGGGTGGTGCCATACTTCAAGCACTTCAGTCCCCCCGCATTCTCCGCCACATTCCCCCCCAGGGTGGAGATATACTGACTGGAGGGATCAGGGGGATAAAAGAGGCCCTTCGCCTCCACCGCCCTCTGGAGATCACCGTTGATCACCCCTGCCTCGGCCACAGCGACGCGATTCCTCTCATCGATCTCCAAGATGCGATTCATCCGGGTGAGGCAGAGGACGATCCCTTCCGCTACCGGGATGCTCCCGCCGGTCAGATTGGTGCCCGCCCCCCGGGGAGTGACGGGGATCCTCTCCGCACTCGCCAGCCTCATAATGGCCGAGACCTCCTCCGTGGTCTTTGGAAAGACCACCGCCCCGGGGAGGGATTCCTGGAGATAAGCGTCGTAGGAGTAGGCGATCAGATCCTCCGGAGCGGATTTGACCCGCTCGGATCCTAAGATGCGCTCCAGGCTGCTCAGCACTCCGAGACTCAGCACTATTGGACGCCTCCGTTGGGCTTGTTGTATCTCATCCCTGCCCTTTGCCCTCCAGGTAGAGGCTCTCCTTCCCCTTCACCAGGGCGGTCAAGGCCTCATTGACGGGGGTGGGGATGCTCAGCTCCCTTCCCAGCTCCACAACCGCCCCATTGATATAGTCGATCTCGGTGCGCTTTCCCCGATCGATATCCTGCAGCATGGAACACCGGTTCTGGGGGGCGCCGGAGACGATCTCCTTCAACTTCTTCACCGCGTCGGAATAGCGAAACTGGATCCCTTTCGCTTTCCCCACGGCCATCCCCTCCTCCATGGCCAGCTTCTGGATGCGCAGCGTTGGGGGATAGGAGACCGCCTCGATATTTCGCATGCCGGTAAGGGCGCCCACCGGGTTGATGGCCAGATTCATGATGAGCTTCCCCCAGACCAAAGAGTCCAGATCCTCATCATATTTGACCTCCACCCCCGCCTGGGTGAACATCTGGGCCAGGCGCTCCGAATCCTTCCTCTGGGAGGGATCGACCACCCCCAGCACCGTCTCCGCGTGACCTGAATTGTTGACTGCACCCGGGCCAATGACATAGGCGCCCCGCGAGGTCACCCCAGGAATCACCCGATCGATCGGGAGGTGGCGGGCGATCCGCTCCACATTGCCCAGCCCGTTCTGCATGGTGAGGATGAGGGTCTTTTCCGAAAAGAGGATCCTCCATTGCTCTAATGCAGTCTCCGTATCGTAGGCCTTGACCATCAAGAAGACCAGGTCCACGGGCCCCAATCCTTCGGGCGAGGAAAAGGCCTTCACCGGGATCAGCTGCTCCCCCGAGGCATCCCGGACCCGCAGGCCTTCGTTTTGGATCTTTTCGATATGCTCCTTCCAGATATCGAGAAAGATTACATCGAAGCCGGCCTTGACCAGAAGGCTGCCAAAGACACCTCCCATGGCCCCTGCACCCAACATGGCGATGCGCATCCCGATCTCCTTCGTAACTTGATCTGCTATGGCTCAGGTAATGGGCAGCCGCTTTCCGGTGCGGGTCTCTTCCGCGATGCGGGCCCTCTCCTTGAAATATTCCTGCAGACCGAAGACCTGCTGAATCCTCTCTCCGCCCTTGATGCGATCTTCCATATCCTCCACCGACTCGCAGATCCTCAGAACCAAATCCACTTTCTCCTGAGGGATCACCACCACCCCGTCGTCATCCCCCACAATCCAATCGTCCGGCTTCACATTCACCCCGCCGCAGTTGATGGGGACCTGAATCTCCCCCATCACATCGCAGGAGCCACAGCGGGGGATGATGGCCCGCGTGAAGAGGGGGAATCCTGATTTGCGGATCGCTGCGGCATCCCGGACCGCCCCATCGAGCACGATGCCCACTGCTCCCAGGCGGGCCGCCTCGTAGCAGACCAGTTCCCCCATCACCGCGGACTCCGTTATCCGGGAGGCATCGATGACCAGGACATGTCCAGGCCGAACATAGTCCAGGGAGGCAATCACCGTCATGAAGTCAGAGGGGACGGTCCGAACGGTCAGGGCCTGACCGATCATCTGGACCCCTAAAGTGATGGGCTTGATCGCCGAATCCATCGCGTTTTGCTTCCACATGGCATCACTCAAGGAGGCGGTGTCCAACCTCTTCAGACGCTCCACGATCGATCCCATCTCTTCCTCCTCATCTCTCCTGCAACTTTGGCGATCTTGGATTTCAACCCTGATTCCTGGCGGAGAGGCCCAGACGCAATCCGAAAGCGAATCCCCTCCGATTTCCCTCAAAATCGGGAAACCGCTCCTGCAGGACCTCCAGGAACTTCTCTCGGGAGACGGGGATGTCTCCCACCCCTACCGCCAGGCCCAGGCTGATGACGCTGATATGCTGAAAATCGTGGAAGTAATCCCGGGAGAGCTCGTTGATATTGAAGGGGTACAGGAAGGGAGTGAACTGCTTCAGGGTGCCCAGAAGGTCATCCAGGGCGGGATAGGTGTATTTCTTCATCCTCACCAGGGTGGGAGGGGAGGGTTCGGTATTCATCACCGCCACCGATCGGGGATGGAGGAAATTGCAGTGGCGGGCTGCCTCCAGCGGTTCAAAGGCGATGAGCATGTCCGCTTTGCCAGAGGGAATCAGGCCGGAGCGAGTCATCCGTCTTTCATCAAACTCCTCCCCCTCCTCCAAAATGCGATAGCGCACATGGGAGATCACTCCCCCTTCCCGCTGCGCCCCACCTCTCCTTTCGGCGCCGCTCACGCTGATCCCCTCCTTGATGCCCGCCAACTTGAGCAGATTCCCCAGGGTGATGACCCCCTGGCCGCCAAACCCACAGATCACGATGTCGTAGGTCTTCATCCGCTCCCCACCCCAGCCAATTCGGAGACCTTCACCTTGGACCTCACCTCCGTTTTAGTGATGGCCGAGTTGGGACAGACGCTCTTGCAGGCACCGCAGAGGGTGCAGGTGGCCTCCTCGATGTAGTATATCTCCTCCCCTCCTTCCATGCGGGAACGGATGGCTGGACACCCAAATTCGATGTAGCACTCCTCGCACCTCTGGCAGCGCTCCGGGTCGATGTCGTAGTAGACATCCTCTTCCGGCTTGAATCGCCGTCGGCGCCGATCGGCCTGTAACGAACACTCCCGCTCGGCAATGATCACCTTGAAACCCGGTACCTCCAGCGCCTCCAGGATGCCATTCATCATGGCCCGTACATTGAAGGGGTCGATGGTCCTCACATATTTGACCCCCAGAACCCTCATCAACTCCCGGATATTGATCCCGGAGACCTTCTCCCCGTCCACGGTCAGATTGGTCGTAGGGCTCGGTTGATGTCCGGTCATGGCGATCCATTTGTTGTCCAGGAAGATGAGAAGCACATCCGCATTCTGCTGGACGGCATTGACCAGGGCGGCGACCCCGGAGTGAAAGAAGGTGGAATCGCCCACAATGGTGATCACCTTCTGATCGGCGATCGTTTTGCTTACCCCCTGGCAGGTAGCCAGTCCACAGTTCATGCAGGTGACCCAATCCGAGGCATAGTGGGGCGGTAGCCCGGAGAGGGTCAGGCAGCCGATGTCCCCGCCATAGACCTCCTGTCGCCGGGTCGCCTTCATCAGCGAGTACATGGTGGCGCGATGGGGGCAACCCGCACAGAAGGCGCCGGTCCGGGGAGGCAGTTTCTCGATGATCGGCTTCGCACGGTCGGCGATCTGCAATCCCTCCAGCCGATCCTCCCCCCCAAACTCCCTGGCCAGGACCTGGCTGATGAGATCCACATTGAGCTCCCCGTAGCGGGGGAAGAGATCCTTCCCCCTGATCGGCAAGGTAAGATTTGCGTCATAGGCTGCCTTCTTGACCTGCAACTCCAAGAACCCCTCCAGATCTTCCACGATGATGGCCCCCTTCAGCGGGGAGAGGAAGTCGGCAACCAGGGCAGGGGATACCGGATAGGAGATCCCGATCTTGAGGATGGGCAGATCATAGAGGCCCAGCAAATCGAGGGCTTCCAGCAGGTAGCCATAGTTGACGCTGGTGGTGATGATCCCCCAGTCTCCGCTCCCCGGAAGGACTCGATTGAGGGGACTCTGGTAGGCATATTCTCTCATTCGATCCACCGCTTCCAGAAGCCTTCGATGATTCTCCACGGCGGTCTGGAAGAGGTTGAAATAGCGCACCGGGTTCTTCACGAAATGACCGGCCTCCCCCCTCTGCTTCGGCATCTCTCCCAGGATCAGGTCCCCTGCATTGTGGGCCAGACGGCTGGGGACATTGAGGACCACCGGAACATTGAACCGCTCGGAAAGTCCGAAGGCCTCCCTGGTGAAATCCTTGATTTCCTGGATATCCGAGGGCTCCAGGATGGGGGCATGGGTATGGAGGGAATACCAGCGATCATCCTGCTCGGTGGTGGAACAGGTGGCGCCGGGGTCACTCCCGATGACCAGGACCAGCCCTGCCACCACCCCGGTCAATCCCAAGAAGTGGAGCGGCTCGGCCGCCACGTTCATTCCCACATGCTTCATGGCCGCCATGGAGCGAATGCCGGAAAAGCTGGCGCCGATTGCCCCATGGAGGGCAACATGCTCGTTGGCGCTGTATTCCGCATAGAGCGTCGGAATATAGTCCCGCATGGCAATGAGGGTATCCCCGATCTCCGAGGCGGGCGTCCCCGGATAGGTGGCGAAATATCCCACTCCGGCCTCCAACGCCCCCCGGGCCACTGCCTCATTGCCCATGGCCAGGATCCTCCTCCCCGCCTCGCGGGAGAGGATCCCATCCATCATTACGATTCGGACCAGGGGTAACGGGAAAACCACTTGAGTGCCTCCTCTCCTTTGGCCTCCTGGCCAGCAGGGATGCGGATGTTGATCCCCGAAATGCCTGATTCCATGACCTCCCTCCACTCCCTCTCGCGCTTCTCGATCTTATCCAGGCCCAGGCTGAGATAGATCGGCCTGGCAATCTCCTTCTGCAGTTGGGAAAGCGGCAAATGTTTGCTCGGCCATTTCAGAAAGACATATTCGGCCCCCATGTCCACCATCTGCTTCAGGCGGAGGAGCTCCAGGGGCGACTCCACCTTCGCCTGGACCCCGATCTGCAGCGTAAGCCCTTCCTCTAAGGCGCCGTTCGCCGGATCAAAGCCCGCCTTTGCCCTCAGGGCCATTCGTAAGAACTGCAGGAGATCGAGATCGTAGACCGGCTTCGCCTCCTTCAAATAGGTCTTGGATGGATGCTGCCCTGCACTCAGCACCACCTTTTCCAAACCCAGGACATTGGCGGTGAGCAGATCCGAGAAGAGGGCGGCGCGATTGCAGTCTGCCGGATGGAAGTGGAGATAGACCTCCTTCTTCAATTCCCCCTGCAGCAAGGATCCCAGGGCCAAGGGATGCAATCCTCCCCCTGGATTGTAGAGGTGATAAGCTCCGGCAGACTTGAGCCTCTTGGCGGAAGCGATGAATGATTCCACCTCAGAGGCGATGGGGCAATCTAATTGTGCGATCAGGGTGTGCATTTCCTCTTCTCTGCTTCCCTATTCTTCCGCCTCTTTCGCTGAGCTACCCGGCTGCCAGATCAGCTCCTGCGGATGAAGATGCTTGGACCAGTCTTCCGGATCATGGAGCCGGGAGAGTCTCTCCAGTTGTCCCAGGGCCTCCAAGCGGTCGTAAACCGCCTTCCAGACGCAATCCAGCTCCTCTCTCACCTCGCATTTTCCGTCGGTCATCCCCTCGCAGGGGCCATGGCGAAGCCCTTTCGGACAACGGGTCAAGAGGCAGATCCCCCCTGTCTCCCCCAAGAGGCAGTCCCCGCAGGCCTGGCAGCGCTCGAAAAACCTGCCCAACCTCTCGGCTTTCCCATAGAATTGGGAATTCAGGCCCGGGAGGCACACCTTGTCCGTCACATCCATTACCGATTGCACCCCCAGCCCGCAAGAAAAGACCAGGATCGCGTCTGCCTCCTCCAATTCCCTCTTGATTCGGCGCAGATCCCTCCGCACCAGTCGTTCATCGCAAGGCTCCTCACAGATGATGGAAGCCAGCACCTTGCCTCTTAGGATCTTCTCCTCCCACTCCTTGACCTGTTCTGAGCCCCCCGTCTGGCAGGTGGCCGCGCAACCGCCACACCCGATAATGACGACCTTCGGGTAAGAAGAAAGCATGGAGAGGATCTCCTCTTTGGCTTTCTGGGTGGTGATCATCATAGGCGAACTCCTTTATGAGGCAAGATTAATCCTTAGGATGGAGTCCTTTTACGCTATCGCCTCTTGAGCTGTCAAGAGAAAATTGGCTCGGCCAGAAACCTGCCCAATGCTGCGTTGAAGGCAGGGGCATTCTCGATCATGGCCATGTGCCCTGCCTTCTCGATAATCTCCAACTGGCCGTGGGGAAGGTGGGAGTACAGGTATTTCGAGAGCTTGAGGGGAGTGAAACGATCCTCTCGGCCGCAGAGGATTAGGGCCCTTTGCGATATCCGGGAGAGGTGGGCCCGGATGTCGAAGGCATTGCAAGCAGAGAAATCGGAAAATATCACCCTGGGATCGGTCTTACCCACCTCCGCCTCGCCCAGGCTTAACAGATAGGTCGGAAAATGGGGGGAGTAGGCATATCGGCAGATAACGCGAATCGCCTCCTTGAAATCCAGCTCCAGCGCAGAGAATACCTCGGGGGGAACCCTCAATCGGGCGCCGCTGCCCGCCAGGGCCATCCCCTTCACCCGCAAAGGATGAGCCAGGGCCAGAACCATGGCAATCGCCCCTCCCATGGAGTGTCCCACCAGGAAGGCCTCCTCGATGGCCAGGGCATCGAGGAAGGAGGAGAGGATTCGGCTGTAAGCCTCCACGCTCCCCTCTCCCTCCCCCTCCGAGTCCCCATGCCCAGGAAGATCGATGGCCAGGACAAAGAAGGCCTCTTCAAAGGCCTGGAGCTGGCGAAGCCAGACATTGGAGCTTCCTCCCGCCCCATGAATGAAGACCAGCGGCCTCGTCCCTGCCCGGCTTCCAGCCTCTCTGAAATAGACTTTCTTCCCCTCTAAGATCAAGTAGGGCATGAGTCTTACCTTCCTAAGGCCTGGGTAGAGTAAAGGAGCAGGATGAGGAGGCCGACCGCGCACCGATAATAGGCAAAGGGAGCCAGCCTACCCCGCTCTAAATAGCGCAACAGATAGCGAATGCTAAGGAAACCGAACAGGGTGGCCGAAGAGATACCCAAAAGGAAGGAAATCCCTTGCCCCGGTGGAAATCCGCTCCCCAAAAGATGGACCCCCTCCAGGAGGGCGGCACCGGCCACGAGGGGAGAAGCGAGGAGAAAGGAAAAGCGAGCAGCATCCTCCCTTTTCAGGCCCAGCAGAAGTCCGACGGTGATGGTGATCCCGGAGCGGGAGACTCCTGGGAAGAGGGCAGCCGACTGACCCAACCCGATGGCCAGGGCCTCCCATAAACCGACCTCTTCGCTCCCTTTCTTCATCGCCCCTCTCCGATCCGCATAGAGGAGCAGTCCGCCCAGGAGGATCATCAAGATCGCCACCGAGGCGGGATGGCGAAACTGCCTTTCGATCGCCTCCTCCGCATACAGGCCCACCAGGACAGCGGGGAGGCTGCCCAGGAGCAGGAGCCAGCTCATGCGCCGAGAGGGGTCGCCCGATATCCTTCTCTCCCAGAGGCTCTTACCGAAGCCCTGGATGAGATTCCACCAATCTCTTCCGAAGTAGAGGAGAAGGGAAAAGAGGGTCCCGAAATGGAGGGCAACATCAAAGGCGAGCCCCAGATCTGGCCAGCCCAGGAGCCAGGGGATCAGGATCAAATGGGCCGAGCTGGAGATGGGCAAGAATTCCGTAATCCCCTGGAGGGTCCCCAGGATGAGGGGGCGCAGGAGGCTCACGGCATCCTATGCCCGAAGTTGTTCATAGGCGGCACGCTGAGCCTCTTGGTACACTTCCCTCACGCTCAAATGGAGGCTTATTGCCAGGGCCTTGCAGTCCTCATACTCGGGGCAAAGGTCGGTCATCCGATCACCCATCATGCCCACCTTGATCCTCACCTTACCGTAGCGGGTCTTCACCTCTTTGATCTCACGAAAGAGCTTCTTGCGCATCGCCTGCGAGATCCTCACCCCAAAGGTGGTCGTCTCCTCGAAAACGATTCGATCGCAGTCGTTCACCTTCTCCGGAGGGCAGAGGACGGTGAGCTTGGTGGCCGGACGGGATTTCTTCATGAGAATGGGCGTCAGATAGACATCCAGGGCCCCTGCCTGGAACAGCCGTTCATACAGGACCTCATAGAATTGGGGGTTCATGTCATCGATGTTCGATTCCAGAACGGAGATGCTATCCTCCTCCAGTTCATCCTCCCCCTGCCCGATCATGAGCCGGAGCAGGTTGGGGAGGGAGGGAAATTCCTTAGCCCCCGCCCCATAGCCGATCTGTTCAATCTTCATGAGGGGCACGGGCCCAAACTGACTGGCTAAGGTGGTGATGATCGCCGCCCCGGTGGGGGTGGTCAGCTCCCCCTCTACCTCGGTGGAGTAGGTGGGAATTCCCTTGATCAACTCCGCCGTGCCCGGGGCTGGGACGGGGAGCTTTCCATGTTCGGCCATCACAAACCCCGATCCCAGATGCAGCGGAGAGGAGTAGATCTTATCCAGCCCCAGCCGATACAGGCCAATGACTGATCCCACGATATCCACGATGGAGTCCAGGGCTCCCACCTCATGGAAATGGACATGTTCCACCGAGGTTCCGTGTACCTTCGCCTCGGCCCTGGCCAGATGGGAGAAGATGGCCTCGCAGTCCTCTTGCACCTTGGGAGGCAGCTTACTTTCTTTGATGATTTCCAGGATATGGGAGAGGTGACGATGACTATGCTCGTGATGGTCGACGATCACTTCCACCTTAGTTCCGGTGAGGGAGCATCTCTTGACTTTCTTGGCTTCCAGGCGAAATCCATCCAGGCGGAGCTTTGCCAGCTCCTCCCTCAGCACCTCCAGTTCCAGCCCCGCATCCACCAGGGCGCCCAGGATCATATCCCCGCTGATCCCCGCGAAACAATCAAAGTAGGCGATCTTCATGGCATTATCCTCCATAGAGCTTTCCCTCCCAGGGGTTCGACTCCCCAGGGAGACGCCAATTTAGCAAATGCATTCTTTAGGCTCAAGCATTTTTTGAAGAGCCAGGCGGCCTGCTGCTATCCGCACTGGTGCTCCTCACGATACAAGTTGCTATGGCCCGCAGGGAGATCCTTCGCCCATTCCAAATTACAATTGACTTTTTCTCCTTTTCGTCCTAATCTGGAAACGCTTGTTCATCAAGGGCCAATGGCCATTTTCGTAGAATCTTAGGGAGGAGTTCATGCCTGAGTTACGCAAGGATCCCATTACCTCTCGGTGGGTCATCATCTCCACGGAGAGGGGACGTCGGCCCCATTTCCTGGAGTTGGAGCCCCCTCGCAAATCCGACAGGTTCTGCCCCTTCTGCCCCGGAAATGAGGACAAGACGCCTCCCGAGGTGTTGGCCTATCGCCCCAACGGAGGTCCTCCCGACTCCGCTGGCTGGAGTCTCCGGGTTGTGCCCAACAAGTTCCCTGCCCTTCAGATCGAAGGGGACCTGGATCGCAAGGGTGAGGGTATGTATGACAAGATGCGGGGGATCGGGGCCCATGAGGTCATCATCGAAAACCCGGACCATCATGCCGCTCTTTCTCAACTCCCTGAGCAGAGGGTCGAAGATGTCCTCTGGGCCTATCGGGACCGAATCCTGGATCTCAAGAAGGATAAGAGATTCCGTTATATCTTGATCTTCAAGAACCATGGTGCCGCTGCCGGTGCTACCTTAGAGCATCCCCATTCTCAACTCATTGCCACCCCCATCGTCCCCAAACGGGTACGGGAAGAGGTAGATGGGGCGAAGGAGTACTTTTCCTACAAGGAGCGTTGCATCTACTGCGACATTATCCGGCAGGAGAGGGAACAGGGAGTCCGCATGGTCGGCGAGAATGAGGACTTCGTGGTCATTGCCCCCTTCGCTCCCCGCTTCCCCTTCGAGACCTGGATCCTCCCCAAGACCCACGATTCCTTCTTTGAGGATGGCCAAAAGAGGGAATATGTGAATCTGGCCCGTTCCTTCAAGGACACCCTCTTACGCATTGAGAAGGCTCTATCCAATCCCTCCTACAACTTCATCATCCATAATACCCCCTTCCAGGAAAACCAACATGATTCATATCATTGGCATCTGGAGATCATGCCCAAATTGACCCGGGTAGCTGGATTCGAATGGGGAACGGGCTTCTACATCAATCCCACCCCTCCAGAGGATTCAGCTAAGTTCATGCGGGAGATCGACCTCAATAGTTGATGGGCTCTGGAGGCCCTCCGGCCGCAAAGCCGGGAGGGCTCTCCGTATCCACTTCTCTCCTGTTCCTGCTGCGATTGGAGCCGCACGCCTTCAATCGCTCGGCCTGAACCTTACTCAGGGAGGTCCACCATGGCACGGAAATTAAAGATCCTTATCGCCTCACCGGAGGTAGCCCCATTTGCCAAAACCGGAGGACTGGCCGATGTCACTGGATCTTTGCCCAAGGCTTTAGAGCGGTTAGGCCATGAGGTGCGAGTGATCCTGCCCAAGTACGCGATGGTGGATCAAGGCGGCTTCCCCCAGAGGAAGGTCTTGGAGAGGGTCTCCCTCCTCATCTCCGACCGCTGGGTAGACTCCGCCGTCTTCGAGACCAAGTTGGGAGAGGCGATCCCCGTTTATCTATTGGCCAATGAGGCATATTATGATCGGCCCGAGCTTTACCGCACCCCCCAAGGAGACTATCCGGACAATGCAGAGCGGTTCATCTATTTTTCCAAGGCCGTGCCCGAGGTGGCCAAGAGGCTCGACTTTCGCCCCGATTGCATTCATTGCAACGACTGGCAGACCGGCCTGGTGCCCCTTTTTCTCCACGCCTTCTATCGAGAGGACCCCTTCTTCGCTCAGACGGCGACCCTCTTTACGATTCACAACCTGGCCTATCAGGGGATTTTCTGGCATTACGACTGGCATCTATTGGGAATCGGATGGGAGTATTTCACCCCCGGGGGGATCGAGTTCTACAACCACATCAACCTGCTCAAGGCGGGAGTTGTCTTCGCGCAGGTGATCAACACGGTCAGCAAGACATACAGTCAAGAGATCCAGACTCCCGAATTTGGTTACGGACTGGAAGGAATCCTGAAGGCGAGGGCCAAGGATCTCTTCGGGATCGTGAATGGGGTCGATTATGAGGAATGGAGCCCCTCCAAAGATCAGTGGATCGCGGCCTCCTACAATGACCGCAATTTAGCCGGGAAGCTGACCTGCAAGCTGGATCTGCTAAAGGAGTTAGGGCTGCCTCCCCAGCCTCGCACGCCGGTCCTGGGTGTCATTTCCAGATTGGCCTCCCAAAAGGGGTTCGA
>Ga0315314_1002328_pt1 | contig 15804 bp, 12 predicted proteins | sample TDP9_MG_FD_203631 | JGI IMG/M metagenome (GOLD analysis project Ga0315314, IMG submission 203631) | Freshwater sediment microbial communities from Lake Towuti, South Sulawesi, Indonesia - TDP9 | ecosystem: Environmental > Aquatic > Freshwater > Lake > Sediment | place: Indonesia: South Sulawesi...
GGCATGTAATACGGCATTCTATATGGCAAGAAATGATCCAATTAAACACCTCTTTTCAGTTTTCAGTTTTTAGTTCTCAGTTTTCAGTTCACTGATTACTGATTACTGTCTTCGCCAGGGAAATCAGGTCCCAGATTACCAACCATTCCTGAAAAATAGCCAGTTACATCCATTTCGGTCCTACAGTTGACCTTAGTATCTATTTTACCTGTAATGCCCTCCGCTCCCAAAACTCCGTCCAAACGCACGGATGCACCTTCTACCTTAACACCGAAGGGATCAAGCTCTACCTTAAACTTACCAATGGCTGCAACAACCTGAGGCCTGCGCCGCCGCTTTAAGAAAGGAATGGTCAGCTTTATAGGAATCTCACTTATAGTGGCTGATATGGGACCAATAGTGGCCGCAAATGATCCACCCGCAGAGGCATTGAAGTGGATAGGATCAATGTTAGCGTCTATTTTGAAGTCAGGCCTGCTGCGCATGATCATCTTTGCATTAAACTTCCTCGGCTTTAGCAATAACCCTTCCAACATTGCTCTGGGAATGATAATTTCAAAATGCTCCTCCACACCTGCTTCACAACGCACACTCTTTTCACTGGTATATAAAACTTTAGAACGGTCAGGAGTCTTGACGACAATGTATAAATCCGGACGTCTCTCAAATATTTCTTTGAAGTCCTCTTCCTCGTATATGATCTCAAACTTCCCCGCACTATCGGTGATGGTATCCCCCAGCAAGTCATCATAGAGTAAATCCTTATCAACGGCTTTCACCACTAAGTTGGGGATACCAAGACCGCTTTCCTCTTCACGAACTCGCCCTGTTACTTTCAGTGACATTTGCCCTCCTTGCCCTTATCTGATTCAGGCTGCAGGCTTTTTGAAAAAAGCCTGTCAAGCCTTTACAAATGCTTGCAATGCTTGTCTAAGCTCCCTTCATTGCTTTGTCTTTGGAGTATTCCCTAGTAGGATGAGTGAGTAAGTAGGCAGATGGATTACCCACTCACTCACTTACCCACTTACTCACTCACCCACTTACTCACTCACCCGGTCTCTTCTGCTCCTCCTCGCCCTCGAGTTCCATTCCCTCAGGATATATACGTTCGGCAAGGTCGCTGCACAATGCATCTAGTAGCTTGTTCAGTTTTTCGTAGCCTTCAAGGGCCGTTGAGATTTCCGCGCAATCCTCCCCCTCGATCTCAAGAGATACCAACGGGCCAAGCCTTATTCTAAGAACTATACTCGCAGCCATAATTATATCCTACCTTTGATGTGAAATGTCTAAGGAGGCATAGAGCTTAGAGCACAGGACTTAGGGCTTCCTTTCCCTACTCTTAGCTCTAAGCTCTTTGCCCTTAGCTCTTTGCTCCTAGATATCTCGCTCGATCATGTATAACACAATATCTTGAATAAACTTTTTATCATCCGAGTCAGGCAAATCCCCGTAGGCCATGTAAAATTCCTTTAGGGCCGCGCCAGCCAACTGCCGCGAGCACGAGCGAGCATATTCAATGCTGTCGTATTTGTCCATCAACTGATAAACCCGTTCTACTTCGTTCAATTGACGCTCATGACGCGGCTTTCCCAGGAACGTCCGCATCTGTTCTTTTTCATCATCAGCACAATTGTTCAACGTATGAATGAGCATCAAAGTCCGTTTCCCTTCCCAAATATCCCCACCTATTTCCTTGCCGTACTTTTCATAATCTCCAACAAGGTTAAGCAAGTCGTCCTGGATTTGGAAGGCTGCTCCCATGTAATATCCAAAGCGATTAAAGCGATCCAAGCTGACAGATCCGCCCGTCGCAATCAAAGCCCCGATCCGGCAGGGATGGATACATGTATACCAACAGGTTTTCTTAAGAGTCATGCGAAGATAGTCATCCTCGCTCATATCGCAGGTGTTATCGCGTACCCAACCGAGTTCCATTGCCTGCCCTTCAACCGATTGCCGGGCCATGTGCTCAATCTCGGTATAAATCTGCCAGGTCAAATCCGGCCCAAGGATCGTGAGATTTTCCATAAGCGGCCTCATGCTAAGGACATTCATCGCATCGCCTACATTTACTGCAATTGCTACTCCGTGCTCTGCATGTAGAGTCTCGCTGCCACGACGATATTCGCTGCCGTCTTCCAGATCGTCATGAACTAGAAAAGCATTATGAAGCAATTCAAGAGCGACAGCCGATCTAAGAGCATTGTGAATACTGCCATCAAAGGCCCTGCAAGTAGCAATACACAACCCCGGCCGAAAACCCTTTCCCGAACGCTTCGGGTATACCGGAACAAGGTCGTAGAGGTAGCGCCTTGGCTCTTTTGTGGGTAAGTAATTCAAAAGGGCATTAATTATAATTGTATTATATCTTTCTAGAGCGGCTTTGACAGGCTCAAACAGATCAGGATGCTTCATATCGAGCCAAATCACGAATGGCACGAATAAACGAATTTCACGAATTTTATTTGAATTCATTCGTGTCATTCGTTCATCCGTGTGATTCGTGATAGTATTTAAAAGCTCAATCTAATTAATCAACCTGAACCACTAACACTGCTCGAAGTTGATCCATTTCGGTCGCCTGGATTAAACCGGAATAAACGCCAGCAGGTGTTTCATTTGGTACATTTACAGCGACGGTAATCTCTTCTGTTGTGTGTGGCTCCACTTTAACTGAAGATGGTCTAAAAACAACCTGATTACCTGGAATTCGGTTACTGTGTGTGCTGACAAGATCAGTGCTGTGGAAACTGGACTCATCCGTCGGCTCTTCATTACCGTTTTCCAGGATCATGGTTAACTCCACCGACTCTCCTGCTTTTACGGACTTAGGCACCACAAGCGTGCTCAAGTACGAGAGGGGTTTAACCCCTCCCCTACCATCGTTAATCTTATGACCAGAACCCGCTCTTTGCTCGGTACTGCGTATGGTAATTCCTTGCCGGTCAGACCCGTCCACATACTGGACAGCAACGTTGATAAGGTCAAGGATAATGTCAATCACTTCGTGCAGATCCCTCCGAAATCGCTGCATCAATACATTAGGTTCATGCAGACGCAATGCACTTGAATTCACGAAATGCTTCTCAACCTGTTTTGCCGCGATAATACCTGCAGCGATCTCCTCTTCCAGTATGGAAGCGGCCTGCTGAACAACTCGTGAGCTGGTTCCAGCAAATCCGCGAAACATGTTAATCGGGCCTGTCTTTATTTCTTCTCCGTTTGTGTCAGCCTTTTGGCTTTGCCCTACTTCCGCATCGGGTTCCTCTATTCCTGATTCACCTTCTGCTGAATCCACAGGTTCTTGAGCCGAGTTTAATGCGCTTTTTGGAGACTCTCCGTTTTTACTTTGCATGGTCTGAATACCAGTATCTTAGCGAGATAGACTTAGTGTTTGGAGTGAATAATAATGTTAACATTCGCTGCCGTTGTCGTGTATTTTAGCACTTTCACAAAGAAATATCAAGAATTTTCTCTACAGCAGATCATGAGTGATTATAAATGGATTTTTTGAACTTCCGGGAGGGTGAGCCGCCTAGCGAACCTGTGATTGAAAGGGCTCCAAGCTTTTTGAAAAAGCTTGCATCCGCGTTACGAAGTCAGCGGAAATCAGCGGGTTATTCTTCATTTAACCGAACCATACTCCATAGGCTCGGAACAGTTCTTTGCCTGTAGTGGCCAAAGCTCCCCATAGAATACCAGCAGTGAAGAAGTGGCCCAGGGCTATCCCTAGGAACCCGGGGACGAGTTTTCGGTACATACGCATCCCTCCGAACTTCATCACCAGCTTTTTGATGATCCAGACGGACAGGAACGCACCCCAGAGCGGATCGCCATAGGCGGTCACCATAGCAAATCCTAACGGGTGCAGTGGGAACCAGAGGAACATCTGCCGTAAAATCATCAGCGCGAACGCGAACAGAAATCCCACGCCTGCCGCCGCTGTCCTCGCATAGTCCGGGGCGTTTGGCGATACCATGTACCTCTGCATCGCGCTATATTCTTGCCTTATCAGCGAGGCGCCTCTGGTTCCGCCCCACAGCCCGGTGCCGCCCTCAAGTATATTGGCTCCATACTCGTAGTATGTGGTCAGGTGCATCCAGTACCCGGCCACCAGGCCCATAATCAGGGCCAGCATAACAACGAACGCCATGACTCTCTTGCTGGATCTGACTTCGTCCGCGAATTTAAAACTCTCAAGCTGGTACGCCATGAACGCCGGAAAATAACCTCTGGAGAGGAAAGTCAAATTGGCAAAGACCGTTAGGTTGGCAAAGCTTCCCTCACGAATGAAAGCCCTGGCTCCCACGGCGTTGATCATCAATGTCTTATGCTCGCCGTAGGGAAAGAGCCATATCATGGGCGATCCGGCCTGCGCGCGTATCCTGCTGTAGACCATTGCAAATCCCAGAATGAGGGCAAAGTACACCAGAGCAGTGTCCACCGTCATCCCGGCGGCGCGACACCATATACAGATGAATATAATGCCGAAAATTAAGCCGAACGCCGCCCACCGGTATGGTATCGGTTCCTGGCTGTCCTCAATGTCTCTGATCCCAATCGCCTTTGCGAAGATGTCCTTTATTTCATGTCGCGCGACCCAGCACAGAAATATGGTCAAAGCCAGGAACGCGCCGCTGCTCTGGTCGTGGGCGAAAGGGAACCCAGGGACCTGATAGCCCATGATGGATGCCATGACGGACTCAAATTTCAGCACGAAGTAGAAAACCCATACGGATAGGTTTACCTCCAGGGGCATAAGGTAACCAATGCCAAGTATCTCAGGACGGTATTGAAATGACATAGGCCTGAGCGCGTTGAGGGGGCGATCTGTAAATATTCCACCTATATCAAAACTCTTCCCCGGGGCCGGCACATTCGGGTAGATCGCGTGCAGTATATTCGACAGGTTGTAGAAAAAGGATATGGAGAATCCGATCCACATGATGTGATTCTTGAAAAAGGGGACCACCAGCGACCTTTTACTCCTGTCTTCTCTGGCAATCTCCATGGAAAACTGCACCACAGGAAAGATCAACCTCTCATTCTCCACCCATCGGCGTCTGAATATCACCACTATACAGAGCATAGTCCAGAAGAGAACGATGAAGAATACAGTCCAGACGATGAGCGGCACCATCCATGCGCTCCAGGGCACAGAGCCGTCTATGGATCCTTCGTATGACTCCTTTATGGCCCTGGCATCGCTCACCACAAACCAATCAGGCAGGTACTTGTTGAACATATCATACTCGTTCTCCGGGGTAGCGAAGTAAAACGGCGCTGTCAGAACGGGGAGAAAGTACCTGACCATGCCTATGGAAGACATGGAAATAGCTATGGCCACAAGGTTGTATGTAACTATAACCTCGGCTCCCGAAAGGGATAGTCTTCTGACAAATCTTCTGAGGAGTGGGTTAAAAGCTACCATCAGGATCAGGCCGGCGACCGCGGGGATGGGAGGTACGGACTCGGCATAATTGCCAGAATGGGTTATCAGGCCGGTATACTTCAACCAGTAGTTGCCCATTATTATGAACCCTACGGACAATATCAGGGAACGCACTGTTAAGCCCGATGCCAGACGGATTTCTGCTTCTTTGGATGATGTAGTGTTCATTATGCTGAGGTGATAAATGCTGAATGCAAGAGGGAACGCGGTTTACCATGCTCTGTGCCTCTTTTACATACGGTATCATATCAATTCACTGGATTAATTGTCAATGATTTTCCCATGGGGCGTATTGATATATGCCTCTACTGAACGCAGATCTAGAGAAGCACTCGCTCTCTCCGCAAGGTTCTCAGTATGAGGTCTTCAAATGGCAGGCTTGTGCTTATCCGCAGGTATGTGATGTTATTCCTCGTGCAGAATTGGTTCAGGTCTTGGCAAAAGGTCTCCAGCCGCTTTTGATACCTCTCCAACATACGGTCGGTGACTGTGATCTCTTTGGTATCCCCAGTCTCCGCGTCCTGGAGCTTCAATTCGCCAGATAGTGTCGGATGAAGTTCCTCTTCACTCATGACATGGATCACGTTCACATCGAAGTTCTTATATATTAAAGCTTTCAACCCCTCCTCATAGCTGGCTCGCGGCACTAGAAAATCGGATATGACTATAGCCACGCCCGGATGTGCCGCTGTGAGGGCATATCTTTTGAAGCACGCATCCATCCGTGTTTCCTGGGACGGTTGAGCGTTCTCCAGAAAATCCAGCAAAGTGAATATCTGATCTTTGCCCCTCATAGGGCGAAGCTGGCCGGTCAGACTCTCAGCGAACGTCGTCATCGCAACCATGTCCAGATCCACCAGACCTATATAGCCCAGGACTGCCGCTATTCGCTTCCCATATTCCAGCTTGGACGGCGCTCCGAAGGTCATGGAAACGCTGACATCCAAGAGGATGTGAATATATATGTTCTCCTCTTCGATAAAAGTCTTCAGGAAGAGTTTGTCCAGCCGGGCATATATATTCCAGTCAATAAACCTGAAGTCATCGCCTGCTTGATAATCACGGTAGTCGGCAAATTCCACGCTGCTGCCGCGCTTCGTGCTCCGCCGCTTGCCCTTCATCCTGCCGGGGAACAGCTTTTTTGACGCGATGCTGAGCCTCTCGATCTTCTTCATAAGCTCAGCGTCCATAAGCTTCTGCGACATTACCCACCTCGTTTCTCACCGCGGAGGCGCAGAGTGGGCGTGAGTGGGTGAGTGAGTAAGTGGGTAGGTGGGTACTCACTCACCCACCCACCCAGTTCTCTGCGTCTCTGCGACGAATACATCCTCCAGTATGACTTCAATTATTTCATCTGGATCGATCCCCTCAGCTTCACCCTCGAAATTCAGGATCATCCTATGTCGCAGCGCAGGATGTGCCACTTGATGAATGTCCTCGAATGCGATATTGTACCTGTCGTCCAGCAACGCTCTGACTTTGGCGCCTAGAATAATAGCCTGTGCGCCTCTCGGGCTTGAGCCATAGCGCACGTATTTCTTCACTATCTCCGGCGCCAGTTCAGTTTCCGGCCGGGTTGCGAAAACGATCCTGACAGCATGTTCCTGCACATGCGATGCTACAGTTACCTCCCGGATCAGCCACCTCATCTCCATCACCTGCTTAGCATCCAGTACCTTGCTTGCTCTTGGTACCTCGTTCGCAGTGGTTCTATCCAGTATGATCCCCAACTCATCCTGAGCGGGATAATCCACTTTCAGTTTGAACAGAAACCTATCCAACTGTGCTTCCGGGAGCGGGAAGGTGCCTTCCATTTCAATGGGGTTCTGCGTAGCCAGGACGAAGAACGGTTCATCCAGGATATGTGTTGTCCCCGCCACGCTCACAGTATGCTCCTGCATGGCCTCCAGCAATGCAGATTGCGTCTTCGGCGTTGCTCTATTCACCTCATCCGCGAGGACTACATTAGCAAATATCGGCCCGCGCTGGAATTGAAACTCCTTCCTCCCCGGTTCGCTTTCCACAACGATGTTCGTGCCGATGATGTCCGCCGGCATGAGATCGGGTGTGAATTGTATCCTTGAGAACGAAAGATCAAGCGCGTCGCTCATAGTTCTCACCATGAGCGTCTTTCCCAAACCGGGAAGACCCTCCAGCAGGACATGACCGTTAGCGAACAGACACGAAAGTATGCCTTCAACAACGTCCCGCTGCCCTACGATAACCTTGCCCATCTCCTCCACGACACGCTGAAAGTTGTCCCTGAATTTTTCTACTCTTTCTTTTATCTCCATTGGAGTATCCCCTAGGAGGGTGAGTAAGTGAGCAGATGGGTTACCCACTCACTCACTTACCCACTCACTCACTTACCCACTTACTCACTCACCTGACCTCCTAGGTCTTTGCTCTCCCCCTTCGGCCTTATTGCGTCAAAATATTTCTTAACATGCTCTCTGTAAATCCACGGGATCATCGTTCTGGTGATGGCATCATCAGCGGCGTCCCTGTATTTCACGTAGACCTCCTCATAGGGCACGACCGACTCCCTTCTTCCCATATCTGCAGGGATTTCCGTGGGTACAGCTCTGCCTTTCTCCGATACTGGGATCGAGAGTTCTGAATCATATCCCTCACCGGGCGGTGGTAGCCGCCGGGAAGCCAGTTCCGCCACCTCTTTCATATCCTTCGCAGATTTCTTCCCTGGTGCATCGCCACCTATAAGACCCGATTCTTCCTCCGTCTGCGCACGTGCTGAATCCATTCGGCGTGCGGCTGCCAGACTCACCCGTCCGATGTCCCGTTTGCCCTTTGCCACCTGCTCCGACATTTGCTCCAGAGCTTTCACATCGGAAGTCCCGATCCTCATTCGCTCCAGAGCGGCGGATAGTTCCTTCAGAGCTTCTATGGATAGGTTCGCTTGCTGTGCTTCCAAGAGTCTTTGAGAAAATTCCTCCATCCCTTGAAGATCCTTCAGATTGTCAGTCAGCTTCTCCAGCAATTCGTTTAGGATCCTCTTCTTTTCGGGAGTCATGTCCCCCTTCAACTCGTCGGTTATTTTCCCCATCATCTCTAGGGTTTCCATATCCCGTGCCAGGTTCGAGAGGTTCTTCAGCGCTTCCTTCTTCGTCAGAGGTTTATCCTGCAATTCGTACCCAATAGTCTCCATCTTTGAAGCCAATCTGGCTACCTCGTCGGACAACAGATCCCTATCCACTGCCCCGGCTGCCGTCTCAATCTCAGCGCCGACCTGTTTTATCGCCCGCCTGACCTCCGCTGGAACCTCGTAGCGCGATGGGATCCACCACAGGAATATCAGAACCAGCGCGGCTAAGGGTAAAACCTTCGCCGTTATGGGGAACACACGCGGACATATATCTTTTGGGTTCAGGGAGCGGGCATAGTTAGCCGCATCCTCCAACTGAAGCTCAGCCATCGCGGATCTATGCTTTTCTCCGAGAATTTCCATGGCGCTACTGAGTCGCTCTTTGAAGCCAAGTTGTGCATCCGCCGCGATAGCAGCTTCCAGAGCCGATACCCGCGCCAGTATTCCCTTGACGATGCCAGCGAGGAGGCTTATCCCCAGAATTGAGGCTACGATGGAAATCAGTAGGACAGGGATAGCGACGAACTTGCTGATGGAGATGAGCGCCGCAGCGATGCCCAGGCCCCAGAGCATGGACACCGATACCATCCGCAAGATAGCATGAGTATTTGCCCGCCGCGCCAGACCTGCCGTCGCAGCTATTACGTAACTTCCACTCTCTGACATATCTTTCGCTCTCCCAAAAGAACGGGGATTGTGCATTTCTGAGAGACTTCTATACAGATACAGAGCGCGATTGGGTTTTGTGAATTCGTAGAGACACGGCATGCCGTGTCTCTACAAAAGCATATCAGCACCAATCCCCGCGTACGCGGGGACTGAATCGCGCTTGGTATAACCGTCCTGCAGCGAAGCATATTTCATGCCAGGGAATCAATAGTGATCGATGATCAGTGATCAGTATCAGCATCCATCACCGATTACCGATCACTGATTACTGATCACTGTTCACTGATCACTGATTACTGATCGTTAATGAACACGCGCTGTACACATATTATACAGAGGAGTTCTCTCCCGGATAATTTGGATTTTCATTGTTGACATTATCCACAACATGGTTTATACTGCATTTATACTCGCAGGATTCACCCTGATAGCAGGGAAGTACAGTAATGATAGCAAACCATGGAACCTGAATCAAGGGGGTAGGTATATTATGTTTAGCGGATGCTACACAGCTCTTATCACACCGATGACTGAGAAAGGCGTGGACTTCGATGGTCTGGCACGATTGGTGGAGTTTCAGGTGGTTTCTGGTGTCAGCGGCATACTGGCAGTTGGGACCACAGGCGAAAGCCCAACATTGGACTGGGATGAACATGATAAAGTAATAGAGAAGGTTTATGAGTATGTTGACGGCAGGTGCGTCACCATCGGTGGTACAGGTAGCAACTCGACGGCGGAAACACTGCGCGGGACGGAACACGCTGTGGAGTGTGGCGTCGAGGCGGTGCTTCTGGTAGATCCATATTATAACGGGCCAAGTTCGCTTGAGATAAGGCGTGAGTATGTGGAGCCGGTGGCCAGGGCCTTCCCGAAAGTGAAGGTGATCCCCTACATTATTCCCGGTCGGACTGGCACGCAGCTTCTGGCTGAGGATCTGGCCATAGCACATTCAAATTATCCCAATGTGTGCGCGGTGAAGGAAGCCACGACGGATTTTGAGAATATGAAATGCATAAGGAGATGCTGCGGAGATGATTTCGATATATTGTCGGGAGATGATGATAAGACATACAAAATGATGACGGATCCTGAGATAAAGGCAAGCGGCGTCATATCGGTGGCGTCGAATATCGCGCCTAAAGCAGTGCGGCAGATGACCGAGCATCTCAGCAAAGGGGAAATAGAAAAAGGAGAGAAGCTGGCCAAGTCGCTTCAACCGTTATTCGACATAATAACAGTCAAAACGTCGGAAGAGACACCATACGGAACGGTAACTTGCAAGGCGCGAAATCCTCTCGCTACAAAAACACTGATGAACATCATAGGCATGCCGTCGGGTATATTCCGCCCCCCGCTGGGGAAAATGACAAAGAAAGGGATACAGGTCGTCCTCGATGCTGCCAGAAAGGTGCATAAAAACAGCCCTGAGATACTGGAACCGATAGGGAGCTTCTTCGGCGTGGATGTGGGGGAGCGTCTGAGCAACGACAAGTTCTGCAGCGGCTTATACTATGAAAAATACTGATACCTATCTGAGTTAAAAGATGATGCAAAGGGATTCCAGGTTCTACCCCGTCGTTGGGTAGTGGAACGAACGTTTGCCTGGTTTGGCCGATATCGCTGGTTAAGTAAGGACTATGAAACGCTACCAGAAACCAGTGAAGCCATGATATATGCTGCCATGAGTCGCTTGATGGTTCGGCGTTTAGCATGTCAGACTCAAGCTGCTGCCTGAACAGATTTGCCAGACAGCATCTAAGTTTTTCGTAATCATAGACTTACTTCATGTCTATGCCAGGATCAGTGTGTTCTTGCTCTCGGATATGCTTCATATGATGACTCTATTAAGGGTTTTATGGTTGGTAATATATCTTGACTCTTCGGAATGTCGTCAAAATATGTCCAGCCTGACAGACCATGGGCAAACTTTTCAGACACGCTCTTAGACCAAAAGGCCAACTTAGAAAGTTGGGCTACTACCGCAAACTAAATTGTCAAAGCACTAGTGATGTAGCAAAATGGGCGATGTACGAAAATGCTCTAATCAAGTTAATATCTTGTTCCCATGTCGGATACGTAATCTCTCCCTTCCGGTTCTTCCTCTGGCAGCTCCACATGCTCCCAAAAGTTCGTGCCTTGGAAGGGTTCGCGGCGGATGTCCGGTACAGCTAGAGGCTGCCCACCCAGGGCGGCAGACCGGGCAGCGATGATCCCCGGCAACGTGAAGTCGCACATCCGATATACGTCAATGGGCACAGTCTTTCCATCGAGGATCGCCTTTGTGAAGTAGTATGCAGTTTTGATATCCGTCCCGCCATGGCCTGACGTTTCATCTTCGTCGCGCGCTGCGGTTCCAACATCCACGCGCTCCCAGCCATCTCTCTCCCTACGGTCGCGGTCGCACCGCCGGCAGAATCCCTCGTGGCTGTACCATTCTACGCTCCCTAACGTGCCGAATAGCCGGTAGTTGTGGGCGCCGGGTCTGTGGGTATTCAAGGTAACCATGATCCTGATAAGGCTGCCTTTGGCTGTCTGAAAAAGCGCGATCTGTCCGTCGGATCGCAGGGGAGCGTTAACCTGCCACCAAGGGCCTTCCATGCAGGTTACGGAAACCACTCTGTCGTCAAGCACGTTAAGCAGTGGCCCTAGGTCATGCGTCAGATACTGAATAGGCGGCTGGTCAGCACGCCAGGTCGGGACACCATCGCTGCGCCCCTCGGCGCGCGCCTGGGTCGGAGAGAACCGCGAACCGTCTGGGGCTTCTAGGGTGGCTGGCAGATAGTGAAGATACTCGCCATCCGCAATTGAGATCGAACCGAAGCGTCCCTCCAGTATCCACTTGCGCCAGTAGCGGAGGAAGTCCATGAAACACGAATTCTCTGCCAACATATATTGCTTACCCGTCCGCTCAGCAGCCGCGACTATACGCACGATCTCTTCCTGAGTATAGGCGCCGGGCACCTCAGACATTACATGGCATCCTGCCTCCATAGCCTGTATGGCGTGCGCTGCCTGACAGCGGCCGTTGGTGGCAACAACGACTGCATCGGGCCTCAGCTCCAGCAGTTCCTCGAACTCGCCAACTATCTTCACTGGCCCCCGGTTAAACCGGGGGTCACCGATAATCTCCTTCGCACGTCCTCGCGGTGGTTCGGCACGGTCGGCACATGCTATGACCTGAGCGTCCTCTACTTTCAGAAAGTTTCGCAGATGCGTTAATCCGCGCCTCAGTCCCAGAACTCCCACTTTTAACTTTCTCATAATTCTCTTCCTTTCCAGATACGGCATGCCACGTCCTTACTATCAGTTTGCGTGAACCGCACCGCTGGATACCCTATGTTTCCAGTAGCAAAACGGCATCCTCCCAACCGTTGGGGGTTGAGAACGACTGGACACCTGAATTGGTGAAACTCCCGATTCTTGCCTTCACCCCAGTTGTGGGATCGACCCACGATGCTTCAACCTTGTTACCGGCGGCGATCCTGTCCATCCTAATGGAAACAGTTGTATTGCTGCTCAGGTAGACGAGAACCCAGTCGCCGGCTGCGGAGCGAGCGGCCACATTTAGCGTAAGATCGCCATCCTCGCCGCTGGCGAACACTGATTGATCGGGAATCCAGTTCCACCACTCACGACAGGCGGTGATCACGTTTCTGTAAACTCTCATGTGTGATGAACCGGGCGAGTTTATCCATGACTTCCTCGTCATGCGGATGGCTCGATGGCGTTCATTCAGTTCCAGCCGGTAGAAGTCCAATCAATATTTCAAAGTCAGCTTCAGGTAATAGATCTGATCCGCACCCAGACGCGCTGGCCCGTATTCATCAGTCTCATCGCCGAAGAACATCTGGCTGTATAGGTTCAGATCGGTGTTCTGAAAGAGGCTGTAGTTTATGCCCGGCGACAGGATGAAGCTTCCGTCCACCATATTCCAGAGGAGGAAGACGTTGGCTCCCAGAAAGATGTCGTGTTGATACAAAATTTGAGAGTATAGGTAGTGCCTGTATTTGAACTCATCCAGAACTGAGAAATCACTCGTCGGGAGCGTGGTTCTCTTTGCTCTTCCAGAACCATTATAGAAATACTCACCCAGCAGAATCCATTTGCCCCGGAAGGAATAGTCCAGTCCTAAAACCGATTGCCAGTAGTTCTCTTTCGATGGAGCTTGCTCGAGGGCCTGGTTATCAACGTTGTGGGCATCCCTTCTTATTACAAAGACCGTCTCCAGATGATAGCCCAGCTCGAGGTCGCCTTTCATATCCAATCCGCATATATGGTTCCGAGATTCTCCATCATACTGGTAGCTGAAAGCCATATCTGTCTTGAATCGGTTAAATGTAAAACGTGACGCAAATTTACCGTATTTCAACCTTTCCAAGTTGCTCTCACCATCTATGCGCTTGAAGACATCGGCCGGAGCTACTATAAAATCAACAGCGGAGAGATCCCCCACGAATACCTTCGTTACCAGAGCGTTGATACCCTCCTTGCGACCGCTCAGGCTCAGCGGGTTCGGTCTGTTGAAGTTGTCCGTTGGCCTAAAGACGACTCCACTTCCCCAGGCGATCCGCTGCTTGCCGAGGATCACATCGGCACTGGACACAGGGAACCTCAGATAGAGCCTGTCCACGTAGAATTGCCCGTCCTTCAAAAGTTGTGCATAGCGGACTGCCAGCTCATCGGATGCGGTGGCCCACTGCGAACCGTCCACCCCGGCCATCAGGGACGACAGATACCCATACAGCATGTAAAAGTCCAACTCGGCCACCAACTTCGCCCCCTCTGAAAGACTGACGGCCTTCAGGTGCAGATCACTTCTATTACCATATCGGAACGTCCCATCGTGGTTTATCAAGGATGTTTCACTGTATGCAGACCCTGAGAGTTTGACATCCGCATGAGCCACGCCGCTCGAAGAATAGACTAGCAAGCCAATAGACCAGCAAACTAATCCCAAGTTTATATACGTAATCCGTGGTTCCACCGTCATCATCACCAAGTTTTCTCAGGCGGGTTTTGTGTCAGCTTTCTTCGACAATTGGCAAGCCAGATCGATCTTGCTTTGAAATGCCCCATGGCGCATCCTGAACTCCGGATCCTCCAGAAGCTGCCTTTCTATCTGTCTTTTGAAGTGATTGCGCAGTTTGGAATCCCTTGGTATCTCTATTTCAGGAAAGTGCTTTTTGACAAAACTCCCCCATTCTGTGAGTTCGTTATAACGCCGATAGACCCGGAAGTCCACTGCAAAACGCACACTACCACTGATATAATGGCTTGTTGCAGGATTGTGCGCCTGACTATACCGTTTGTCTGCATGATTATAGTGAATGTCGTATACTCAAACAGACTGCCTACATGCTCACAAAGTGTATCATCAATTGCCAGATATGACTCTTGGGCAGACTTTCGATGAGGTTTTGTCTTTCTGAGTGCCCAGAGGACGTGTTTCTGATCGAGTTGATTTGCATTCCTTCATTGGAAAAGAAGCGTGATAGATTGCTCTTATCACAGCAATCCAGGGTGCAACGAGCAATATTAGACAGTTATCATGAGCCAAGCTCACCCGCAATTACGAAAATATCACATTGAGGGTGCTAGGGAGGGCGAACCCACGCGTACGCGGGGGCGTTAATCATGCGGTTCGACAGGAGTCTCACCCTCCCGAAAGTTCAAAAAATCCATTTATAATCACTTTTGTCCCCTGCAAGGGGTTGAGATTCTCCACAAAATTGACTGACGGGATTATAGCACAGCGCCGGTTCGCAGTCAACTAACAATCAAGTCTTTCCAAAATCCGTAGCCTTCATCTCGTCCTGCCTACGCTTTCAGACCAAAGAACAAAAAAGAATCAGCCACAGAATTTCACAGAAAAAACACGGAAAATTTCTGTGAAAATCCGTGTTAATCTGTAGCTAAGGAAATATAATTTCCTAGACGACAAGAAATGGCAACTTCCTTTCTTCGTAATTCAGTCAGTAATCTATTGATAAATATTGACATTTAGTATACAATGCGTGTAGTACGCGCCAACAAACAGACTGTGCAGAAAGAATGCAGTCCGAATTCAGCAAAGAAAGGGTGAAGTACAATGAGAGATATGGTAATGTTTCTGATTCCTGCAATAATAGTTTTGACTTACACGATGTATCCATCGGTTTCAGAAGCACAGGAAGAATATGTCTTCGTGCGTTCGTGGCCATCAGATGGAACAGGCCTCAGGTATCCGAAAGGTATAGCAGTGGATGGTTCGGGGAACGTCTATGTGGCGGATACCTTCAACCGCCGCATCCAGAAGTTCACTTCAGAAGGTGTCTTCCTGAAGACGTTGGGCTTATGTGGCTCTGGCAATGGGCAGTTCCAATCTCCCTATGGTATAGCAGTGGATGGCATAGGAAATCTTTATGTAGCTGATACCGGGAACTGCCGCGTCCAGAAGTTCACTTCAGAAGGTGTATTCCTGAAGAAATGGGGGTTACCGGGAAGTGACGATGGGCGGTTCGATAAGCCGCATGGCATAGCAGTGGACAGTTCGGGGAACATATATGTGGCTGATACCAACAACCACCGCATTCAGAAGTTT
>Ga0315314_1002329_pt1 | contig 15797 bp, 18 predicted proteins | sample TDP9_MG_FD_203631 | JGI IMG/M metagenome (GOLD analysis project Ga0315314, IMG submission 203631) | Freshwater sediment microbial communities from Lake Towuti, South Sulawesi, Indonesia - TDP9 | ecosystem: Environmental > Aquatic > Freshwater > Lake > Sediment | place: Indonesia: South Sulawesi...
TTTTCAGGGTGTGTTTCACACCCATGATAGGCTCACCTCCTTTGCCTTCAAAGGCTTCGTTCAAGGAGTGAGCCTATCTCTTTTCCCCTGCCTTGTCAACCTCCCAAAAGTCGCACGCATCCGAGTGGTCTTATTCGCCCTCGGGCTCGATAGTTACTTTGAGCCTAGCGGGAGCCTTACTCCCTACTATCCATTTCTGGATGTAGAGCGCACCGATCTTCGGCGGATAGCCTGGCTCGACTACCTCTTGATACCGAAAGGTATTCTTCGTTGCCCTCTCGAAGGCGAACTCGATGGTGATTTTTCTCCTCTCCTCCATCTTTCTCTCCTCAGGGTGGTGATGCGGGTTTCTTCCATTTTATTCCGCCGATCTATCAGCCGGGATCTTCTCCAAGCCGCCCATGTATGGTCGCAGGACTGGGGGGATGACGATGCTCCCATCAGCCACTTGGTAGTTCTCTAGGATGGCGATCATGGTGCGGGGTAAAGCCAATCCTGAGCCGTTGATGGTATGAACGAACTCTGGCTTAGCGCCCGGCTCCCGGCGGAAACGGATGTTGGCCCGCCGGGCCTGGAAATCGCGGCAGTTGCTCAGAGTGCTCACCTCTAACCACTCCCCGCAACCCGGGGCCCACATATCTAGATCGTAGGCTAGCGCCGCGGCGAAGCCCAACTCTCCCGTACAGAGTTGTTTCACCCGGTAAGGGATACTCAACTGACGGCAGATCTCCTCCGCATCGTTTACCATGGCCTCTAGTTCAGAATCGGATGTTTCCGGTGTTGTAAACTTATATATCTCCACTTTGTCGAACTGATGGACCCGCTTTATGCCCCTTACATCACGCCCCGCCGACATCCTCTCTCGGCGGAAGCAAGGGGTATAGGCTACATAGTAGAGGGGCAAGGTGCCAGGCTCCAATATCTCGTCACGGTGGAGGTTTGTGAGGGGAACCTCGGCGGTGGGTACTAGCCAGATGTCATCCTCTACGTCGTGATAGAGGTTGTCGTAGAACTTGGGCAACTGGGCAGCCCCCCAAAGGACCTCCTCTTTCACTAGGAAGGGGGGATAGACCTCTTTGTAACCATGTTTTTGGGTATGTATATCCAGCATCCAGGTGATGAGGGCCCGCTGAAGTTTGGCTCCCAGGCCTTGGAGGATGTAGAACCTAGTACCGGAGAGTTTGACCCCTCGCTCGAAATCTATTATCCCCAAGGTGGGCCCCAGTTCCCAGTGAGGGAGAGGCTCGAAGTCGAACTCTCGTGGCTCCCCCTCTTGCCGTACTACTATATTCTCGCTCTCGTCCTTGCCCACCGGCACCGAGGGGTGAGGCAGGTTGGGGAGTTGGAGGAGGAGGCGGTTCAGTTCCTCCTCGATCCTTTTGATCTCCTCATCCAGGGCCTTTATCTCGTCACCTAAACGCCGCATCTCCTCGATGAGAACCTGATCCTTCTCTTTCATACGGCTTATCTCCTTAGAGGTGGTGTTCCTTTGGTGTTTTAGCCTCTGGACATCGGCCAAAAGGGTTCGCCTTCTCCCATCCCACTCTAAGATTTCATCGATGGGGGCCATCTCGTTGCGCTTAATTAGCGCCTCTTTCACCTCGTCGGGGTGCTCGCGTATATACTTGAGATCTAGCACGGCCTTTGGCCTCCTAGATATACTTTCTGGTCATTATATCGCCTTTCTACATTGCTGGCAAAATAGAAGGAGCCTTTCGGCTCCTCTTGGAGGCCAAACTAGAGGTTCAAGGATCAAGGAGAGACTTTACGGCCTAGCGTGTTTAGGCAGTTGCAAGCAGCGTTATATATGCCCAGTTCTCGGCGCAAAGCGTGCGTTTCCTTGCAAAGCGCCACTTTCGTTTCTGGGAAATAGTCTTGAATCATAGGTATAATCGCTGCGTAGATTTCTTTTCGTCGCGTATGGGTAAGGTGATAGTGAGAGCCCTGCTTGACCAGCTCCGGGGGCTCCCAATCCATGGGAGGGATACCCCATTTGTCGGCCCAAAGAGAAAGTTGAGTGTTTTTTTCGCGATAGGTGCCCAGGGTGATACGTGAGGGTCTATGGCCGGCTTTGCTCGTCGCTTTGAAGAAATCGAGGTAGATAGCCTGCCATCCAGCAGGGGTTAGGATGGGGTCAAGCCGCCAGCGATAATCATAGCCCCAGGCTTGGACTTTCAAGCCTGCCTCTAGTCGGCGGTCGATAGAGGGGGCGATCCCTTCCCATAGATCGGCTATCGGTTGGGGGTTAAGGCTGAAACTGACGATGACCTTTCCGTTATGAGGTAGTCCGGCAAGTTGGTCAACGTTTGCGCTCTTGGTGAGCAGGACGAGTTCGGCACTGTTTGGGTTCTGTGTTGGGTGCCCAAATAAGGGAATAAGCCATTGGGATATGCCTGTGTACCTATCGTATAGGAGGCTATCGGAGCAATCTATTCCCAACCCCAGGGTGGTGTGAGGAGGACAGGTCACTAGCCATCTCTTGACCTCGCATTTCATGTCATCGTAGTTGGTATAGATGAGATGACGGCGAGGGTCGCGCTTGATGCGGTGGGTCAGGATAAGGAAACACCCCCGGCATAGGAGGCCGCAAGGGCCGCTGCCGATGGCTAAGTCATACCAAATAGGGGGACACCAGGTCTCTTTGTGCTCCTTCTTGCTAAGGGAGAAATGCTTAACGAAAGAACTTTTGCGTTGTCCCTCAAAGATGGAGACCTTACGGTCGAGGCCGGTGTCTTCGGGAGATAGGGTTACCTCCTTCCATTCGCCGTTCTGTACTTTCTCATCCACCCACCAAGTAAAAGGCTTTATCGCCATATCGAATCGCCTATTGCAAAGAAGTCTTGCAGAATCTAGAATATCCCCAAAGTGTCGAGGGCAATTGTTATTGATGATTGCATGAACTTCTTTGAAAGTCAAGGCACTCGCCAAGGAGGAGAGCGGTGAATTCTATAATGGTAAGAGAGATTGGAGAATGGACAAAGGAAAAGTTGGAAATCCTAGCAGAATACCTTGGCGGAGAGAAGTACAGAGGTGGCTTTGCCTATGCGACCAAAAGGGCTCGGGGCACTTATTATATCGACGCCTTCGCAGGGCCAGGCAAGTGCAAAGTTCGGGATACCGTGGAGGAAGTGGACGGGTCTCCTCTCATTGCTCTGAAAGTAAAGCCTCCATTCACAAAATACTTCTTTATTGATTCTGACCCGGAGGCTGTGAGGGCCCTGCGGCACCTTATAACTCAAGACATGCCAGATATGTTGTCCAGGGTTACAATCATCGCTGGTGACTGTAATGACAGAATCGGAGATGCCTTGGATCAAGTACCTCAGACAGCCCCCTGTTTTGCATTCTTAGATCCAGAGGGAGCAGAATTGCACTGGGCTACAATCGTTAGGATTGCAAAACACAAAAGACCGAAGAAGATAGAATTGCTGGTGCTCTTTCCCTATGATGGATTGGTTCGCTTGATGCCACGTGATCCGTCAAAGTTGGTACACGCATATATCATCGATCGAGTAATGCCTGACCCCGACGAATGGCGGCGTATCTACGAGGCAAGGATCAAGGGAGTTCTTTCGGCAAGGAAGGCTCGGAAGGCTTTTGCAGCCATATATCGCAATGGCCTTCTGAGTTTAGGCTATCAATATGTACCCCCACTCCGAGTGGTAAAGGGACCTAAAGGCCCCCTCTATTTCTTGGCTTTCGCGACTGATCATGCTGTCGGTCTGAAGATCATGCGTAACGTGTTCAATAAACTTCGTGGGACAATATTCCAGCTTCATCTCTTTGAACGTAGCTACGAGGATGAGTACTGAAGCCGTTCCTGTTATTTGACAACTCAGTGTTATGAGGATATAATATGATATGTCATACAAATCGTACTATTCTTACTCCTCGTTTGGGAGGCTATCATGATGGAAGGGAAACATCCACCTGGGTTCGGCAAGTGCTACGGCTCGACGACGGTGAGCGAGCGGGGACAGATTGTCATCCCCGCCGAGGCCCGGCGGGAGATGGGGCTCAAGCCGGGCACTAAACTCCTCATCTTTGGGCCCAGGGGGAAGGGGGTGTTAACTCTGATGACCGCGGAGACGGTGACCCAATTTGTGCGACACGCTATGGAGCGCCTCTCTGAGTTCGAGGAGATGATCAAGGAGGCCCCGGAGGCTGAGGAGTAGGCCCGCTGAATTTGGTCTGCATATGAGTCTCGGATATCTCTATTTGAGGTGAGGGTATGGCTATCATCGAAGTGAAGAATCTGGTTCGTAAGTTCGGCGACTTGACGGCGGTGGACGATATCTCCTTCACCGTGGAGGAGGGGGAGATATTCGGCTTTTTAGGCCCTAACGGGGCAGGAAAGACGACGACCATCAACGTCCTCTGCACATTGCTTAAGCCCACCTCTGGGGAGGCCTGGCTCAACGGCTACCATGTGGTTCGGGACCAGGTGAAGGTGCGCCGATCGATAGGGCTTGTCTTCCAGGAGCCTAGCCTGGATGATCAGTTGACCGCTGAGGAGAACCTGAATTTCCATGCTATCCTCTATGATGTCCCAGCGGGCGCGAGGGTTAAGCGGATGGAAGAGGTCTTAAAGATGGTGGAGTTATACGAGCGGCGCAAAGATTCCATCAAGACCTTCTCCGGGGGCATGAAGCGCCGTCTGGAGATCGCCAGGGGCCTCATGCATTACCCCCGGGTGCTTTTCCTCGATGAGCCCACATTGGGTTTGGATCCCCAGACACGCACTCTCATCTGGGAATATATCCTGCAACTTAGGGAACGGGAGGGGATAACTATATTCTTGACCACCCACTATATGGATGAGGCGGAGCACGCCGACCGCATTGCCATCATCGATTACGGCAAGATCGTGGCCCTGGATACCCCTGATAATCTGAGAGGTTTGGTGGGAGGGGATATCATCACCGTCAAGACGACGGATGACCGGTTGGCAGCCCAGGAGATCAGCCAGCGCTTTGGCTTCCAAGTGAATGATGGCGAGAATGGCCTACATTTCGAGGTGCAGAAGGGCGAGGAGTTCATCCCTCGCCTCGTGGAGCAGTTGCCGTTGGAGATCCTCTCCATCGGTTTGCGCCGTCCTACCCTGGACGATGTCTTCCTCAAGTTCACCGGTCGGCGAATAAGGGATGAGGAAGCGAGTGCCCAAGAGCAATGGAGGGAACGGATGAAGAGAGGGAGGCGGCCGCACCCGTAGAGAGAGCATCCTGGGAGGTTCATTATGCATAATCTGAGGGCTATCTATATCATATGGTATCGGGAGGTGTTGCGCTATTTGCGGAACAGGAGCCGTATCGTAGGTTCCTTCGGTATGCCCATACTCTTCCTTTTTATCTTCGGGAGCGGGCTCTCCCCGGTTATGGGCGGTTTAACTCAAGGGATCGCCTCGGCCTCGCCGATGGCCCCTAAGGGTGCGGCCATCGACTTCGTCAAGTTCATCTTTCCGGGCATCATCGGCATGAATGTCTTGATGGGTTCTATGATGTCCGGCATCTCTATCGTCTGGGATAGGGAGTTTGGCTTCCTGAAGGAGATCCTGGTGGCCCCCACCAGCCGGACAGCGGTGGCTCTGGGCAAGACCCTGGGTGGGAGCACCACAGGGGTGATTCAGGGGCTGCTCTTGCTCATCTTGGCTCCCCTCATAGGTGTGAGCATCAGCGCGGGGATGGTGATCAAACTTGTGCCCCTCCTTTTCCTCATCTCCTTCAGCATAACCTCTTTGGGGGTTCTCATCGGGGCGCGGATGAAATCGACCGAGGGGTTCCAGGTTATAATGCAATTCATACTTATGCCCATGATCTTCGTCAGCGGGGCGCTCTTCCCCATGAGGAACCTCCCTGTCTGGATGAACTTCTTGGTTAAGGTGAACCCGGTGACCTACGCCATCGACCCCCTGCGCAAGATAATATTCGAGGCCCAGGGGTTGCCAACGTTTGTATTAGAGATGCTGCCCCAGGCTGGGCTGGGGGTGACCCTCTTCGGCCACGCAGTGACTATGCAGGAGGATATAGCCATTATAGCCCTCTTCGGAGCGGTGATGATCGCCCTGGCGGTCTGGATGTTCAACATCCAGGATTAGAGGGGAGTTTTTCTCTTGGGTAGATCTTGGGCTTGCCGAGAGGGCAAGCCCAAACTCTTTCTGGGGCGTTGCCTCTTTGGTCTTCTCTCTGAAGATGCCCAGCACTCCTAGAAGGGCTGGTGGGTGTGAGTGTGGCCCTTGAGGCTCCAACTCTCCAGATTGCCAATGAGGGATAGATCATAGTCCAAAAAGCAGCCCATTTCTGGATGAAGAACGAGAACGCCTTAACGCCGTAGGAGTCCCCTTCAAGGTGGAAAGTTCTCCTCGGAAGAGGGCTCTCAGGTTGGGCCTCCTAGGGTGAGAAGGCGCCCAAGAGCCACTTCTCTAACCCTAGGAACCAGAGTTGAAAAGTGATGGGCAGATACCGGTTGAGGGTAGTTAACTTTCCTATGGCCATGAGGATGCCCAGGCCTACAAGAAGGGACCCGCTTATGAGGTTGGTGGTGTGGAGGTAGATCTCCCGCCCTGCTAGACGGAGGTTCCAACCCTTGCCCCGCAAGACCCGCCAAACTAGGCTCTCCCTATCTGCCCGGCCGAGGAAGGTGGAGACCAATATCAAAGGCAGCCCTAGGCCCATGGCGTAGATGAAGAGGAGTGCCATTCCTCCATAGACGGTCTCCGTCGTCCCGGCTAGGACGAGGAGGCTGCCCAGGATGGGGCCTATGCAGGCTGTCCAGCCTAGGGCGAAGGTGGCTCCGAAGAGGTAAGAGCCGCCTAGGGTGGCGGTGGGCTCGTTTTGGAACCGGAACCCTCGGAACCCCTTCCCCAGAATGGTCATCACCCCGAAGGCTATGATGGCCACCCCTCCCAGGGTAACCAGTAGGGGAAGGTTAGCCTGCAGGAGGCTCCCCAAAACTGTAGCGCTGGCCCCCAAAAGGACGAAGATGGTGGCCAGGCCCAGGAAGAAGGAGAGGGTCATGGCTGCTATCTCTTGTTTTCCTGACTGGAAGGTGAAGGCGAAGTAGGCAGGGAGAAGGGGCAAGGTACAAGGGGAGAGGAAACTTAGGATCCCGGCTAGAAAGGCCAGGGGGGCCATGAGGAGCAGGTTATTGGTGGGGGCTTGGGCGCTCTCAAGGCCCGAAGTTGTAGGTTTCGCTTCGACCGAGAGGGCCAGGATGAAGAGGCAAGCCAAAGCAACGAATAGGGTTCTCAGCGGGATCTTAACTCTCACTTCAAGCCCCGGGTGAAGGTTTCCCTCTGGAGTTCAGGTATATGGCGTATAAAGATCACTCCTCCAGCCAGGATACCTAAGAGGAGTACCTGGGGTGGGCTTTTGAAAGCCCAGAGCACGAAAGGCGCAGTGAGGGCGATGGCTGCTTGGGAACGGGGGAAGTGGCGGAGGATGGCCACCCAAACCCCCCAAATGGCGACCGTAACCAGGGCAGCAAGAGGTGCAAGGTAGAAGATCATGGCCATTCCAGAGGCTATGCCTACCCCTCCTCGGAAGCCCACATAGATGGGCCAGCAGTGGCCTACTATAGCCATAGCACCGGCCACCGGCATGGCCCAGCCAGTGGGGTCAAGGGCCTGGGCTATCTTGATGGCCAAAAGAGCCTTTGCCATGTCACCGAAAGCCACCAAGACGGCGGGAAGGAAGCCCACCATGCGCCAGGTATTGAGAGCGCCCATATGCTTACTCCCCCCACTTCGCACATCGATCCCCTTCCAGAGGCGGCTGAAGATCACCCCAAAGGGGATAGAGCCCAGAAGATAGGCTATGATCCCCGCTAAGGCTAGGCTTAAGAGATTCATTTTCAGGTTATCACTCGCAGGCGACGGGGTATAATCTCTATCTCTAGATGGTGGGCATCGGTATAGATGATCTCGCCGTCGGCGTGAACGGGCAGAGGGTCTGGGGAATCGAGGATCACCCTCTTCGCCTTGGCCATGGTGACCGGCTCCTTGTCCACATGGGTGCCCCTCATCACCTCCGGCAGCAGACGAAGTATCCCCAGACGCCCCAACCCTCGGGCCAGACAGATATCGAAGATGCCATCGTTATTCTCCGCATCGGGGGCGATGAGGAAGCCGCCCCCCTCTCGTTTCCCGTTGGCCACGCAGAGCATGGTCATGGTCATCGAAACCTTCTCTCCGTCTAGATCTGCGGTGATGTGAGGGACCTCATAGCGACGCAAGGTGAGTAGCACGGCCAAAAGATATAGAGGCAAACCGCTGAGAAGGCTTTGGATCTTGAGGGACTCGATGGAGGCTAGGGCGTCAAAACCCACCCCCACAACGTTTACGAAATAACGGTCGTTGATCTGTCCCACATCGATGAGGCGGCTTTTTCCCTCTCTAAAGCGCTGGCTGAGGGCGGAAAGATCAGTCGGGGTGTCGAACATGCTGGCGAAGTCGTTTCCCGTGCCGATGGGAACCATCCCCATGATTACATCGGGGTTATTGGAGAGGAGCAATCCGTTCGCCACCTCGTGGGAGGTGCCGTCTCCTCCCAGGGCTACCACCAGTTCGTACCCTTCCTCGGCTGCCCGCCGGGCTATCTCCATCGCTTCTAGGGGCTTTGAGGTTACCTCTGTGGTGAACTCGAGACCTTGGCCATGCAGGGCCTCCTCTGCTGCCGGTAGGGCCTTTCTCCCTCTCCCCCGCCCGGCAATGGGGTTAGCGATGAGTTTAATCATCCCTCCGTTCCCTCCCGAAAGTTATCCCCGCCTCTCCTTTGGGGTCTTGCCTATTTAGGCAGCGGCTGTTCCGGGTTCAGTTCGTAATATCTATGGGCACCACGACTGCTCCGTAGGAGGAGGCCATCCTTGATGGCTTTCTTTATCATCTCCCTGATCTGAGAGTTGGAGAGGTCTATCACCTCTTGATTTCGGAGGCCACGCAAGGAGTTGTATATCTGGACGAAGAGGATCGGTTCATCGAACTGGCGCATAGCCTCAGCAAAGACTTGCCACTCCCGCTGACCGATCTCTATCGCCTCCTTCTCTTCTTCTTTCTCCTCTTCCTCAGAAGGAGGCTTGGAGGCGAAATGGCTTAATTCATAGGGATCCTCCCCAGGCAAGAAAACCTCGTTCACCGTGCCGCTGGTGAAGATCTGCACCAATCCCCGCCTTTCAGCCTCTTTCACGAAATCCTTGAATTTGGCGAAGGGATGACCTTGAGGGTCTTTGTACTCCTTTTCATCGAAGCCCCCCATGATCTCCATCATGAGGAGTTTGAGGGAGGCCAGGGTGCAGACATTCCCCCTGCTCCGGGCCAGATGAACAGCCTCTACGAGAGCCTTGTAGGGGTCTTTGGAGGGCTCTTCCATCGCTTCCCTGTCCATCAGCTGTTTGTAAAGGACGAACTCATCGGCGCTCTGAGCCAGATGGGTGGAGGCTGCTCCTCCAATGGCTATCACCACCACCCACTTGCCATGCTGACGGATGGAGTTCACGAGAGGTATGAAATCCCTATCTCCCGTGGCGAATATGTAAGTGGTGATATTGGGATAATTATAGAGGGTCTTCATGGCCTCGATGCAGAGGTGGATATCCACGCTATTCTTTATCGCTTTGCTACTATGGCTCTCCTCTCGGTCATAATAGTAGGTGGGGACATACATCGGCTCTATGCCTTTGGCATAAAGGGCGCTGGTAACCCGAGGATAACGGTACCAGTCAGCATAGGCCCGAGCGATGATAACCCTTCCATATTCGTTGCATTTGTCCATAATCGATTCGAAGTTGGGATCTGTATCGTATTTGTTGTGCACGGAGATGTAGATATTCTCGAAATCGATAAAGACTGCTACATCGCCTTTCTCAACCATCATCTACTCCTTTACTCATAGGCTTCTCTTTTAGAAACTCACCCCTATCATACTCAGGATGGCTACCACCAAGGGAGCGATCAATAACGCTGGCAGATAGTTGGCTACCCGTAACCTCTTTATCTCCAAGAGAACGAGGCCAAGCCCCATGATGAGCACGCCCCCTGTCGCCGATATCTCGCCGATCATGGGGTCGGTGAGGAAACCCCCTAGGTAGGCGGCTAGCAAAGTGAGAGCCCCCTGATAAGTAAACACCGTTAAGGCCGCTAAAGGTACGCCCACACCTAAAGTGGAGGCTAGAGCCAAGGAGGCGAAACCGTCGAGCAGAGACTTGGTGGCTAGAAGGCTGAAATCACCGGTTAGGCCATCTTGCATGGAACCCAGGATAGTCATGGGTCCCACGCAGAAGAGAAGGCTGGCCATCACGAAGCCACGGCTCAAAGGGATCCTACCCTCATCGCTTGTCGTGCCCTTCTTGGCCAGCCATCGTTCCAAGCGGCGGCCCAGGTTCTCTAGCCGCCCTTCTATCCCCCACCATTCTCCTAGGATACCGCCCAAAAGGAGGCTACCCAGGAGGATGAGGATATTCCTGGTCTCTAAAGCCAACTGAGCCCCGATGACCAAGGTCACCAAGCCCAGGCCATGCATCACCGTCTCTTGAACCCTTTCTGGCAAACGATGTCCCAGAAAGAGCCCTAGGGTGCCTCCGATGATGATGGCGGCGGTATTTATGAGGGTGCCCATTTTAAATATTATATCACTCGTCCTTGGACGAAAGCAACCACGTATCCCTCTTAAAGAGGCCTATCTCCCCTACCACTATCCCGGCCAGTATGAGAAGACAGCCTAAAACTCCTCTCCCGCCTAGCCTGTCTTGCAAGAGCAGATAGCCGAAGATCGCGGCGAAGACCGGCTCCGTGGCGAAGATGAGGGCCGTATGGGTAGGGGAGGTGAACCTCTGGGCCTTGCTCTGGGCGAGGAAGGCCAAGGAGGTAGCCATGATCCCGGTGAAAAGTATGGCGAACCAGACCTGCTCGCTCATCTGGGGGAATGGCCCTTCCCTGGCCCAAGCGAGGGGAGCACTCAGAAGGGCGACTGTAGCCACTTGTATGGTGGCCAAAGTAGTTGTCTCCATCTGGGGGGCAAAACGGCCCAGAGCCACGATCTGAAGAGCGAAGGCCACTGCACCGCCCAGAACCCATAAGTCGCCCTGGGCCATGGCCAGACCTCTCAAGGTGAGGAGTCCCAAGCCCGTGGTGGCTAAGATAACGCCTAGGAGGGCGTTGAGGCTTGGCCTTTGCCTCAAGAGAAGAATGGAAAGAAGGGGGACAATCACCACCGATAACCCAGTGATGAAGCCAGCCTTGGAGACGGAGGTGTATTTCAGCCCTATGGTCTGGAGGGAGTAGCCCCCGAAGAGGAAGAGGCCCACTAGGGCTCCGGCCAGGAACTCCTTTGGCGAGGAGGCCCGGAGGCGAGGCCAGAATATGAGGGCCAGGGCCAAGGCGGCGAAGAGGAAACGAAGGGTGAGGAAGGTGAAGATACCTATCTGTGATATCGCCTCCTTCACCATGACGAAGGAGGCTCCCCAGATAAGGGCCACAAGAAGAAGTGAAAAATCGGCGACTATTTGGGGTCTGTTCATCTGAAGATTGCTTGAGATGGTATTACGGGATGCGGCCATCGTCAAGGTTGCCAAGGCCTCCCGGCGGTGTTAAACTAAAGGTGCTATGGAGATCGTGGAGGCGAAAAGGGAAGCGGTTGAGCCCTTCCTAGAGAGGGAGTGGAGAGGGGTGAACCTGGAGCAGTTCGGCCGCGCAGACCCCGAGATGTGGAAGAGCCAAGAATATGCACTGGCTGCCTATGAGGGAGGCGAAATGGTGGGCGCTCTGGCCTTTAAGATCGAGGCTGGGGTGGGGAAACTCTCTCAACTCTTGGTGGCTACCGAACATCGAGATAAGGGGGTGGGAGGGAGGCTTCTCTCTCGCTTCGAGGAGGTCTGCCGAAAGGAGGGGTGCCATAAGGTGCGGCTCATAACCTATGCTGACTCCCGGGCCGAGGGTTTCTACAGCCTCCACGGTTACGTAAGAGAAGGGCTCTTGCGCCGAGACCTCCACGGGGTGGATATGAGCCAGATGGCCAAATTTCTTCCTGCCTGGAGGTAGACTATGAGAGTTACCATATCTTTAGCCCAGATAGATATAGCCCTGGGCAGGCCGGAGGAGAACCTAGCCAAGGTGGAAGCGATGATCGCCGAAGCCAACCAGAGGGGATCCCAGGTCGTCCTTCTCCCCGAACTCTGGTCCACAGGCTACGACTTAGAACGCGCCGAGGAGCACGCTCGAACGACGGAGGGGCTTCTCGTGCGGCTAGCCGATTTGGCGAAGGGACATTCCCTCTTCATCATTGGCTCCCTCCTTTCGGCGAAGGAGGGACGCCTCTACAATAGGGCTACTATCCTCTCTCCCCGGGGCCTTCTAGTTGGCGGATACGCAAAGATACATCTCTTCCGGCTGATGGAGGAGGAGAGATATTTCGCGCCGGGCAGCGAGACCCCGGTTTTTGACCTCCCCTGGGGGAAGGGCGCTTTGGCCATCTGTTACGACCTTCGCTTCCCGGAACTCTTCAGGAAATACGCTCTGGGGGGAGCGAGGATCGTTTTCCTTTCTGCCGAGTGGCCCTACCCTCGTTTGGAGGCTTGGCAGATACTGTTGCGAGCCCGGGCCATCGAAAACCAACTTTTCATGGTGGGGTGTAATAGGGTGGGAGAGTCAAAAGGGCTGGTCTTCTTTGGCCATTCGAGCATCTATGACCCTTGGGGGGAGCCGGTTCTTGAAGGAGGGGAAGAGGAAGGGCTGCTTACGGCGGAGATAGATCTGGATATGATCGATGAGGCCCGACGGAAGATACCCGTCTTCGAAGATCGGCGGGAGGAACTCTATCGATGAGAGGTTGGTTCGAGACCAAAGAGGTAGCGCCGAGGGTATATGCTATCTGTGAGCCCGGCCATTTCGAAGAGGTGATCTCCTACCTGGTTGAGGGGGAGGAGCGGGCCATCCTTTTCGATACCGGCATGGGTATAGCAGACATAAGGGAGGAGGCGAGGGCCTTAACGGAAATGCCTATCACCGTGGTGAACTCCCATTCCCACTGGGATCACGTGGGCGACAACTATCGGTTCCCTCTCATCGCTATCCATTACGCAGAGTCCCATCTTTTGAGGGAAGGTGTCCCCAGCGAGGAGTTGCGCCGGGAGATGAGAGCGGAGATGTTTCGCCGGCCGCCACCGGTGGGGTTCGACCCCAGCCAATACAAGGTTTCGCCCTCCAGGGCCGGCCTGCTCTTAGACGAGGGGAGCCTCTTGGATCTGGGGAAACGCACTCTCACTGTCCTCCATACCCCTGGCCATTCCCCAGGGAGCATATCTCTCCTTGATGAGAGAGAGGGGCTCCTTTTCAGCGGCGACACCGCCTATGCGGGCCCTTTATACGCTCAGTTGCCGGAGTCTGATTTCGAACTCTACCGAGAGAGCATGGAGAGGTTAGCCGGGCTCGTGCCCCAACTGAGCCTTCTTCTTCCCAGCCACAACGTAACACCCCTCGATCCGTCTATACTTTTGGCGATGCGTGAAGGTTTTGACCAGATAGCATCAGGGGAAGCGACCTATATCTTCATGAGTTCGCCTTGGGGCCGGATTAGGAACTATCAATTCGAAAGGTTTTCCATTTATCTTGGAGAATAGGAGGAAAGATGAGCGAGGTGTACGATATCGTGGCTAGGGTCATCAAACAGGAAGGGACCTGCGGCAACGAGCACAAGGTAGGGGATGAGATTCTTTTCACTGGGGATTCGGTGCAAGGCAGAATATGTCTTTCGGCTCTATACTCCATGTTGCCCAAGGTCTATGCCATGCGCTATGGGGCTCACTTCCCCTGGCTGGAGGATCAAAGCGTCTGCACCCACGCCTGTCCCGATGGCTATAACCCGGTTATCTTTGAGTTGCGGAGGGTGAAAAGCGGTTAGCGCATTTTCTGCCGTTTTCTGAAGAGAGAATTGACATAAAGATTATTAATTGGGTAAGATGTAATGTAGAAGTTTTTCTCGGTTTTTGGGTACATTTTTGGGCAAAAGAAACGTTGTGGCGATATAATTGGGATGGGAAGATGGTCAGATGAACGTAAATCTATTGAGAGGTATCTTCCTAAGCACTCTGCTTCTGCCGCTGGCTATTCTGCCGACCCATAGCCCTATTGCCAAGCAGGAAGCGGGAGCCAGCCCGACGGGGGTGCTGGCCTACATCCAGGGGGGCGACCTTTGGGTGAAAGAGTTACCCGACGGTCAGGCGAAGCGGCTGACCACCGAGGGGGGCATTACAGGCCCTCGTTGGTCGCCCTCAGGCCAGTGGTTGGCCTACCTCAAAGGGGATCAGCTATGGGTGGTGCAACGTTCTGGAGCCGGTGCCAAGGCACTGGAAAAAGGTGGCCCGGTGAGCCATCAATTCATGTGGTCGCCAACATGGGATTCCCTGGCGTATAGGACCTATTCTGGGAGCCTTTGGGTAGCCAGCGCCGTAGACTGGGTCGAACGGGAGATCGTCTCAAACCCTAGCGGGATCGTGGGGAGGGGTGTGCTGAGCATGGCGTGGAGCCCCGATGGGGAGCGGCTTGCTTACGCCTGGCAGGAGGTGTTAAGGGAAGGCCAGCCACCTGATCTATACGCTGGCCTGTGGCGCATCCGCTCAGATGGTCGCGACGCGGCTGAGATCTTCGGGGGTACCGTCATCTTCGGTACTATCACGCCGGGGCCGAATCCGGGGGCTATCGTGGCCGTTTGGTCGCCGGACGGTCAACGCATCCTGTTTTGGTCTGACCCTTTCTCCGAATCGCTCTTGGCCGATGGCACATCCCTCAATGCGATTCCTGCCGCTGGCGGCGAACCGCGTGTGCTGGTCCAGTATTTGCTGGCGTATTCTGACTTTCTGGATGCCTCTCCCGACGGGAAGTTCCTGGCCATCACTGAGGGTGGCTTGCGTGATACGTGGTCGCACAAGCGCATCGTCGTGGTGGATCTGTCCAGCGGCAAGTTGACCTACCTTACCGACGACAATATGGCTGCTTTGTCGCCGGTATGGTCGCCTGACGGCCGGCATATCGCCTACGTCGCCATGCCCGACCGAGGGGACGAACTTCTGGCAGGTGGGGAACCTGCCCACCAGGGGCTGATGCAGCGCCGCCTCTGGGTGGTAAATGTCGAAGGCAAGCCTCAAGCCCAGCAACTCACCGATGATTCAGCCTACCGGGATGAGCGCCCCCTCTGGTCAGCCGACGGGAGTTATATCCTCTTCGCCCGCTTGGACCTGAAGGACGGGGCTTCCCTCTGGCTCATCCCGGCTGAGGGCGGCGACCCCTGCCAGGTGGTGGATGAATTGACGCCAACTCCCGGGTGGTTCGGGTACTACGGTCACATCGAGTGGGGCGACTACTTCGATTGGTGGATAGGCGCCGCTCCGATGACACTGCCGGTGACCGGGGTTAACGGCAGCGTATCACCGGAGCATCTTCTGTTTTCTATTTTTGGTATTCTGGTTTTCCTGGCTGGTCTGGGGCTGTTGGCCTGGCAGCACAAAGCGGTGTCGCCTCCCTCTGTGGAATAGGCGACTGTGTTAGGCGGGCATGACAGTGGCTAAGAGGCTTTTAGGCGTCTACCCTCCCTCTGCGAACCTCTCTATCAACTCCCCGATATACTTTATCCCCTGGATGTAGTCGGCGATCTTGATATTCTCATTGGGGGCGTGGATCCTGGACTGGGCGTGGGCCACTCCCATGCCCGAGGTGGCCGGTATCCCTAGAGCCTCGCTCAGGTGGTACATGGGCCCACTTCCGGCAGTAAGGGGGTAAACCACCGGCTCCTGTCCGTAGATGGCCCGGGCAGCCT
>Ga0315314_1002330_pt1 | contig 15796 bp, 17 predicted proteins | sample TDP9_MG_FD_203631 | JGI IMG/M metagenome (GOLD analysis project Ga0315314, IMG submission 203631) | Freshwater sediment microbial communities from Lake Towuti, South Sulawesi, Indonesia - TDP9 | ecosystem: Environmental > Aquatic > Freshwater > Lake > Sediment | place: Indonesia: South Sulawesi...
CGGTTGGCTTCTACGCAGGCAGGCCGTTCGTTGTCCGATACGGCAAGTACGTCCTTCTCAGGGAGAGACATCTCCATATGGCTGAGAAATGGTTCGAGAAGTACGGTGATGTTGCCACGTTCATCGCTAGGCTGTTGCCCGTGGTCAGGACAGTGATATCTCTTCCCGCGGGGATCGCCAAGATGAACTTCAAGAGGTTCGTGTTCTACAGCTTCGTCGGGTCTGTCCCGTGGACTCTAATGCTCGCGTATGTTGGCTACTGGCTTGGACCCAACTGGGAGGAAGTCGTGGCCGTGTTTCGAGGGCTCGATGTGGTTGTGATTCTTGCGGGCATAGGCATCATTGCGTGGTACGTGATAAGGCTCAGGAAGAACAATGCGAAGGAGGCGAAGGCTCAGCCGTAGTAATACTCGCCCCTCGACTTCTGTTCCCGATCGAGCCTCGAACCCTTCTTGTTTATCCTTGGCCGGCTCGATTCCTGGTCTCTCCTGAAGGTTATCTGGACATCCTTCAGGAACCTGTTCATGCCATCCCTCATCTCCATCGGGCCCTCTGCGGTCCCGCTAACCGACGGTTCGCCTCTGAAGACCATGAGGGAATCTGATATCAGATCGACCATGTAGACATCGTGATCGACGACTACTGCGGACTTGCCTATCTTCTCGACCGCGCGCCTGATCGTCTTCGATGCGATCATTCTCTGGGAGGAGTCGAGGTATGCTGACGGCTCGTCGATAAGGTAGATGTCGGCCTGCCTGCCCAGGCACTCTGCGATCGCCACCCTCTGCAGCTCGCCTCCGGAGAGCGTATCGACGTTCTTCTCCATCAAGTACTTGAGAGTGAGCGGATGCGATACCTCCGCTTTGAAGAACCCTGAGTCGAAGTCCTTTCCGATATTGGCCGCGAGCATCTCCCTGACGGTGCCTTCGAACTCCGGCTTCACGTACTGGGGCTTGTAGCTCACCGCCGCCTCTCCCTCCACAGAACCGGATGTGGGCTTTATCTCTCCTGCCAGCATCTTCACGAATGTAGTCTTGCCCGTCGCATTTGGTCCGACGGCTCCGACGACCTCCCCTTTCTTGATCGTTCCCTCGCCCACGTGCAGCGTGAAGGTCTTGAACCTCTTGGTCAGGGGCTCAAAACGTACCAGCGTCTCGGACTGCCAATCGCTTCTCGGAGGCCGTTTCTCGAACTTGATATGGGTGTCTCTGAAGCGTATGTTCTCCTCGCGCAGGTAGCCCTCGAGATACACGTTGATTGCAGTCCTCACGGCCCTCGGCTGCGCCATCACGCCATATGCGCCCTCGTCACCGTACATGATGTGCACCAAATCCGCAAGAAAGTCCATGACGGCCAAGTCGTGTTCTATCACCATGACCTGTTTGTGCTGGCTCAGGTCTTGGATGACCTTGGCGACCTCCAGCCTCTGATAGATATCGAGATACGATGAGGGCTCGTCGAAGAAATAGACATCTGCATCCTTGAGGAGCGTCGCAGCTATCGCGACTCTCTGCAGCTCCCCGCCGGACAGCTTCGCCAACTCCCGCGAGAGGATGCCTGTGAGTGCCAGCCTCGAAGCTATCTCGCCCAGTCTGCCGTCATCGTCGACTTTCTTCAAGAGCTCCTTCACAAGGCCCTTGTGTATCCCCGGGAGCTTGTCGACATATTGGGGCTTCATCGCGGTCCTCAGCTTCCCCTTTGACAGCGCCTTGAAGAAGTCATGGAGCTCAGTCCCGGCATACTTCTCCAGGACCTTCTCCCAGCTCGCCTGGTGCTCGAAGTCGCCGAGGTTCGGCACAATCTGCCCGGAGAGAATGGACATCGCAGTGGTCTTGCCGATTCCGTTTGGCCCGAGGAGGCCTATGACCTCTCCCTTTCGTAGGACCGGCAACCTGTACAGTCGGAACGCGTTCTTACCGTACTGGTGGACGATCTCTCCCTCCAGTTCCTGGGGAAGCCCTATGATCTTGACAGCCTCGAACGGGCACTTGTGGACGCAGATCCCGCAGCCGACGCACAGCTCCTCTGATATCACGGGCTTTCCTTTCTCTCCTATCACGATGGCGTCGACACCAGTCCTCACTGGAGGGCAGTAATTGATGCACTCCAGGTTGCACTTCTTCGGCTGGCAACGGTCCTTGAGAAGGACTGCGATCCTCATCCTCCAGGGGAAGGAACGAGCCGCTTAAAAACGTATCAGATATCATTCCTGGAGCCCGCGCTCGATCTCCATTAGCAGCGGGTCGACGTCGAGGTCAACGTAACCTATCGTCTTGACAATCTCGTCGGCGGTGTACTTCTGCCCGTAGGACCAGAGCTCTCGCAGGTATTGGCCAGACTTCTGGCTCTCGAACCAGTTCTCTCCGAACTCGTCCTCAAGGGCCGCCTTCAGTTGTCCCTCCAGTATCCATGCCCGGAGGTATTCTGCGCAGTAGAACGCATCGTCGACATCCTCGAGGTAGTGCTTCTCGGTGTGCCTGAACTTCAGTGCCCTCTGAAGACAGGTTCTGTAGACCTCCTGGGAGTCTGTGGAGACCTTGCCCGTGTGCAGCTTGAGCTCATATACGAGCTTCGAGCCGTACCTCCGCAGGAACATCAGCTTGTTGACCAGTGTGAATCGAACGTAGTCGTCAATGTTCTCCATCCCGAGAACTCTCTTCAGCCAGAGCTTGTTAGATGTGAGGTAGTTGAACAGGAACGCGAACGATTCCGTAACGGAGTTGTCCCCGAGATACCTGTACTCCACGGGATGCTCTCTCTTCGTGTTCCCGAAATGCCATGCATGTCCTCCTTCGTGGAAGAAGGCGTCGTAGTCCCGCCATCCACCAGTGGGCAGGATGACGAGTTTGATGTCGTCCGGGACATGGACGGGTGCGCAGAATGCTCTCGGCGTCTTCTTCGGCCTCTCCTCTATGTCCACATGGATGTTCGCATACGCCTCGGGGTCAATTCCCATGCTCTTGAGCGTCTTGAAGAACGATACCACGAGCCTGTCCTTCTCGAAGAACTTGTCGAACTCCTCTCCCCTGAACGCGTAGGGCACATCATAGCTCCATGCATCCGCGAGACGAATCCCGGTCCGGCTTTCGAGCAGCTCATCCATGGCGTTGACGTAGAGCTCCTCAGTTCTCCGCAGCATGCCCTCCATCTGCTCTTCAAGCGCAATGTAGTTTATGCCCTTCAATGTGGAGCACAGCTCTCTGTAGTTCTTGAAGCCGAGGACTCCTGACAGGTCGTGCAGCGTGGCCATCCTCTCTAGCAGGATCTCGTTCAGCTTCTGCGTCTCGACGAGCTTTGCCTCGAAAAGCCCTTTGCGCTTCGCAGCATCGGGTTCGTTCCTGAGCTTGACCGGGACAAACCTGTAGGGTATCTTCTCGCCATCGAAGTCCACTGTCGACTGGGTCTCGAAGGTGTTCGCCTTGTCCGTGAGGCTCTTCACAGCGTTTTCCATGTGGCCCATGGTCGAGAACGCTCTGAGGTATCTGAGCCATCTAGTGTCGTCAGGAGATGGCTCATCGCTGATCGCGGACCCGATCGCGCTGACGGCCTCGTCGGAGAAAAGGTGAGCATACTTCTCGTAGATCCTCACAGTCGACAGCTCGTCCTTCAGGCCAGCGTAGTTCTTGCAGAACTCATCCATCAGCTCGCTCTGGAAGGACTCGACATCTCCCCTCAACCGGTCGATGTCCCGGGAGGCCATACTGCGATAATGTAGCTCATCGTTGATATTCGTTTGCATCCTGGCATATCAATTGGCCGAGTTCGAACGCGCTAGATTTAAGTGTGCCACGCCCCATCAAGGCCGCTGTTCATGATGTCCCGAGTTCTCGTCTGCTGCGCTTGGCCATATGCTAACGGGCCGATTCACGTGGGCCATGTCGCGGGATCCATTTTGCCAGCAGACATCTTCGCTCGGTTCAACAGGATGATTGGCAACGAAGTGATCATGGTCTCCGGTTCCGACATGCATGGTGCGCCGATCACCGTAAGCGCTGACAAGGAGAAGGTGCCGCCCGAGACTATTGCGAACAGATATCACGCGATGAACACGAAGGCGATTGCAGACTTGGGGATCGAGTTCGATCTGTACACAAGCACTCATACTAGGAATCACGAGGTCGTGACCCAGGACGTCTTCAACAGGCTGCTCGAAAAAGAACATCTAGAGAAAAAGGCGACACCTCAGTTCTATTGCGAAAGCTGCAAGCGTTTTCTGCCTGACAGATACGTCGAGGGCAGGTGCCCGCACTGTGGGTACGAGCGCGCCCGAGGAGACCAGTGTGATAACTGCGGAAAGGACCTCAATGCTGAGCAGCTCGTAGATGCGAAGTGCCAGCTCTGTGGCGGCGTGCCCGAGCTGAGAGAGACAGAGCACTACTTCCTGAAGCTCTCGGACTTCAGAGAGCAGCTCGTCAAGTACGTCGAGCCTCAGAATCACTGGAGGCCGCATGTCAGAGCCTTCACGCTCAACGTTCTGAAGGAAGGCCTCGCGGACCGGCCAATAACCAGGGACATAACTTGGGGCGTCCCCGTGCCTGTGGATGGATTCGAGAACAAGCGCATCTACGTCTGGTTCGACGCCGTGATCGGCTATCTCTCGGCGTCGAAGGAGTGGGCGATCATCGAGGGAAGGCCGGAAGACTGGAAGAAGTTCTGGACGGAGAGCTCCTGCAGGAGCTACTACTTCCTTGGAAAAGACAACATCGTATTCCACACGATTATCTGGCCAGCCATGCTCATTGGTTATGGTGGCCTGAATCTGCCCTACGACGTTCCCGCCAATCAGTTCATGACACTCGAAGGGCAGAAGTTCTCGAAGAGCATGGGCGTCAGCATTGACATCCCGGATATGCTGACGCGGTTCAAGCCCGACATCATCAGGTACTACCTCGCGGCAAACATGCCCGAGATGAAAGACAGTGAGTTCTCTTGGGAGGACCTCGCGGCGAAGGTGAACAACGAGCTTGTCGCGACCTACGGCAACTTCCTGCACAGGGCTCTTTCGTTCACTTTCAAGAACTTCGGGGAGATTCCAGCCAGAGGAGATCTGGACGAGCGGGATGAGGCCGCTTTGGCCCGCATATCTGATGCGGAGAGGGAGGTCAAGGAGGCGCTTGGCGGGTGTGAGTTCAGAAGAGCGATGAAAGCCATAATGGACCTCGCCCAGTTCGGCAACCAGTACTTCGATGCAGTCGCGCCATGGTCCCTCGTTGGAACCGACAAGGCCAGATGTGGGACCGTCCTGCATGTCAGTCTGCTGATCAGCAAGGCGCTCGCAGTCCTGGCCTTTCCGTTCATGCCCTTCTCCTCCGAGAGCGTATGGAGGCAGCTCGGCATGGAGGGCACAGTGTCCGAGACCGGATGGAAGGGCCTGGAGCTTCCTCTCAGAGAAGGCTCGAAGATGGAGAAACCAGCCCCTCAGTTCGCGAAGATCGAAGCGGAGAAGGCCGGCGACTTCCAGCAGTTCGCAGCACTCAATCTGAGGGTCGGCAGGGTCCTGGATGTGCAGCCACACCCGAACGCTGACAAGCTGTACCTCATGAAAGTGGACATAGGCAAGACGATCACGATGGTCAGCGGCCTGAAGGACTTCTACACAGCAGATGAGCTGAAGGCCAAGACGCTCGTCATTGTCACGAATCTAGAGCCGGCGGCCATCAGAGGTGTGAAGTCCGAAGGAATGCTGCTTGCTGCGGAGGAGGGAAAGAGGCTTGCGTTGCTTGTGCCAGAGAAGGACTTGCCTGTGGGCACGCAGATCTCCAGCGGAATGGAACCGGGACAGAAGCAGGTGAGCTTCAGGGAGTTCCAGAAGCTGGACATGCGCGTGGGAATCGTGAGTCCTGGGGAACCGTCCATGCTCGACCTCGGCACGAGGAAGGTCCGTTGCGCCGTCGACAGGCCCGAGCCAGGCAAGAAGTATGCCGCGTTCGTCGTCGGGGAGAAAGCAATGGTGATGCACGGTCCAGAGAATGTGAAGATCACGTTCGACACCGAAATCCCGGCCGGTGCTAAGATACGATGAAGCTCGATCTACACATTCATTCAAACCATTCTAGGGACGGCACTGCCTCGCCGAAAGAGATTGTCGAGTTCTGCAAGAGATCGGATCTGGATGGTTGCGCGATTGCCGATCACAACGCGATCGAGGGATCGCTAGAGGCGTATGAGATTGGCAGATCGATGGGTCTCGTGATTGTTAGATGTGTAGAGATCTCTGCGAGTGAAGGACACGTTCTTGCATATGGAGTCAACGAGCTCGCACCCAGAGGCCTATCAGTCGCCGACACGATTGACAGGATCCATGCTCTTGGTGGGATTGCCGTCGCGGCTCATCCAAACAGGTTTCCTTCGGGCATGGGAGTTGGCCTTGCGGGGAACAAGAAGTTCGACGCAATCGAGGTGCTGAACGGCGGGTCGTCGAGAAGGAGCAATCGTTTGGCAAGGTGGGTCGCGGACGAGAGAGGAGCCCCAATCACCGGAGGAAGTGACGCGCATGTGATCAACCAGGTTGGGAAGGCGTACACTATCCTGGAAGATGTGTCGAACGAGGACCAGGTCATGGACATGATCAGAAAAGGGCGCAGTGCAGTTGGCGGAAGAAGTCGGTCGCCAACAGAAGGAATCGTCTTCTCGATCCAGACTCTCATCGAATGGCTGAGGGGCGATCTGAAAAGGCTCTAGGCGAGGACTATATCTTCTCCTCGATCTTCACGGCGAACTCCTTAGCCCTGGCAGCGAGCTGAGCTGTGTCAATGTCCTTGGAGGCCGTCACCACGAGCAGCGCTCGGCTTCCCGCGCTCACGAGCACCATCTTGCTGCGCGTCAGCTCAACAGAGACATGCTGGAGCTTGTCCTTGAGCTCCCCAGTTGCTGTCTCAGCTGCCCCGAGGAGTATTGCTGACATCGCCACGAACGTTTCGAGGTGGACCCCTTTCGGGGCATCGCCAGCTATGTGCATCCCGCTCCTCGAGACTATTGTGGCCTCGTAGACCGAGGGCACTGAGCGGATCTCATCAAGAACTTCCTCAAGGGCTAAGTACTCGACCATGGTTCACCCAGCTCCCCCTCTGACCGCGTGAGTCAGGATTACCTGATGAGCATATAAACTTTCTCGGCTTGTGCTTCGGTCGACTCGGGTACATCCAGATTCACGTCCCGACGCCTTCCTACCCTCCTCGAAGGCTTGATATGAAGCAAGGAGCATCCATGCTGGAGAAGCACATGAAGGTACTCCACCAGGACACAAGGAACAACGAGATCAAATTGCTCCCCGAGACTCTTGACGATCTGTGGCATCTCTACAACTTGGTCGATGAGAAGGATCTCGTCTTTGCGACCACCTTTCGAAGAAAGGAGGAGAAGGCGGACAAGCTGCGGCCCGAGCGCACAGAGAAGGTCCGGATGCGCTTGGGCATCCGTGCTTCGAAGGTCGAATTCCACGAGTCCGAGGATTTGCTGAGGATACTCGGCGTCATCGAGCAAGGCCCTCAGGACGTCGGCGACCATCACACGCTGCTGATATCTCCTGGGGAGGCGATTACGATAATCAAGCCGAGATGGGGGCCGAAGCATTTCGAGAGGATCAAGCGAGCGATAGCCTCGTCTGAAAAGCCATCCATATTCTTCGTGGCGATCGAGGACACGGACGCAGTGGTCGCCGTCGCCAGGGATTATGGGATCAAGGAACTCGTGACCATAACGAGGAATCCTCAGGGCAAGATGTACGACTCGAAATCAAACGAGGAGGAGTACATTGACGAGGTCGTGGCCAAGTTGGCCCAGGTGCATCACGACGAGCCGCTCATCGTCCTTGGCCCGGGCTTTGTGAAAGAGGCCTTGGCGAGGAGGATCAGGGAGAAGATCCCAGGAGCTGCAAAGAGCCTCGCCGTGCAGCACACAGGCCAGGCTGGGATGGCCGGCATCCACGAGCTGATGAAGTCTGGAGTCGGAGGGAGGATACTCGAGGATTCCCGCGTGGCCAAGGAGACCAGGCTCATGGAACGGCTCTTCACGGAGATCGGCAAGGATGGGCTGTTCGCGTACGGAGATGCGTCTGTGGAAGCAGCTGCGCAAGCAGGTGCGATAGGCACGTTGCTCGTGCTCGATTCGAAGGTGAGAACATCGTCCGCAGACAAGCTCCTGAGGTCCGTCGAGAACTCGAAAGGCGACTTCATCATCGTGAGCTCACTCCACGAGGCGGGCAGAAGGCTTGAGTCGTTGGGCGGAATCGCTGCCCTGCTGAGGTACAAGATGTCCTGAGTTCTAGCGCTGTCTTCTCTTCGCCCTGACTATGTCGAGCATCGCATCGACAAGGAGACCGACCGGAAACGGCTTTGCCCAGAACGATACTGCTCCGGCCTCCAATGCCTTCTCTCTCACCGTTTCGTCAGCGCTCGAGAATATGATCGGGACCGAAGGGTCCATCCGAAGGAGCTCCCTCGTCGTCTCAATCCCGTCTTTTCCAGGCATTCGATGGTCCATTATGACTATGTCAGGCCTGTGAACCATGGTCCGAAAGACCTTGACCGCCTCATCCCCGCTGGGCGCTGTGAAGACGGTCATTCCTCGCGACTCGAAAACGTCCCTGTACAAGTCGCGGATGAAGTCCTCATCATCCACCACGAAGATTCTGGCAGGCAAGTGTGCCGTATCGCCGGGGAGCCCTTCGAAGAGAGAGCCTCGTGGCACCTGTGTGTTTTGCCTGTTCCCCGGTCCGTTGGTGTTCATCGGAGCGCCTGAGCCAGGAAATGTGGCAGTCTATGTGGTCCTAGAGTGCACTGCTCAGAACCACTCTCGCACCCGCATCCCTTTTCCCTGACAGCTAGGTGATTTCCGCAGGGGTTATTAAGTGTTTTTGCAGATGGGGCATGCCAGGCCGTCAGTGACTATATTGGCGCATCTGAGCTCATTGCTTCTTCAAGGCATACTTCGCGCGCAGAACCCTCAGCGCTTCTCGGAGCTCCACAAGGCTTGGGAAGGAGATCGCCTTGTCCGGACACAGCGCCATGCATCCCGTGCACGACACGATGCACCGGGATGGTTTCGCGACCTTCGGGCCATCGTCGAATATGTACACTCCGCGATGACAGAACTCGCAGCACTTGCCACAGTTCGAACACAACTCGTAGTTGATGCTGGGGAACCAGGGTATCTCCTCTCGTGGGATGCCATGATAGTCTTCTTCGACGGCTTTGTGCTGCTCCCTGTATCGCATGAAGGCGTCCCAGAGACCCTTGAGGTATTCCTTCTCAGCAAGAGGAGGGACATAGTTGTGGATTCTGAGCTCCCTCAGCAGGACCTTCTTGAGTCCCTCGTCCGAGACCCCTTTCATCTCAAAGGCTTTCCGGAGTATCGCGTCGAGCTCAGCAATGCCGACGTCTTGGCCTCCGACTCGTATGCGCTTTGCGACGGGCTTTCCTGGGCAACACTGTCCTGCCAAATGAATCCCCTGAGTTCAAACCGCCAGTGCGCGGCACGAGTGAACAGCAATTCGACAAAATTTGAAATACCAAGGTGCATATATATCGTTTGTGGTTTCAAACAAATCTGAAACGCTAGCGCGTCCGGCTGAGGACGAGAGGCCATTGCTTCCACGCGAAGTCGCCCGAGGGGTCGAGCAGGCTGGAGGGCTGGAGCACCTTCTCAGAAGCATCCCGAAAGCGCGTGAGCTCGAGGAGGATGCTCGCTATCATCACGCGCTTTCCGATACAATGCGCCAGAGAATCCTTTGGGCGCTTTCGATGTCCGACCTGTGCCCCTGTGTGATCAAACAGATCACAAGGGTGTCAGACTCGAAGCTCTCGTACCATCTTCGTGTTCTTGAGGACGCAGGGCTCATCAAGTCCAGGCGAACAAGAAACTGGCGGGTTTATTCCATCACCGCCTCGGGCGAATCCGCGCTCGAAGTTCATTAGAGGGTTGGTGAAGGAGTTGATAGGTAGGAGGGAGTGAGTGTTCCTACCTATCCGGGATGGTGTTAATAGTCAGTGGCTGATTCGATCTCGGGCTCGCAACCGAGCAGGTCGTAGACCTCCTCCCAGCTGTAGTGGTCTGCGTCCACCATTCATCTCACCTTTCTTCTGAGCACCTCTAGTGGAAATGGAGGTCAAGAGTCTTGCACCAAGAGGTCCGCGAAAGTAGTCTGGCTTCCGAGAAGTGCTCCTCACAGAGAGTGGCGTATGTGCACGGCCTCGCCTCTCTCGGCAAGCTCCAGCTCAGCCGCACACATCCGGGCGACGCCTACCGCCCTGACTTCCTTCTTGCATACGACGGCAACATCATCGCCTATGCGAATCTCCTTGTTTGCACCCTCGACTCCGACTGCGAACAGATTCCCCTTCGGGATGAAGTCGTCTATCTCGACACAGTATCCGCCCGTCGTTGCGAGGATCTTAGCGCCGTCCATTGTCAGCGAGACCATCCCTCTGTCTCCTGTGAGCATTCCCAGCTGCGATGTTCCCCGAACGATCCTGAGATATGGCCATCTTCCAACAACACTGGCATCATCGCAGAGCGATTCGCCTATTGCGCCGAACTGGAATCTGCAGAGCGATCGCATGTCGTCGAGGTTTCTCATCGCCGAACTCTCTCGCTCAGGTTCCGGCGCGTTCTCGCGCAGCGTGTCCTCGAGCTTGCGAATGCTGTCCCTCGACCCAGGGTTCCCTCCCGACGTGTCAACGAAATCCCCGAGGACGGAGTTCACGGGCTCCCTCTCGTCTCCCAGGTGCGAGATGATCAGATCGTATTCCTGGCTTCTGACGAGCCATTGGACCATCTCCTCGGCCATCTGCTTCTCATCCCTGTCCCAATGGCCGGTGACGGGGATATCGTAGTCCTTGGCAGGATAGAACAGCTCAAGATCCCTTGGGACCAGTCCGAGCGGAGAAGTGACAATGACCTCATGGACGACAACGCGCTTCCCGCTTGCTAGCAGTGCCTGCCTGAATCTCATGTGCGATTGGGAGATCGAATATGGCTTCTTCGCGGAGCAAGGTATGAGAAGCAACACCTTTGCGCTTCTCGGCTTGACGTATCTGCTCTCAAGCCGTTTCCTCCATCTGATCACATCAGGCCTGCTCAGAGATTCCTTGGAGCTCGCGTGAAAAGGAGAACCCTTCACTGGCGTGTGCATCTCCTGGAGGTCGTAGTGATCGAGATCGAGCAGTCTGAGGTTCTGGACGAGCCATGGATCCGGCCTTATTCTGGCCTCGACGAGCTCTCTGAGCCTCCCCTCTGAAATCGCGTGCCGGACGAGCTTGAGCTCGTTCTCTGCGATTGCGCAGTTGTGTCTCAGCAGTTCCTCTCTGCTCCTCCTTCCGGACGAACACGACGGGCACGAGCAGGGAAGCTCCTTCATCCTCTCGTACGCGAGCACGCCCGAGCTCGTGAGATAGGTGTCGTTCTCTGTTGCCATGATGAGTGGAATCGAGTCGAAAACGTCGAACCCGCAGTACACTAGGAAGGCGAGCCTGTGCGGGAGCCCAGCGACCGGACAATATGCTGGCCTGAGGAGATCTGCACCTTGCTTCATTCTCCTCACGGCATCTGCGAACTTCTTGGAATCAAGGAGCAGCGTGGAGATGTTCTTGGGAACTGCGAACTCGCTCTTGTCTGCAACCTCAGCGTACTGCGAGCCCCGGAAGCCTGGCCAGAGATGCGTTTTGCTCCCGGGCTTTGCGCCCTCGGCAACGAATTCTGAAGGGGCAACCACGAGGCTCCCTTTCTCTGAGTTCCAGATGCCTTTGAGCTTGAGGGCCTTTGGAAGGGCTGGATACCTAGGGGTGTCCACGAAGGCGATCGTGGGTGTGGCGTGTTCCGTGTCATCAATCTCAAGAACACCTATCCTCGCCAGCCCGTCTCTCTCCAACAGCTCAAAGCGCATGCTCAGACATTGCTGAGACTGCTACTAAAAGAAATTGATGGCAGATGGCTAACGAGGTCTCAGAAGGTTGTGACGACGTCGTGCTCAGCAAGAAGCTCTCTGATCTTCTCAGAAGGAATGGGCCTGAGCCCTTCGAACAGCTTCGATTCAGGGATTCCTCTCTCCTCGAGGTCCTCCTTCACGACGTACACTGGTATATCGAAATCGTAGAGCTCTCTTGTCGCCTCGATGTTCGAGGGCATCTTGACCGCCTCCGCTTTCTGTGTTGCGAGGGCATTGTAAACTCCATCCTCGAGCATCAGCACAGACGTCTTCATCCCGTTCACGCCCATCGCGAGCGCGAGCCTCAGGCCGGCGAATGCCTCTTCGAGACCATAGGGAGCCTTTGTAATCAGGACGAGTGCTGAGTTGGCCATCTGTTCACCTCGCAATGGTGATGAGCCTGTCCGATTCGGATATGAACTGAAAGAAATCGTTGGTCAGACTGCCCACCTTCGCACCTGATATCTCCTCGCCCCGCTCGAATCCCCGGGCTGCGTAGCAAGTCTCGCAGACCGCAGTGCTCACGCCCTCCTTGATCGCGGTTTCGAGTTCCTGGCCCACGTTCGGGAAACGCTTGGGATTCTGGCCGCTCTTTACCACTGTGACGCCCTCTCCGTAGCCGAACATGTGGACCTTGTATCCCTTCTCGAGGGCTGCCTTTGCCAGCTTCACTGCGACGTTGGCGTCCATTGCCATCATCGAGCCAGTGCGCCAAAGTATAGTCAAAGTCTTGGCCATCTGAACACCTCACACCGTCACTGTGCGCTCTGTGCGCTCCATGATCAGCTCGACGATGTCTGAGTACTCTCCTGTTCTTCCGACCTTCAGATCGGACGCGGAGAACCCTCTCGCCTCGAGGTCCTCGCGCGAGACGAGCACTTCGTGCGCAGCCTTGTCCAGACTGTCGGCGGCAGAGGTTGTCAAGGCCTGGTAGACTCCGTCCTCGAGCAGGATCGCGCTCGCATGGTTCCTCTCTGAGAGCCTCATGACCATGTTGGCTGGGTTCTGCTCATGGGGCGACTTGAGAACTATGAACGCCACCTTGGGCATGTTATCCGCTCAGCCTATGAAGAGATTGATTTTCGCATCGGCCGCCATATTGAGGAACGCAGACGCTCCCAGAACCTTCGCTTCCGGGATCAGCTCCTCCTTCGTGATGTTCATGAGGTTCATCGATGTGCTGCATGCATAGAAGTTGATGCCGAGCTCCTTGGCCTGCTTCATCATCTCATCGAAGCTGGGAATGTTCTGCTTCCTCATCTTGCCCTCGATCATACCTGTGAACAACCTCATCATCCCTGGCAGCTTTGGTCTCACATTCTTCTTCAGGAGCTTGAGCCCGAAGAACGTGTAGAACACGTGTACCTCCATGCCCATGCTCGCGGCCGTGGTGCCCATGATTAGGGGCATCATGGCCTTGTCGAACGATCCTTCGCTCACAACCATACAGAACTTGTCTGCCATTTCCATGTCCTCCTTCTTCTCACTTCATCTTGATGTAGAATCTCAGGATCTTGCCGTCCTGCTCTGTGCTCACCAGTGGATTTCCGGTGCGGTTGCACCAAGCGGGCACATCTTCTTTCGCTCCGACGTCGTCGGCCAAGAGTTCGAGGATTTGGCCGGACTTCATCTCCCTGATCTTCTTCGCGAGCTGCACGATTGGCATGGGACACATGAGCCCCCTCGCATCCAGAGTTGCGTCTTTCTGCAAGGCTACTCCTTCTACGGTATTGACAATACCGCGCATAGGCGATTCTCGCTCCCGTAGATAAAGTTTTTCACGCAAAGCCGCCCCGACTCATCCTGGCAACGGTCGTCGCAAAAACGGTTAAGTATAAATTTGGCAATACCGTGCAATGTGGTCGAGCCTCAGAAGATACTTGCAGGGGAGGCATCCTGCAGAGACATCGTGAAGTGCATGTACAGCCTCTCGGACTTTGAGCTCACAATCTACAAGAAGCTTGCCAAACAGGGTCCCTTGAAGGCCGACGATCTCGCACCTGTCCTCAAGAAGGACAGGAGTACTGTGTATCGTGCACTTCAGAGACTCGTAGCGTCGGGCCTAGCGTTCCGGGAGACCAAGACGATCAACAGAGGTGGGTATTATCACGTCTACGCCGCGGTCTCGCCTGAGCAGCTCAAGGAGAAGCTGCGCAGGTGCGCCGACGATTGGTTCGAGAACATGAACAGCGCAATCGACGATTTCGACCTTGTGTAGTCATGTTCGTCTAATTCTTGATTCAGATGCACCGGCGCAGAGGCTGCATGCATAATCGAATCCATGAAAGGCTTAAATCTTGACAGTGGATTATGTAAACGATGTCGGGGAGCTTCGAGGGGACGGACGTTGTCTCCATCCGTGATTTTTCGAGAGAGCAGATCGAACATGTTTTGAAACTCGCAGAAAAGATGATGCCGATTGCGAAGGGGGAGGAGAAGAGCGTTCTCCTGGAGAGGCATGTTCTTGGATCGCTGTTCTACGAGCCCTCCACGAGGACCAGGCTGTCCTTCGACGCTGCTATGACGCGCCTCGGCGGGAGGGTCCTTGGATTCGACCAGCCGACGGGAGCTTCCGTGGTGAAGGGGGAGACACTCGCTGACACAATCCGTATGGTCGATTCCTATTCCGATGTGATTGTGCTGAGGCATCCTCAGGAGGGCGCCGCGAGACTAGCAGCGCATTTTGCGAGCAGGCCTGTGATAAACGCGGGGGATGGCGCGGGACAGCACCCCACTCAGACCATGCTCGACCTGTTCACAATCCGCAAGGAGAAAAAGAAGATTGACGGGAACCAGGTGGTGATCGTGGGGGACCTGAAGTACGGCAGGACCGTGCACTCCCTCTCTGAGGCGCTCGCGCTGTTCGGCGCAGAGCTGACGTTCGTCGCTCCTCCTAGCCTGCAGATTCCAAAGGAGCACCTGAAACAGATCGAGTCGATGGGCCACAAGCCGAGAATCAGCAGCTCTCTGGAAGACGTCATAGGGGACGCCGACGTTCTCTATGTGACGCGTATCCAGAAGGAGAGGTTTCCCGACCCAGCAGAGTATGCCAAAGTCGCGGGAACATACAGGATTGACCTGAACATGCTCAAGGATGTAAAGAAAGACATGATCATAATGCACCCGCTCCCGAGAGTAGGCGAAATTGCTCCCGAGGTCGATGAGACAGAACATGCGAGATACTTCGAGCAGGCGTTCAATGGTGTGCCTGTGAGGATGGCTCTGCTCGGGCTCGTCATGGGGGGACTGAAGTGAAGGAGTTCAAGGTCACCCCGATCAGGAACGGCACGGTCATCGACCACATCAGCTCCGGGATGGCTCTGAAGGTCCTGCGGATCGTGGGCGTCAAGGACAATGTCAGCTCGACCGTGAGCGTCCTGATGCATGTCCCAAGCAAGAAGATGGGCTGGAAGGACATTGTCAAGATCGAGGACCGGGAGCTCGACCCGAAGGAGCTGGACAAGATCGCTCTAATTTCGCCCAATGCGACGATCAACATCATTCGCGACTACAATGTGGCAGAGAAGTTCGTGGTCGAGGTGCCAAACGTGATCAAGGGGATCATGAGATGCGCTAACCCGGGCTGCATCACGAACCAGAATGAGCCTGTGGAGACGGAGTTCGTGGTCGAGTCGAAGAAGCCCATCACTCTCAGGTGCCTCTACTGCGATAGGGTCACCGCTGAGGTGGCCGAGAACATCCAGTAGCACTCGTTCGACAAAGGTGATCTTCTGAGGCTGAACTTTGAGCCCTTGAAGTGCATTGGCTGTGGGCTGTGCGAGACCGTCTGCAGCCTGAACAGGGACTCAGTCCTCACGCCCATGACCTCGAGCATAATCTTCCACATCGATGACAAGGCAGACTATTTCGGGC
>Ga0315314_1002331_pt1 | contig 15793 bp, 18 predicted proteins | sample TDP9_MG_FD_203631 | JGI IMG/M metagenome (GOLD analysis project Ga0315314, IMG submission 203631) | Freshwater sediment microbial communities from Lake Towuti, South Sulawesi, Indonesia - TDP9 | ecosystem: Environmental > Aquatic > Freshwater > Lake > Sediment | place: Indonesia: South Sulawesi...
ACACAGGCAACTGGTTTTCGCGGTTGGTCATCTTTTTGAACGAAGTCTCGATTTCAAAATTTACGAAACTTGTTATGACGGACCAGAAACTGCCATGGTGCGAACAGAGAATTCTAACGTGAGATTTGACATACTAATGAAACAAGAGACCAAGGAAGGAGGCGGCACTCACTATTTCTGCGAATGCAAGTATAGAAGTAGCATGGAGTCAAGAGCAGAGTTGAGATCACAACTTAAGGCTTTCCTTGAGAAGGCTCTAACGGTACTTCCTTACATGGTGAGAAAATACGGACGAGACCATTTTTGTTTCTTATTTATAACAACCGTGCCTTTTGATGTATGGGAAGAAAACTTACCGAATATTGAATTTTTAAAGAACCTATTGAATGGTTCTACTATAAGAACTGAAGATTTGGTGACTCTGTCAAACCATCTGAAAATAACCATCATTCCAACGTGGTTTATTATGGCCTTAAGAAAGAAAACAGAGGTGTAGAAAGAAATGCAAAGCAGATATGAAAGATTGTTTGATCTCTTCCAAAGGAAAACCGCTCCAGACATGGAGATGGATAGTTTCGAGATAGTTACTAAAATCGAAAACGTGGTGTACGAGTTACTCCAAGAAATATTCTTTCCATACGAAATCACCAGAAGGCCCGAACTAGGTCGGGAGGCACCTGATGGCATTGTGAAAATGAGCCAAAACCTAATATTTTATGAATGCATGGCTGGAACATTCGATCGTTTTCGAGCTTTTCGTGTAAAGGAAATTATGGAACACGCAAAAGACGAAGTGCTCGCGTTAATGTATCCAGGTCAAGTCTATTCCATTCTTATTGTCTGCAGGGATTTTAAGGATGATGGAATTGAAATATTGAAAAAGCATTTGTATGAGTCAGTGAAAAGACCTTATGGCATTTCAGTCTTCACACCATCCGCTTTAGCCAAACTTCACGAATTCTGTACCCGCAATGTCAAAATAAAAGATCAAGCTTTGTTGACGATTCTGAGTACAGTTGGGCCTATAACCGTTGAGAAAATCGATTCAACTTTCTCTGATTTAGCCCAGAAAAAGGGAATGCCATTCCTAGAGACGCCAACAGGTCCTCTGCGTGTATCATTAGAATACGGAGACAAGAAGGCACGGTTCGAGGGTAGTTTCGATGATGTCTGGAGGAGCATTAATAGGCTTCTATCTGAGATACGCCCCTCGCACGTGGAAAGTGCACTGGCAAGAATAGTCCATAGAGAAGAGCTTGATCAGCTCGTCGATGCCTTGGAAGGGATATTGCGAATTGCAAAAGAAGGACCATATTTCATTGCCCCAATAGATTATCTGCCTAACAGAGACAAGTTACTACTTGCACTCCTTGGAGCGTATGTTGGATACAAACTTGGGATTCTCGACGAAGACTCACTGTCAATTGACGAATTATGCTCAATGACGCGAGTTAAAAGAAATGTTACACAAGTCGAACTCAGTCATCTCAGTGGGGAGCGTCTAATTGAAGCAATTGATGTAGGCAGACGAAAACTAACTACTATAGGAGTTGAATACATCAGAAGAGAAGTTTTGCCTAAAGTCAGGCAAGGAGAGGAGGTGTGATTTTGGAAGAGTTGAGAAAATGGGTTAAAGAAGAGTTGACAGTTACGGAAATAGATAATCTTGCCAAAAATAAGGACAAAGTCAAACAACTCGTTGGAATTACAACAGATGGAAGGATTGTTTTCAAAGTAGACGCGTCGAATTTTCTAGCTAAAGAAGTTATTTGCCTCTATATGATTGGCAAAGCCTATGCACTAATTGCGGGTTACGTGGAGACAGAAACAGTCACTAACAAAGAGTTAATTGAAGCTTTGAGACTGCCCGAAGGCACCATTGCATATACTCTTAAAGATCTTCGAGATGAAAAGCTAGTAATCGCTGAAAGGACAGGAATTCACCGCATATCACATGACAAGATTGGGGTTGTTATAGACAACGTCCTTAAGAAAATTCAAACATAAACGGACTGCACTCATGTCTTGTGGTTGTTACTTTCATGTTTTTCCGCCGTAGTATTGGCAACAAACCATTCACAACTTTTTTGACATTCATTTTTTGGCTTGTTCTTTTGTTGGTTCGTATTCTCCGCTGTGGAACAGTGGGCTGGAGATTATCAGGTCCGCCGTCGCCCTGTTACAGGCAGTGGGCACATTATACAAAACAGCGACTCTAAGAAGCGCCTTAACATCAACATCGTGAGCCAAAGGCTGCAAGGGATCCCAGAAAAAAATCAAGTAATCCAGCCTCTCATTAGCTATCAGGGCGCCGAGCTCCATGTCCCCACCCTGAGAACCATCCTTGAGCAGGGTAATCTTCAGCCCAGTCTTCTCCATGACCCTCTTCCCAGTGCCCCCAGTCGCGTACAGGCTGTGAAGCGCTAACGTGCCCCTGTTGAAGGCAGCCCACTCCACCAAATCATCCTTCCTATTATCATGCGCTACTAAGGCAATGTTTCTCTTAGGAACCAAAACTCCTCACACCAAACCAACCCTCAGTACAGCCTAGAAGCTTAAACATTTCGAAGCAAAACCCTTTAATCCACCCGCCTAGCAAACCATAAAATCCATATCAAAAGGAGGGATACAAATGAGCGAAACCACCGAAGCCGAAGTGCAGAAACCCCCGTTTGCACCAATCATTGGCACGATCCTCTGCGTAATCGCCTGGCTCGTCTTCATACTCTACTACGCCCTGTACCTGTCTAACAGCTTCAGCGTGTTCCAAAACATAATCGTCACCATCGTCTCACTCATCATCATGGGACTCCTAATAGGCTTAGTATGGCTGATCTGGGGAGCCGCACACGACTGGAAGTTCCAAAACTGGAAAATGTGAACAAAGAACAGGGGCGATAGTGTTACCTAAGGCAAGGTCAACACTAACAAGCACACAACACACGCATCTAGTCAAACCCGTCCCTAACGAGCTTCACCCTCAGCGCCCTAAGCCAGTCAATATCCCTCTTGTAACGCTGAAGCTCCTCAGACTCCCTCACAAGACCCGCAACCTTACGCTTCAGCCTTTCAACAGCCTCACTCATTCGCAGAACCCACAAAAACGCACAACCACCCCTTTCAAGAAAAATAGGTTATGAAACACAACTCAGTATTCAAAATCAACGAAACCCCACCCCTTCACCCAAAACATGGTGGTGGCGCTAGGAGCAACTTGCCACTACCACCACGCACAGCTTTCTCCACACATATAGAAGAAGGCATAAGGCACTAATCCCCTTCTTCTTTTAAAATTTGGTTTCCAGCAGAGCAGTGTTATTGTATGCCTGTCTTTTTGGCAACATAGAGTGTTTCACTGACAAGTCAAATGGAGCAGAAACAACAATCAAAAACCAAAACAACAGAATTGAACGCCAAACAGCCCCAAAAATCCTTAAACATCAACACTTACCCTTCTCCCAACCCCTCCAAGCCTAACGCTCACAAACGTTAAATACTGCCTCAAAACAGAAAAAGAGGCTTGCTGGGAACAAAATGGCAGGACCCGAACTGGCAGTAGCTCCAATGCACCGAATATGCAAAAAAGCAGGAGCAGACAGAGTAAGCGAAACCGCGGCGAAAGCACTAGCCAAAGTCCTAGACGAAATCGGCGTAAAAATCGCCCGAGAAGCCATGGACTACGCCATGCACGCAGGAAGAAAAACAATCAAGGCAGAGGACGTAGAAATCGCCGCAAGAAAAGTCCTAGGCAAGTAACAGTTTACCATACAAACCCCTCCGATTCTTCACAAAAAATAGTTAAGTTTATATTTTTGTGAAAAACTGCAGTAGGTAGACTCACAAAAATTAAGTCAGCTCAGAGGAGGAAACCCAAGAAAAATGGCATACTTAACAACCCAAGCCGGACAACCCGTGCTCATCCTAAAAGAAGGAACAGCACGCCGAAGAGGAAGAGAGGCACAGAGAAACAACATCATGGCAGCACGCATAATCGCAGAAGTCCTACGAACAACACTAGGACCCCGCGGCATGGACAAAATGCTAATCGACAGCCTCGGAGACATCACAATCACCAACGACGGCGCAGCCATACTAAACGAGGTTGAAGTCGAACACCCAGCCGCAAAAATGATGGTCGAAGTGGCAAAAACACAAGACGACATGGTAGGCGACGGAACCACAACCGCCGTTGTATTAGCTGGCGAACTACTACGCAAAGCCGAAGAACTGCTCGACCAAAACATCCACCCAACCGTAATCGTGAGCGGCTTCCGAAAAGCAGCCCAGATGGCCGTAGACACGCTGGGCAAACTAGGAACACCAGTCGACATCAACGACCGACAGACCCTGAAGAAAGTCGCTCTAACCTCCATGGCGAGCAAGGCTGTAGGCGCAGCGAAGGAGCATCTGGCTGAGATAGCCATCGACGCCGTTAAACAAATCAGCGAGCAACGCGGCGACAGATGGGTTGCCGACATCGACCAGATTCAAATCATCAAGAAAGAGGGCAAGAGCCTGTTCGACACACAGCTGGTGAAAGGCATAATAGTCGACAAAGAAGTGGTTCACGCAGGAATGCCCAAACGAGTCGAAGACGCCAAAATCGCCCTCTTAGACGTCGCCTTAGAAGTTGAGAAGACCGAATTCAGCGCCGAGATAAGGATACGCGACCCCACTCAAATGAAGGCGTTCCTAGACCAGGAAAACCGCATGCTGAAGGAGATGGTCGAAAAAATCAAGGCTTCCGGCGCCAACGTTGTGTTCTGCCAGAAGGGTATAGACGACATGGCTCAACACTTCTTGGCCAAAGAAGGCATTCTGGCTGCTCGCAGAGCGAAGCAGTCGGACATGGAAAAACTCTCACGAGCCACAGGCGGACGAATAATCAGCAACCTAGACGACCTGAAGGCCCAAGACCTGGGCAAGGCAGGGCTGGTTGAAGAGCGCAAGGTGGGCGAAGACAAGATGGTTTTCGTTGAAGGCTGCAAGCACCCTAGGTCGGTTGCCATTCTGATTCGCGCCGGACTAGAACGCATGGTTGATGAGGCTGAGCGTGCGATGAACGACGCCTTGTCTGTGGTCTCAGACGTCATCGAGCACAACAAGATTGTGCCCGGGGGAGGCGCGATTGAGTCGGAGGTAGCCCGAAAACTGCGAGCATATGCTACAGAGGTGGGCGGACGGGAACAGCTTGCCATCGAAGCGTTCGCAGAGTCCTTGGAGATCGTTCCGAAGACGCTTGCTGAGAACGCTGGGTTGGAGCCCATCGACATCTTGGTTGGGCTGAGGTCGGCGCATGAGAAGGCGAGGGGTGAATCCAGGGGGGTCAACGTGTTCACGGGCAAGATATTGGACATGTACGGTGAGGGCGTTATCGAGCCGCTGCGGGTTAAGGAGCAAGCGTTGAAGTCGGCTGCTGAGGCTGCGTCGATGATACTGCGCATTGACGACGTGATTGCTGCCACGAAGCCCAAGGAAGAGAAGGGACCGAAACCCGGCGAGGGCATGGAAGAGGAGTACTGAACCTAAACTTCCTTTTTTCTGTCCTACATTTCATGTGCCAAGAACTGTCCCCAGTTGAGTAGGCTAGTTTTCAGATCTGGAACTTAGGTTAATTTCGCGAGGTAAGCGTTGAGCGCGCTTGCTGAGAGCGCGAGGAACTCGAATATTCTGTATGCTTCGTTCATGTTCTTGGCTGTGTACTCGACATTGAGTCCATCGATTCTTTTGATTATGGGCAGGAGCTCTGCGATGTCTGCGAAGAGGCTGTTCATGGTGGTGATTTGAGTCTTCACTGGCTTCTTGGTTGTTAGTGGTTTTGTCTTTCCTTGTTGGAAGTTTGCTGCTGCTTTTTTGACGGTTTCTTTTAGTTGTTTTTCGATTTTACTCATGCTGTGGCTTCTGGTTGAGAGCCTGCTCAGGGAATGCTTCAGGGTCACTGTTTCAGTCCACGGTGTGTGTTTTTTGACGTCGTCTTGGATGAGTTGGGCTTCGCCTGCGGCGAGTATGACGGGCACGTTTAGGTCTCCGGCGGCGTAGGCGTTTAGGAGGAATTCGCTCACTTCAAGGCTGTTTATTTGTAGCTTGTTTATGGTTGAGCCGCTGTAGGTGTGGTCGAAGGCGGAGTGTGCGGTTCCGAATTTGGCGTGGTAGCCGATGAAGATGGCGGCGTCGCATCCTTCCAGCCCGGCTATCATGCTGACTGGACGGGGGTAGCCTCGGATGATTTCGAGGTATTCGGGTAGATCGTCGGTTAGGATGTTGACCATGGGTCCGTGGCTGTCGGCGACGACGATTTGTTGGAAGCCGTTGTTGTGGAGTTCTTGGGCGACTGTCAGTGTTATTTTTGTGGCGATTTTTCGGGCTTCTTCGTATTGTGTTCCCTTGAGGTCTAGGTGCCCTGGTATTGTGATGTAGGGCATTCCTTCGAGGTCGACTGAGATGAAGGCTTTCATGTGTTTCAACTCAACTATTTGACATGAAGGCTCGGGAGATTAGCATAAAAGCGTTTCCTTTTGGGGTTGATGGGCTGAGGGTTTGTGTTGTTTTTGGACTATTCGGGGCTGTTAAATGCTAGACCCCTCTAGGTTTTTTTGCATTTTTTGGGAGTGTTTGTTTTTACTTAGTTGTGGTTCATAAATTCTATAATATGGGTTTTGTTTATGGGATGTTATGGTTGACGCTGCGCTGATTGTGTTTCTGGTTTTGTTCTTTACTTTTGGTGTGCCCTTGGTATTTGTGATGATTTATCTTTTGAAGGTGCACAAGCCTTTGGAGCAGAGGCGGATTGAGACGCCGAGGGAAGTTATTGTCAAGGAAGTTGTTATGGTTCCCTGCGTGTATTGTGGCGGGTTGATGCCCACGACGGCGACTCAATGCCCCAGCTGCAAGGCGCCCAGAAAAACATGACGATACAATGTTAGCTCTGCTGGAAAGCAAATTTCAAAAGAAGAAGGGGCTCAGTGCCTTTTGCCTTCTTCCACTTGATTGTTTCATGCCTTTGCGATTTCGCTTCCGATTTGGGTGAATTTCTTCTCTGCGTCCTCCTCTAATGGTCCCTCGTTGCCTTGGACTATGGCGGAGGCGTAGGGTTTGATGATGGTCATTTGAAGCTTCTCCAATTGTTTTTCGATTCCTTTTGCTGCGCTTCCGGCAAATCGGCTTTTCAATCTGGTGTCGAAGGCGAAGGCTTTCTTGTTTCGAAGCTCTGTGTTTTCCAGCTTCTTGAGGAACTCTTTCATGGGTTTGGATATGCCGAACATTTGTGTGGGCGCGCCGATGGCTAGTATCTCGTATTCGGCGAGTTTGTCCAGGCTTACATCGTCTATTCTCATACAGTCAACGGCGAGACCCTCTCTCTTCATGCCTTCGCTCAACGCCTTTGCGATTTTTTCGGTGTTGCCGAACTTTGAATCATAAATAACCGCAGCCTTTCTCAAATCGAGTTTTCACCTCAACCGATACCGTTGCTTGTCTAAATATTCGCTGTCACACGTATAATATAATACCATTGGTGCGGGGGTTAGGTTTAGATTTCGGTTTAAATTCTCGGTGAATTTCATGAACAATATGGAGAGAGTTTTCTGTCCATCGGAAACTTCTGGTATGTTTGAAATCGCTCACCTTATGTCTGCAATGCAGATTGACGGCTGGAAACAAGGATTTTAAATTAGGTTGTCATTTCTTTTTTTGAAGTGAGGTCAAGCGACAGAAAATAGGAGTTCAAACCTATCCCGGCTCCGTATTCTGGCAATGGAGCCACAACAACTACCCACGTGAATAATTTCTTTATTTCCAATGACATTACTATATATCCTAAACATGCAGACATCTAAGAGAAGAAAAAGGAGGAAATTTTCACGATGCCTGCTCAATTGCCAGAGTCGAAACACTTTCAGATCGAGCGATTAGCAGATGGTGTTTACGCTGCGGTTGCTTCTGAGCAAGGTTATGCTATTTGCAATGCTGGTATTGTCGACATTGGCGATAAAACCATTGTCTTTGATACGTTCATCTCTCCAGACGCGGCTAAAGATCTTCTGAAGGTGGCTGAGCAATTAGCGTCGCACAAGGTTACTTACGTTGTCAACAGCCACTATCATGAGGACCATATTCGTGGTAACCAAGTCTTTTCTCCCGATGTCGATATTATCAGCACCATATGGACCCGTGATGCAATTGCTCAAAATGAGCCTAAAGAAATTAGTTGGGAAAAGGAGAATCTTCCTAACCGAATTATCGACGCTCAGCTAAAGCTAGATGCTGAAAAAGTTCCCAAGCGACGTCGAGAACTTGCTTTCTTGATTGTTTACTACCGAGCGATGAGTGAATCACACCCTCAACTGAAAACACGGCTACCAAACATCACGTTTGAACACAAACTCGTAATACATGGAACGCAAAGAACAGTTGAACTTCTCCCTTTTGTTGGACACACGCCCAGCGACATTGTTCTCTATTTGCCAGAAGAAAAAATTGCGTTTATGAGTGATTTACTCTTCATCAACATACACCCATATCTCCCAAGTGGTTTTCCGCAACATTGGAAACAATCTCTCAACAAGGTCGAAGCGTTAGGAATAAAGACTGCAGTTCCTGGTCACGGACCTGTGGGGCGATCTACAGATCTCTCGGTGATGGCTCACTATATACAGGCGCTCGAAAGTATTGCAACAAACATGGTAAAGTCGGGCAAATCGGCAGAGGAAGTTTCTCTTCAACCCATCCCTTCACCATTTGAGACTTGGTGGCTATTTTTTGATAATTTTTTCTTCACAAATCTCGAGTTCCTTTATAAGTGCGCAGCGCAAAGAACTGAAAAAAATAAGGTTTAGATTTCATATAGTAACAAGAAAGAAAAGTAGATCGTTCCCATCCATAGGTTTTTGCGTGTAGTTCGCCTTTGTTGACATCAATGGATTCTTTGAAACCTGTCAAGGCTTTATTGAGGTGGGCATATCTGTTTAGCGTTGATTATTCCTTCAAGAGTTAATCCTTCAGCCCACTATAGGTGCCATGGAGCGTCATTGTATTGAAGTCTAGTTGGGTTAAAAACGTGCCTTCTCCTTTCAGACCAGCGTAGATTCCAGTGCCGCTGCCTTTGATTATTGTCCACTCACCGTTAACTTCAGAAATCCCAGGTGTTGCTGTTGCTGAAATGCGTCCTTCGAAACTTAGTGTAAGAGTCCCTAAATCACTTTCAAGGTATTTTACTCCCCAGCCTTCTCCACTACCATCGGCTAGGTTTACTTCTGCCGAGAAGGTCTCTGTCACAACACCGCTGTCACTAAAGTCGCCAGACACAGAATAAGTGCCATCACCACCACCGCTCGCCTTCATTTCCATGTCATCAATTTCAATGCTTGTGAAATAGAATGACATATCAACTACTATGGTTAGGTATGTTGGCTCTGTTGCATGTGCAGACATTAAAAGACCAAGTAGAGAAATGCATAGAAACACGGTTAGGGCAACAGGCATTTTCCTCACAATTATCACCTCCTTTCCTATGCGCGTGCGCAAAACATATCTTTTCTTCGATAGTAAATATAATAATTATGGAATCTATTTCTAGAACAATTCACACAAGCAACCTGCATTCTTCAACAAAACAATATGCTTGACGCCAAATAGACGAAACCACAGCCAACCCATATATTTGTACCACTCTGTGCCCGTTTGGTTCGATTTCGAGCAGTTTACCCGTCTCTTTGAGTTGACATCCCAAAAAGGGTTAAAATTTTTGTCTTAACTCTGAAATTTAAACCAATGTTTAAATTCTCGGAATTTTGATTGAGCGTCAGATCACATTGGAAGCTCAGTTAGCAAGCTTCTCTCCTTTAAGCATGGTTTCGAGAAATCTGATGTTTTCGGCAATAGTTTCTCTGATAGGTAGGTGGAACGGACACTTTTCCTCACACGCACCACATTGGACGCAGTTTTTTCCAGTCTCCATAGCATTGATTATCTCAGCGTCGGCGCTCTCTCCATAGTTGCCTATGGTGCGTGCGTTCATCAGCACCGAGATTTTCACGTCCTGTGGACAAGGCATGCAGTAATCACACCAATGGCAGAACTTAGTGCCCACTTCGCGGATTTTCTTCATTTTCTGGCGGTCTTCCGACGTAAGCTCCCAAGACCCATTGACAATGTTCGCAATCTGTTTGATTTCCTCTGTTTTTTTGACGCCTGGATCTGGCACTACATTGTCGAACTGCAGCAAGTATTTGAGCGCAAGGTTGGCATCTCTTAACCTGCCGCCTGCAAAGGGTTTCATAGCAATAAAACCGACATCATGCTCCTTAGCCAAAGAAACCAAAGTTTCCGCGGCTTCATCGTTAATGAAGTTAAATGGATATTGAATTGATTCAAAATGACCAGAGACAACTGCTTTTAACGCTATATCCATCGAGTGAGTGCTGAGACCGATGTGACGTATTTTGCCCGCTTCTAACATCTCTTGCGCTGCCTCATTGGCTCCGCCTAAACCAAGCACCTGTTCATACTCCACGGATTTGCTGATGTTGTGAAATTGCCAAAGGTCTATATAATCGGTGTTCAGACGTTTCATGCTCTGTGACAAATGCTCCAAAGCAGTCACTCTGTCTCGTGCTGGGGTTTTTGTGGCGACAACCACTTGATCTCTGTGGCCATCAATTGCTTTGCCGATACGCTCTTCACTGTCTCTATAACCCGCAGCCGTGTCAATGAAGTTGAATCCAAGATCAAGAGCATATTGGAGTACCTCTATCGCTTCTTCGAAAGGAGGGCGCAAAATTGGAATGCCGCCTATTCCCACTCTAGAGACAATTAGATCAGTTTTGCCCAATCTCACAGTTTTCACATAGACCACCTATCTATCACAAATGTACCCTTGCATCTTCGTTCTAAAGTGTTTTAATTGGAATATAAACGTTTGTTCTATCAAACAAATAATCCTTAGAAGAATTCAAATGTTAGAATATTTGAACAACCTTTTTATGCACTAAAAACTCCTTCCTACACATGGAGGATTTACTCAACAAGCTTCTGGGTCCTTCCATCTATCTGTTAGTATTAGACTTGTTTCTCGAATATCCCTGTCAGTGGATGAACTTGAGAGAAATCGCACGCCGAGTCGACAAAAACCCTGGGAGCATCTCGCCAGTGATTGCTAAGCTCCTTGAAAGAGGAATAATAACATACTGCAAAGTGGGCAAAGTTTCAGTAGTCTACCAACTCAACAACGACAACGAAAAAGCCAAAGCCCTAATGACCCTCAGAGAGACATTAAAGAAAACTTCCTCCTAGCCTCTAGGTAGAATATTTCGTCCAGCTAACCTAGAAAAAGCTCTGTGCTTGTCTATGGAGCCGGGGAAGGAGTTGAACCCTCGGTCTATCTGCGGGGTAAGTCTTTGTTTCTGTGTTTTATTCTTAGTCCCAGCCAGATTAGTCCGATTGCGAAGGCTACGGCTACTAGGCTCATGCCTGTAGTAATGTCGGTTCTGGTTCTGTCAAGCTCCTGCAACGGCGCAAACACAAGGAAAAATGATAAGGCTCCACTCACTAAGGCCAGAACATGTATGTCGCTGTTGCCCGCAAGCCAGTTGAAGGACTTCAAGAACCTAGCCACCAGAAAAACCAGGACAGGCCCATAGAGCATAGCGATTGGCCACGGAACGCCAGTTGACGGCAACGAATAGAAACCAAGAAAGAAGGCGAACCCAGCTACTATAGAAACTATCCAGAACCCAACTGGTCTTGAAAGAGTCTTGCTTCCACCCTGCCCCCAGTTAGACGCCAGTCGACGCGCTGAATACCCGAAGAAAACCATGAGCAAGACACCGAACAAATATTGAGGCAAAGGCGTCCAATATTCCATCATCGTCGAAAACAACCACAGACCAAAAACCGTGAGAGCAAAAAGCACATTGACCAGAGCCCCAAACAATTTCCTGCCTATCCAGTGTTCACTTCGCCTCTGCGGATACGCCAACTCAACAAGGATGATTGGTATAGTGATGCTGAAAACAGCGTGGTAGATAGTCAACATTTCTGCCCACACCCAGTTTACGTCAAGCCAGCGCCCATAGGTCGCCATCGCGCCCAAGTCTGGCCAGTAGGGGCTGAACCAACTGGTTACCATCAGGGCTTCCTCCAAGACTCCGTAAGCAGCGCCCAACAGGAGCACGGAGCCTACGCCTTTCTTCCATTGAACCCTGAGCTCGCGCACAACAACCGCTCCACTCCCGTACAAAGCAACAATCATTACGAAACCGAACGGAGTGAAGAATTCAGCGGGCGGAGCAGAACCAGAGAGGAGCTCGCCTATAGCAGGCGACAAGAGGAAAAGCGCGAGGGCGGGCGGAAACCTCAACCTTCTAAGATGCACGCCTGCACTCCTCCTTCCTTAAAGGGCAAATTTCCTTTTCAAGGAGAGCATGTTGCTGTTGTATAGGCTTTATTAATCGGTGATTCAGCTTTGTCTGGAAAGGCGAAAACAGCCATGAGGTTCGTTGACGCTCACATCCACCTCTCAGACCCAGAGTACAACGAAAAAATCCCAGAGATACTGAAAGACGCTGAACAAGCGGGCGTCGTCGCCCTAGTCTCGAACAGCATGAACCTAGAAACCAGCAGGACAAGCATCAAACTGGCTGAGCAACACAAAGGACTGGTTTACGCGGCTCTGGGAATCCACCCGTGGAACGTCAACCAACTAGCACCCAACGAGCTTGAGCAGACGAGCGAGTTCATTCTACAGCACGGTGCAGACAACGAAAGAGTGGTCGCGGTAGGCGAAGTAGGACTAGACCCACAGTACGCCAAGCGCAAAGAGCAAAGAGAAATGCAAACAAAGGTTTTCCACGAGATGCTTCGCCTCGCTGAAAAGCTAACTCTTCCAGTTATTGTTCACTCAAGATGGAGCGCACCAAAAATCCTGGAAATCCTGCCTTCATACAAGTTAAGCGCTGTTCTGTGGCACTGGCTCAGCAGCCCACCCGCCCTCTTGCCCAAAATCGTCAGCCGTGGAGACTACATCTCTGAAGGACCGCCCACCGTTTTTTCAACCAGAATTCAAGAGATTGTGCAACTCGTTCCAATACAGAACCTCTTAACAGAAACAGATGGACCAGTACGGTACTACGGACCCTTCAAGGATAGACCGACTACACCTGCTTTCCTTCCAGAAGTGGTTAAGGCAATAGCGGAAATAAAGAAAGTTTCAGAGAGCGACACAGCTGAGCAAATCCTGCGTAACTTCGAAAGTCTTTTCAGAGTGAACCTCTAGGACGCTTCAGGAATGAGCTACGCAAACTTGGTCGAAAAACTGTCGACGCTGTTAAAACCCGTCACGGATGAAGGGGGTGGAAACGCCGCGGTTGTCCTTCTGCTAAAAAAGACTGGGCGCAGCCTACTTATCCTTGTTGTGAGAAGAGCCGAAAACCCCGAAGACCCATGGTCTGGACAGATAGGTCTGCCCGGAGGAAAGCGCGACTTAAAAGACCAGAGTCTAAAGGCGACGGTCATCAGGGAAACCCTGGAAGAAACAGGCATTAACCTCTTCGATGGCTGTCGCTTTCTCGGGGTGATGGAAGCTCTAAGGTCGATGCCAAAACCTGAATTGAAGATTCTTCCATTCGTCGTGCTCCTGGAGCGTGAGCAGTCACTGAGGCTCAGTGCTGAGCTGCAGGGGTTCGCTTGGATTTCGCTTGAAGAACTTGCCAAGCGCAAGGACAGGGTTAGGTATAGTTTCGGCGAATTCCCAGCGTACGTTGTTGGTGACCTCGAGATCTGGGGGTTAACCTATAGGATTCTTGAGCGTTTTATTCAAATCCTTGATGCATTGAGCTAAAAATCAACCTTTGATGTCTAAGATTCCGAAGAGCTCGCGTTACCTTTTTAAGATAAAGACTTTATGCTTAGGTAGGCATGAGAGAGTGCGAGGCTCGCAAGAGAATACTCTTCGATTACGCTGAGGTTGACTTGAGGTTTGGGAAAAGTTCGTCCAGAAATGGTAAAGAAGGTCGCTAGGGAACTGGTGAAACGGTACCCGGGTAGGTTTTCCACTGAATTTGACAGTAACAAGAAGCTTCTCGACTCGGTCGCAACGATTTACTCGTCCAAGCTGAGGAATCGAATAGCGGGTTACATCACCAGACTCGTCGCAATCGCCAAGGCAGCGGAGGCAGAGGAAACCATGGAAGCAGTCGAAGAAGGCGCCAAAGAAGAAAAAGAAGCCGAATAAGAGTCTTCTTTCCTTAGAAAAAGCCTGAAACCTTTTTCAGAAAATTGCTTAATGGCCTTCCTCTGAAAAACTGTCCTCTCTGAACGTTTATCTGAAGGGTTCTATGCTTATGTTGATGTCACAGGGGCTGGATGGTGTGCGTATATGAACCAGAGCGTTGAACAGAGAAAGAAAACCGTGACCCGTACTTTTAGACTCAGCAAAGAGTGGGACGACGTGCTTCAAAAAGAAGCCGAGGAACAAGGAGTGAGCGTCAACGTGCTGATGAACAAAATCCTCAGGAGATACACCCTGTTCGAGAGGTGGGCTGACAAGTACGAGGTCATTCACATAATGCCCAGAACGCTGGAACACATCCTCGACGCGGCTTCCGACGAGGGCATCGCCGAGGCAGGTCGAACAGAGGGAGCGGTTAGACCAATCGACAGCCTAACCATGATGGGTCGACGAATAAACCAAGATTCACTGGTCTCTTTGGTGACCGAATTCTACGGCGGCGCTGACTTTGCACGTTGGTTCCAGTGCGATTACCATCCAGAGCTGGGGAGCGACGTCTTTCATCTTCGTCACAGGCTTGGGAACAAGTGGAGCATCTTCATCAAAAACTACCTGACAGCCATGTTTGAGAACCTCCTCAAAGCCAAGGTGGAGTCCAAAGCGATTGACCAAGCGGTGACCATCAATCTGACACGGCGATAGAGCATACTGCTTCGAATGCGCCTTGGAGCTCTTCTATTCGTGCGAATGTGATTGCAAAGCGAAGAATTTGTACTCTTTGCACCTGAGTGTAGACGTCCGAGTTATGTGTTCAAAGCACAGTTAATTTTTCAGAAAACCCAGAAAAGGAGGGTAAATAAATGGGAAAAAATAGGGTACTTCACTCTATTGCTGTGAGTCTGTTATTCATAATGCTTTTTACACTGGTTAGCGTGCAACTCGCTCGGGCACAGGTGCACGATGTTGCGGTTACCAACGTCTCCCGATACCAAACCGTGGTGGGTCAGGGCTTTTCAACAAGGGTCAACGTGACCGTGCAGAATCAGGGAGATTTTCCTGAAACCTTCAACGTAGCTCTTAATCGCCTAGGAACTCAGGTCTCCTTGTCGCTTTCAGGAAGCACATTTACTGGCTGGAACGGCACCCAGCCTGGACCCACTATCACGGTTAATCTTTACGACGATGTCAGGCTGAGTCTAGTGAGCGTCGACGGTCTTACGCACACGTTCCACGTTGACTACAACGGAAACGGCGTCCCAGACCCAGGAGAACCGCTGTCACCTGGATTTAGGACCACGGCTATAACATTCGAATTCGTTGCAAACACACCTGGAACGTTCACATATTATTGCGGCGTCCACCCACTTGACATGTCAGGAGCTTTCATAGTAAATCCAACGCCCACGACAGCATTGATAGGTCTCCAGTCGGTGAGCTTGAACGCGCTTGAGGAGACAATTGTGGCGTTCATCTGGGGTTCGATTTCAACCTCAGCCACGCCAAGGGGCATCTACACTTTAAGCGCAGTCGCTGACTTGGCTCCGGGAGAGATAGACGTAGACCCAGCCG
>Ga0315314_1002332_pt1 | contig 15791 bp, 17 predicted proteins | sample TDP9_MG_FD_203631 | JGI IMG/M metagenome (GOLD analysis project Ga0315314, IMG submission 203631) | Freshwater sediment microbial communities from Lake Towuti, South Sulawesi, Indonesia - TDP9 | ecosystem: Environmental > Aquatic > Freshwater > Lake > Sediment | place: Indonesia: South Sulawesi...
CTTCGCATGTTTTCCTAAAGGTTGGTTCATGAAGGCGGGGTGAACACGACGCCACAACTACGCGATTCAGCTTATGTTTTTTTATATCATTTTTAATAAGTTCCTGGCCTGGATCTGAGCAAGTGTACCGATTATCTTTCGAAAGTACAACGTGGGGAAGAGTGGCTGCAAATTTTGCCACATCCTCACAGTTTACGGAGCCCGCTATGTTTAATCCGCAATGACATACGTATACGCCTATTCTAATATCATCGGACTGGACTTGTGTCTTAGCCATTCTAACCACTTTGATATTCGCTGTTGCAAGAAATAACCTAAATAATCAAATATATAATATATTCTTTTATCCTCCATTTGAGTGAATGTACAGATTCGATCGGCTGGAGGAAGATGGTTGAAAGGCGAAACAACGATATTCTCGGAAGAGACTTTGAAGGAGTTATTGGATGCTGAGAAGTTAAAGTATTGTTTTGAGTGTGGTATATGCACTGCAAGCTGTCCCATCGTGAAGTTGGTCTCTAACCATTACAATCCAAGAATACTCCTTCAAAAAGTCTCACATGATTTCGATGAAACCATAATAGAAGCTTACCCCTGGCTGTGCGCGTGGTGCGATAGATGCCACAAGAGATGCCCTCAGGTTCTCAATCTGCCAGAGATTTTCTTGCTAGCAAGAAATATCGCTGCTGAACGAGGTTACCTGAGTAAGTTTAGTGAGGCCTTACAACTGATTGGAAAGGAGATACCATTTCCTGGAGTTTGTGGTCTGGTTTGTTTCGGTAAAGTTGATGATCCAAAGGCTACCGAAATTCTAGAGCGTTATGTCGCTGACTACGAGTTCAAGGAAAAGAAAGAGAAGGCAATGCCCGCACCTAAAAAACATCGAGAAAAGATAGCTATAGTCGGTTCCGGTCCAGCCGGACTTACGGCTGCTTACGAGATGGTCAAGATGGGATATCCAGTCACAGTCTTTGAATCGCAACCGGAGCCTGGTGGAATGTTAAGGATAGGCATTCCCAAATTTCGGTTGCCCAGAGAGGTGCTTGACACTGAGATCGAACATATAAAAAACTTGGGGGTGAAGATCAGAACCAAAGTGTTGGTCGGCAAGGACGTAACAATCGAAAAGCTGTTGAAAGATGGCTACAAAGCAGTATTTATCGCTATTGGGGCTCAAAAAAGCAGGAAGCTCGGCATTAAGGGTGAAGAACTTAAAGGTGTTATGCATGCCATTGATTTGTTACGAGAAATAAACACAGGAAAGGAGGTTGAGCTGGGAGATAGAGTGGCGGTGATAGGTGGCGGTAACGTTGCCATCGATGCCGCCAGAACCATTCTACGGTTGGGAGTCAAAGAGGTTAATATCTTGTATAGAAGGACAAAGGAAGAGATGCCAGCAAACCCTTGGGAAATCAGACAGGCGGAAAGGGAAGGCGTGAAATTTCAATTCTTGGTAGCGCCGAAGAGAATCTTGAGTAAAGATGCTCAACTTGTCGCTGTAGAATGCATGCGAATGGAGTTAGGGGAACCAGACGAGAGTGGCAGAAGGGCACCAATACCGATCAAGGACTCAGAGTTCACCATTGAACTAGACACAATGATACTGGCCATTGGCGAGTCGCCAGATCCCTCCCTCTTGCCTAAGGAAATCGAGGTTAATAGACAGAATACCATAGCGGTGGATCCGATAACTCTGGAAACGAGTTTGCCTGGGATATTTGCTGGCGGAGACGCTACATCCGGACCAGCAACCATAATTGAGGCGATTGTTGCTGGTAGGAGGGCAGCCCTATCTATCGATAACTACTTAAGAGGTAAAGGTTCATAGTAAAGAAAATAGGAGAGCAGTCGTTATTCGCTGATCCTTGACATCAGCGTCGTGACCGCTTTTTTCCTAGTTTTTTGTGATATCTCCTCGGGTGTCTTGAGGGATAAGGCCTCTGTCGGGCAATATGGGATGCATTTAGGATCTCCATCGCATAAATCGCAAACGATTATGGTTTTCTTAGCGAGATGCAAAGCTATCGCACCGAACTCGCACGTCTCAATGCACCATGCGCAACCGTTGCATTTCTCTTCGTCTAAGACGATTATACCTGATTTTTCATCTTTGGAAAGAGCGTTTTTTGGGCAGGATTTGACGCATGTTGGATCTTCGCATAAGCGGCAGGCCATGGATATATTAAAGGCTGGCTCTATTCGTACGGTTCGGATACGAGATAGCAAAGGATTGAATCCTCCTTCTTTCACCGCTGAGCAAACGTACTCGCAGATCTGACACCCAGTACATCGTTCAGAATTTGAAACAACAAACTTTCGCTGCATTTTAGACGCCCACCTCCTTTGCAACGTCATTTAATTCTAGCTCCATGAGTTTCTTTTTCGTCGGCATGCCATCCCTTGTCCAACCTCGGGCGGCATAGTAATCGTCCAGCATGAAGTCAAATTCCTCTTTCGTCAAGTGTGATCCTTTAGCATCACCATCCGGGATCGGATCGTTGAACACTCTGGGTGGAAGCGAGTCGTCTTTTCTGGTCCACCCTTCTCGTATGTTGTAGGCTTTTTCTAGGTTCCAGACGCGTTCTCCAGCTGTTCTTAGTTCTTCAGCGGTCAAAGGTATTCCAGTGACCAAAGCGTACAAGTGAGCTAGGTCACTGTAGATGTTCATCCATAGGTCACCTGAAAACCTACAAATCATTAACAAATCGAAAAGGGTTAGATTGTTTTCCTTCTCTGCAACAAATCCACCTTGACTCTTCTCAACCCTAAACCTGCTGATCCGCCCTCTAATTTCGGGTCCGAAAACAGCGGCACTTATATGATCTGCGCCTCTTGTGGAAACAGCAAAGGACAACGCTGTCAATTTCAATCCTCTGACATCGAATCCTGGAAATTCGAGACCTTTCGAATGCATGGCAAATTTCTCGGAACCTTTACCAATTTTCTCTGAGGCTCTTTTCACGCCTTCTGCTAAAATATCTCCTAAGCCTTCCCTGTGCGCTATCTTCGGAATGATCTCCATCAATGCCTCATGATTTCCAAAGGATAAGTCTATTCCCCTGGTGTCCTTCAATGTAAGTATTCCCTTTTCGAAGCATTCCATAGCCCAAGCAATAACGACGCCCGTGCTTATCACGTCTATTCCTAAGGTGTCGCAAAGCTGCCCGGCTTTTACTATTGCTGGTAAATACCAAATTCCACAATTTGTTCCAAGCGCATACATCCCTTGATACTCTATCTTGTAAGCTACGTCTTTGAAAGGACCCGCTCTTATGAAGTCAATGTGATCGCATCCTATGGGGCAACCGGCACATGCAATACTTTTATGAACGTATTGTTCTCGCATCCACTCAGTGGATATCTTCCTGATATCTTCGCTTATGGACGTAGACTCTTTGAAAGCGTCAGTGCCTTGAAAATTTCTTATTGGTGTAGCATAATTCGATAGGTATTCCATACCCGTGCCAATAGTCCCTAAATCTTTCATAATGGTCGAGTTTGAGCCTTTGATGACCTTCTCATAGTATTCTTTACATAAATCTAACAACTCGTTAAGCTTGGCAACTTCAACAGTTTTAGACCCTCTAACTACCACTGCTTTAAGCTGCTTTGAACCCATAACCGCACCCATACCCGTTCTGCCATCATCCTCATGGTGATGATCGCTTACGATAGATGCAAAACGAACGAGGTTTTCTCCTGCGGGTCCTATAGTTGCTATTCGAACGTTGTCGTCCCCGATCGTATCCCTAATTGTCCTCTCCGTCTCCCAGCAGTCCCTACCCCACAATTCCTTCGCGTCGCGAAACTCGATTACGTCATCGTCAATAAATAGATAGGTCGGTTTCTTCGATCTACCCTTTATCAAAAGAGCGTCGTAACCAGCTCTTCTAAACGCCAGACTCCAAAAACTTGAGCCGATAGATTTTCCTTGAAAGCCCGTTAAGGGAGATTTCGCCTGAACTACGTATTTAGCGCTAGCTGGGATCACTGTTCCGCAGAATGGTCCCACGGCAAAAACTAACACGTTATCGGGGCTTAATGGATCTATTCCCGGTTTCTGATGCTCGTACAGGAAACTTATACTAAATCCGTTTCCACCTATAAATTTTCTACAGAAAACCTCGGAAATTGCTTCAATTTTTGTTTTGTTAGAGGTTAGATCTACGACCAATATTCTCCCGGAATAACCATACATTTTTTCATCTCCAGCCAATTTAAACACATATCATTTTTAAGGTTTCTCATCTTCTCATTTTCAACGGAAGGGGCCATTTTGTTTGATTTAATAAGCTATTTTTTCACCGATTAACCGTAGATTTTTCCTAGACTTAGCTGCCAACTCCTTCGCCGCCGCCTGATAAGAAGCGAATTTTTCAAGAAACGTGACCCACGTCGCGGACTTTATCGCTGCGTGCGAAACTCGGCTAATAGTAACATGAATAGACTCTTTCGGGCAGACGTTTTGGCAAGCCTTACAATAAATGCAGAGTTCTTGAGATAATCTTATCTTTCCATCTTCGGAAGCCATTATTGCATTAGATGGGCATATATCTACGCACACCTGACAGCTTTGGGGGCATTTCTCCGTTTCGATCGTCATCGAGCCCTCAAGGAATTTGTTGACGCTGATCGCCCCATAGGGGCAGGTGTATTCACAGCCTTTGCAATAGATGCAAAGCTCGGTGTCCACTTGAACATCGACGATTTTTTGAATTTGATCATTGTCCTTTTGAACTATTACTTTTATTGCTTCCCTTGGGCAACTTTTCTCACATTGGACCCCACAATCAGGCTTACACATCTCTTGAGTAACTTCGATCTTTTTGATCATTTGTGGGAGCGCTTCATTCTTTACAAACATAGCCGTTTTTTCATCGTTTACCCATGCCTCCAATGCCCCTAACGGACAGAAAACTGCACACATGCCACACATAATACAGGTGTTCACGTCTATCTCGATGGCGGGACGACGGAATAGTCGGCCGTTTTCTATCTCCGCAGGGCTAGCGTTCATCGAGCCTTTTGGGCATGCCTCAGCACAAATACCACATCCGTTGCACAAGTCTCGCTTAATAATGAGCAGGTCACGCCTTCCTAAGGTCCTTCTTTCAAGACGTAGTTCGCCTGCGCGTTCTTGTTTAGATATGCTTCCCATCATCACTGCGCGCCTTCGATTACTGTTTTTAAGTTCCATTTATAACTTTTACGCACGGGTAACAGAAAGCATTAAAAGGATCATACATTTATACTTGACAAATCTTTAGAAGAGCGGTGCCAAAAATGCACGGTTGGAATGGTAAGTTTTTAAGAGTGGACCTAACAAGGGGAAAGGCGGTTACTCAAGAGTACGATCCTAATTTGGCTCTGGCCTTCCTGGGAGGAAGGGGCTTTGCTGTCAAGATTCTATGGGATGAGTTGGAGCCGGGTATAGATGCCCTCTCTCCTGAAAATAAGCTTATATTCGCAGCTGGACCCTTAACTGCATTCCCTTTGCCCAGCAGCGGCAAGCTTGTTGTTGCAGCGAAGAGCCCTTTAACAGGCGGGTACGGCGATGGGAATATTGGTACAATCGCGTCGGTCCAGTTAAGAAGAGCTGGTTACGACGCAATAATTTTTGAGGGAAAAGCCAAGAAACCGACCGTTCTTTGGGTCGACGATGACGAGACAGAGATGCTTGACGGCAGAGACTTGTGGGGGCTTGGTGCCTTTGAAACTGAAAAGAAGATAAAGGAAGAACGCGGCAAAACTGCAGGCATCATTACGATAGGGCCCGCAGGAGAAAACATGGTTAAGATTGCCTTGGTGATCTCGCAAGAGGGCAGGGCTGGCGGCAGGCCTGGAATGGGAGCTGTTATGGGGTCTAAAAATCTAAAAGCTGTCGCCATCGAGGGGTCCAAGACAATACCAGCAGCTGATCTCGACGGATTGAGGGCTATGGGCACCGATGCGTATAAGACACTTGTGAAAAAACCCAACTATGATTTCTGGAGGCGTCAAGGGACGATGGGCACTATAGAGTGGGCCCAAATGAACAGTGTTCTCCCAACCTACAACTTTAGGGAGGGCGTGTTCGATCAAGCGGAGGCAATAGGCGGATTTACCATGGAGAAACTTAAGGTCACTCAGAGGGATTGCGGTAATACGACCTGCAGCAACGTTTGCTATAACTGTTATGAAACCTGCCCCGCCTTTACCTGTAATATGATCTGTGGCAACGTCATAGAGGATGCAGAAAAGAAACCCTCTGAGCTTGACTACGAGAACGTAGGTATGCTTGGGTCCAACATAGGTTTAGGAGATCTTAAACAAGTTGCAGTCCTCAACAGACTAGCCGACGACTATGGCCTAGACACCATATCGCTTGGAAACGTGATAGGCTTTGCCATGGAAGCTTCCGAAAAGAAGCTCATCGACCATAAGATCGAGTGGGGCGACTTCGATGAGGCCAGAGTTCTCACTGAAGACATAGTCTACAGACGGGGAATAGGAGGTCTTCTCGCTGATGGTGTACAATCGGCGGCTGAGAAGCTGGGCGGTGACGCCTCAATATGGGCAATGCACGTAAAGGGATTGCCGATCTCCGCTTATGACTGCCACACAGCACCGGGAATGGCGTTGGCTTATGGGACATCGCCTATAGGCGCCCATCACAAGGATGCTTGGGTCATTTCATGGGAGGTATCGGTTGGGCGTGACACCTACAGCGAAGCCAAAGTTGATAAGGTTGTGGAGTTCCAGAGGATCAGGGGAGGAATGTTCGAAAGTCTAGTGACCTGCAGATTCCCATGGATAGAGCTGGGCTTTGAGCTGGAGTGGTACCCACGCTTCCTCAAGGCAGCGACCGGTGTAGAAATGACACTTGGCGACCTCTTCAACATCGGTGACAGAATCTACACCCTGATCAGGGCTTACTTCGTTAGGGAGTATAAGACCGAGTGGAGCAGCGCCCAGGACTATCCGCCAAGAAGATGGTTCGATGAACCCGTCACTAAGGGTCTTTACAAGGGAACCACCCTAGACAGAGACAAATATGAGGTCATGCTTCAATGGTACTATCAACGTAGGGGCTGGGATCATCGAGGCATACCCACAGAGGCCACGCTAAAAAGGCTTGGTCTAGAGGACGTAGCCCAAGAGCTTAAACAACACGTGCAACTTAGTCCATGAATCGATTTTAACGATATTTGACAAACCAGCGTATTTCGCCCCAATTTTTTGCGATAGAGATTGTTAAGTAGAGAGAAAACTCTGCCCTACCTAGCGGCGCTATCCTGGAGATGACAGCATAAGGCAAGCCGCCTGCCATTGTAATCTCGTTTTCTTGCTTAGAAAGGGATACGTCGTCATTGTGTTTCAGTGAAATAAAGTTTCAAATTTAAGGCATACAAAAAGATATTTATCTCTGAGAAAGATTCAATCTTCGGTTGCTCCGGTAGTATAGTCCGGTTAAGTATGACGGCCTCTCGCCGCTAGGGGGATAGCCGCCGACCCGGGTTCAAATCCCGGCCGGAGCACCATTTCACCGTAGAGGGGGAGAGGTTTAAATTCTTGGTGCGCGCGCTCATTTGACTTAGGATCGCGCGCAATCAGGTGGAGATATCTCCCGAAGAGGCACTATTCTAAGGGTGACTTCCATGTCCTCTATAGTCATAGTAGTTTAAAAAGCCCTATTGAAGTATCTTCTAGGGCAAGGCTTCATGCTTGGTTTACTTGACAGGGTTCCATAGGCTTATCGAGTCTGTAGCAGGTGCTACAAGAGCCATAAATTCTGGATGAAGTGTCGTCATGAAGTCTGATTGCATCAGCCTATTCACCCATTTTTCGAGTTCCGCAAAGTTATCAAACTCAAACATTTCCACGTACCCACCCCGGTTGCCACCCAATAGGTGGGCGAATATTTTGTATGATTTCACTTCTTTAAACAATTGCGGATGCTTTTCTTTGTATGCGAACCACTTTTTTAAGAATGCCGTGAATTCTGCTTCTTTTTCTGGCTTTATCACATATGTCTCTACCATAAAAATAGTCATTCTATCACCTCCTTCAAGATGAAGACACATATACATGTCTTTTGCTTCAGTTTTTATGACTTGTGGAAAGACCTTCGATTTATTCTAAATGCCGCATACCAAAGTATTAGATACTTGATAATAGTAACTATAAGAGGGGAACTATGTCACTTATACCAGAATTTGAGTTAGGCTTATGGAACGCTTGGATCATCACAGTTATTTTTTATTTGGCTACTCTTACGCCTCTTCAGATTAGAAAAGAAACAGTAAAAAAGAGAACAGAGGGAGAACCCACGTGGAGTGAGTTTGGTAGGACTTACAAGATCGCATTTTTGATTACTCATGCCGTAATCATGCCTTTCACTGTTGGCTACAGCATCTTCCTGCCACTGAAGCTAGGAACAGTGTGGTTCTATGTAGGTATTCCCATTTGTTTTCTGGGTACAGTTATGAGCTCCATGGCTTATATTTCCCTCGCTACTGCCCCACTTGATGAACCGACTACCAGAGGGATCTACGGCATTTCAAGACACCCTGCGTATTTGGGACAGTTTATGCACTTTGTAGGCATAGGTATAGCCTGCGCTTCCTGGATTTTTGCACTATGTGCGGTGGTATGGATAGTCTCGTGGCACATTGGGGTAACTGAGGAAGAACGCTTCCTTATCGAGAAGTATGGGAACGCATATCGAGAATACATGAATAGGACCCCAAGATGGATAGGAATACCGAAATCAAGGAAAAGCGATTAGTATGCTCATCTTTCGCTCTATCGTCTAACACGACTATAGCGCGCGTTAGGGAGAAGCGGGACCGTTCTACTAAACCCGGAGAAGAACTTAAACCCCGATAAGTTAAACCGAGATTTAAACCTATCCCGGAGCACCAAACTTCGCGCGCGCAGAGTGTTAAGAAGTTTCTGAGACTAGTTTTGTAGCTCCAGTGGGACATGTCGTGGTGCAAAGGCCACATCCATAACAGTTCTCTTTTATAACAAAGCCTTTTCCGTTTTCAAGTTCCCTCGCGTGGAAGATGCACCGTTCTGTGCATGTGCCACAACCATTGCATTTGTCTAAATCAACTTTTGCTATCAATCCCGATTTGGCTATATGATGTTCAACCCCGTAGCGCATGAGAGTTCTTAGGTATACGCAGCAACACGGGCAACAACTGCAGATGTCAAAAACTTCACCTTTAAGCCAATTGGTGTAAAGAACCTGATGCACAAGACCATGCTCATTGGCTAGATGTAAGATCCGCTTTGCCTCTTCAAAAGAGATATTTTCTGCCACTCCTCGTTCTACAAGTTCATCAGAGAACTCGTTTAGCCCCAGACACGTTCGAAGAGGTTTATCACAGTTCTTATACGCCACCCGACACTCACAGTCACGAAGCGAGAAAGACCTCGCATTTTCCAAGACGTTAATTGCCGTCTCATAAGGCAGAATAATTGAAACCGGTTCCAGAACAGCCTCAGGAACAGGCAACACCTTTCCTTCAGGATAGGGATCGGTTCTTCCCCGTCTTACATGTTCTTCCAAGTGATGATTTGCTAGGGCAACCACATATTTTCCTAAAGCGTCTCCTCTGCCCTCGGAAATGTACCTATCAACTATCCTCTCGAACGACTTTATCGAATAATGCGCTTCTCCGTTTGTTCTCTTTTTGAGGAAACCTCTAACAAACAAGCTGTGAACCTTTGATTCTAATGTATTGCATGGTGAATGCAATAATCTGGAAAGTTCATCAATTGACCGCTCTCTTTCTGACAGCCTAAGGAGCAGTTCAACCTCATCTTGTTTAACTACTAAGGGAAGAACATCTACGAACATAGATGGTGTTTTAAGAGCGTTAGCCAATTGTCTATAGTCAACAAGACACAGATTTTTTACCATCCACGCACAAATCTTTTCAACGCGCAGCGCATGAGTGGGTTTTTATAGCTTCATTGCCTTCTGGACTTGCGACCAAGCTACGACGGGCCTTATCGTAACTCCTAGGAAGCTGAAGAACTCCTCAACCTTCTCCCGTTTGTCCGCCTCAACTAGGAAATATGCGTAATGTTCCGTTTTTCCAACTGTCGTGCAGTCTTCGTCAACGTATCTGTCGACTATTGTTATTCCAGCATTCCTCGCCCTCTCATCCGAAATCATTTCGTTAAACTGTTTCAGAGTCTTGATGTCCCTGGCCGGACATTTCTCGTAGCCGTGGGAGTGCATAACTACATACAGCATCCAATCATACCTCGTCTAAGTAAATCACTTTTTGGAGATAAGGTTTTAGCCTTCGATCGAAGGCTATAACTAATAAAGCGAGAAGCTGTATACGTTTACTCATGACCATGAATGAGATCGTGTTCAGAATCGACCGCGACTGGCCCTTAGGAAGAATGTTTAAGGAGTTTCCGGAAGCGGTTGTCTCCCAATGGTGCAACAACGGTGAAAGAGACATCTTCGAGATAAGAGTGGACCAAGAGGCTTCCATGAGAAAGTTCGAGAGAAAACTAAAATCTATACCAAACGTCTTATTCTACCACGTAGACCTTAACGATGGAGTGATAATCGTCGTTAAGAAATGTGACTGCTACGAGCCAGGCTCAATAGCCATGCTCATAACCGAAAGCAACTGCTTACTCATGCCTCCCATCGTTTACAACAAGGGATGGGAACACTACAAGATAGTATCATTCCAACCAGAAGATGAAAGAAAGTTCTTCAACGGCCTGAAAAAGTTTGCTGAGGTGAAAATCCTCTCTAAGACAAGGATATTTAACGCTGGAACCGGCAGCGGTATACGCGTCTCAATGCTAAGCCTCTTCTCCAGAATGACAAATAAGCAGTTAAACGCCATGCTCGCAGCCTATGAACACGGATACTACAAATCACCGCGCAGAATCACTACGGAGAAGTTGGCCGAAAAAATGAACATCACCAGACCCACATACGAAGAACATCTAAGGAAAGCTGAAAACAAAATTATATCTACCATAGCACCATATCTGAGACTTCTTTTTTACAGAAAACCATCCAAATCACCTACAGGTGATAGTCCGCCAAGATTTGAAACTGCGACCTGCGCGCGTTAATAAAAGGCAGGACTGGTGCATCATATCAGAAAAATTAAGCCCCGATAATTTAAACTGACATATAAAGCTAGGCCGGGGCACCAAACTCTCCGAAGTACGTTTAAATCCTTGGTTGGAGTGCGAAGTTACTTCCACAAGTCACAGAAACTCAAAGAGAAATACTATTCCTTTTTCTCTGATTTCAGTATTCCTATCCGTTTCGGAGTCTTATTCATATATTTGGAGTGAGAGGCTGCAACCGAATAGATGAAGACAACAACTGTTAAGTTCTGAAAAAGAGATAGTCAGGATTGAATGTAAAGAGAGGTGATATTCTATGTCCTTAGAAGAGAATAGGACGATTGTTCGCCGTTTGTTTGAAGCCTTCAATAAGCAAGACCTAGCCTTACTGGACGAGTTAATAGCACCCGATTATGTTGACCATCCGCGTCAGTTGCGGGGTCTGGAAAGTTACAAACAACACTTGACTATGTTTTACAAGAGCTTTCCAGATTCCCATGAGACCATTGAGGACATCATCGCTGAAGGGGATAAGGTGTGGATTCGTGTGAAGGGTACTGGGACACACACAGGCGAGTATCGTGGATTAGCCCCTACGGGCAAGAAGATAACATGGGAAGCTGTTGACATATGGCGTATAGTTGATGGCAAGGTTGTAGAATTATGGTACGCCGTAGTCGAATTGGATTTCTATAAACAACTAGGTGTTATCGAATACAAAGGATTTCCTGACGAAGTTAAGTAACTGCTTTGACTTACATTTCAGCAATCCACATGTCTATCGAGTGAAGAGGAAAGTTGATGTCTACACGGGCATTTCGATAATGAATTCGTCAAAGTGTGTATTCAGGTCTACCAATTTTTTCCGCCATTCCTGGAGGAGCTTTGCTGCCTTAGCGTCCTTCTCCATGAAGGCGAAGAACCTATCCCATGTGCCGTAGTCTTTCATCTCCATATGCATTTGATAATACCTTGGATTCGCACCGTTGTGATGCCGATATAATTTGATAGATCCAAGTCCTTCCACCTTGCCTTCAAGATAGCCGAAAAGCTCTTTCGACTTATTGACAAGCTCATCCTCCTCGCTTACACCGTTCTTCAGGTTGAAATACATAATGTATAGCATTTTCTCACCTCCTTTTCTTCTATTATTTCATTTAGATTATTCCATTTCAAGTTGCATTAATAATTTTGGAAGAAAACTTCTACGATCCAGCTCGAAGACTAAACAGAACGGTCCAAAGTTCTCATTGGGAACACAACCATGTTGGATCAAGTAATTGTTCCAAAAATGAGGATTCCAGTAGGATGTACTCGGCCATGATTGTAGAGGTTGCTGGAAACTTGGAAGGTTAACTAAAACCAAATATTGTCAATGCATAACTGATTACATCAACTGCAATATGAGTGAGAATTAGCACCAGCAGATTGCGTTCTCGAACATAATAGAAGCCTGCAATTATCCCGAATAAAAAAGTCACTACTATTTTGTCAAATAGGAAAAACCCATGAATGAATGCAAAGGAAATCGCTGAATAGATTATGGCTTTTGTTTCTGATCTACCAGATGCTAGGAGCTTGTCGATGAAATAGCCTCTCCAAATAAGTTCTTCCGTAAATCCTGCAGTTATCGGCACCAACGCAATAAAGAAGACGATCTGAAGGAGATGCAAGGCAGTCATTGGAGGTATTCGACCATAAGTCAAGGACATAATCATGTATCCTTGGAATAACACGTTGAGCAGGACAAAGACAAGTATTGCAGAGAATGGGCTGAACTTCTTCTTTGTTAAGATATACTCTTTAATGGCAACACCTTCCCATCTTAACCTTCTTATTACAACGAAGGCAAGCAACCACCACGGCAAAAATAAAGACGCCAACACTACTGTATTCAGCATTCCAGAATCAACAGAATGTTCGGGGGAAATCGCATACAGCAGAAAAATAATAGGCAAACCAACAACATTGAAGATAATCGGAAAGTATACTAAATCCCTCAAAGTCCCTCCCTTTTCTACACCCTTCTCATTCATAGCGTTCACTCTTGATTTTTTGATGTCCTAATCTCATATACTTTTCCAACCTTCCAAAAGGGAGAACCGAACGTGCTTGTTTTGTATCAGAGGTGTGGAAAGCAATGTTGATCTCAGAGGGAGAGTTGAGTCTAAAACGGGCGTCTCAGAAAACACATATATGATTTGCATGACTGAGAGAGTAGGCTGTGTGTCAATCATGAAGTTGTCTAATCATCTTCCTTGTGTCCTTAAAACCAAAAGTTTGCGTGGGGGTCGTATACTATGACGGATTGGGTGAAACAACATCCTGTTGTCGCCTACTTTGTTCTGAACTACGTGATCACATGGCTTATCGCAAGTCCCCTTATTGCCTCGGCACAAGGTTTTCTCAAGCAAGCCATACCCTTTACTCTGCATTATTTAACTGCCTATGGACCACTTATAGCAGCAATCATTGTGACAGGGATTACTAGTGGGACGTCTGGCCTTCGAGAGCTTTCAGATCGAATGTTCAGGTGGCGTGTTGGATTAGTTTGGGTGCTAACCTCAGCCTTTTCGTTGATCGCATTATTTGCTCTAGTGAGTTCTGGTTTACCTCAATGGTGGGGGTCTACCTGACGTGCGGCTGTTCGGGGCGGTGAACTATCTTCCTAACCTTGGACTTGGTGCTTGGGTTTTTTGGATATTGAACTCCGGAATTGGAGAAGAGACTGGTTGGCGTGGCTTTGCTTTGCCGAGGCTGCAGCGTAATAGGAGCGCACTATCAGCAACCCTGATCTTGGCTGTTGTGTGGGTCATTTGGCATGTTCCTTTTTTCTTCTATCTGCCGAACTATATGCTACTTGGGGCTGCTATGTTTCCCTTTTTCGCCATTGGCATCGTAGCGGGGGCGATTATTCTCACGTGGCTGTATAATAGCACTGGTGGTAGTATCCTTATGGTGACCCTTTGGCATGGAGCGCTCAACTTCGTGACTGCATCTGAAGCTGGGACAGGGACTGTGGCAGCTGTAGTCAGTATACTGATCATAATATGGGGTGTGGCAGTTGCGATCATTTTCAAGCCAACCAAACTTTCCACCAAAGAAAAGCATGTTGTTTGACTTCCGAACAATCACATCCAATTTTGTGGAAAGTTGTTCTAAGCTGGACGGTGTAAGTGTCCAGTCTCATTGACTAATCGAAGTTTCTCCCACAAGTCATAAAAGCTAAAGTGGCGGATACAAATAACTGTCTATTTTGATTTCAAGGGAGGTGATAGGTTGAAGTTTGGAGATTTAGTGATATGTGTGGCATCGATGGCTGTGGTTTTTGCTTTGATCGCCTTTCCCTTAGAGATGGTATGGTTTTCGGCTTTGGGTATATCGGGTATGACCAATTGGGGATGTATCGTTAGTCTGATCGTCTCCCTTTTCCTTAGCGCATTGATCAGCGGCTACGTCTTCGCTGGAAAGATATGGGAAGCAAGAAGGGAAACAATAACTAGGATAACGGTTTTATGGGCAGCTCTTGTGATGCTGTTTGCGATTATTGTCCCAGCATCTATAGCAGACTGGGGGCTAAGTGTTAAGGAAGAGTACCTAGCGGCTAACCCTGGGGCCACGTTGTCAACTTCCGAGTGGGTGACCTGGGAGTATATGTTTCTGGATATGTTTACGTTGTTACTGGTAGGTATGGCGCTCGTCCTAGGTTTCATCGGGCTCTACGTTGGTTCAATGCTTAGGCGACCCGCAAAGAGCGGAAAATAGCCAAAGCATAATCCTACTATTCACGATGGCAACATTACTAGTAGACATGATTTACGTAAGACAGTTAAGAAACTTCTAGAAATCAACTACTTATCCATTTATATCTGCGAAGTACATAGTCGTTAATGGAAGTCACACCATAGAGAGGGCTACTTCGGGGGGATATCTCCGCTGTGGGTAGGGTTCAAATCTCACTCGGCGCCAAAAAAGTGGAACATAAACGTATATGTGAACCTAATCTCCCACACTTTGAAATGATTCTCCAATCGAACTATTGAGTTCACGTAAAAAACAAGGATTTAAACCAAGGTTTGGATCTAGGCCGGAGCACCATTTTGCTGGTAAATCTATATACTTTCATGCCTCCTTCATTCTCGATGGTTTATGGTGAGGGTTGGTACTTTATGTTCGATTGACTTTTCTGGGTTGAAATCAGCGGCTGCTCCGGCGGCTATTATTACATCATACTTGCTCGATTTTAGCTCCATCACAACAGCCTCGTACATGTCTCCGGTCGTTTCTACGTTAATCACTCTTACACCCCAAGGCGGAGAAACTGTTCCGGGACCGTAAACAAGCGTGACTTCAGATCGTCTGAGCAAAGCCTCCTTGACTATTGCAACGCCCATCATCCCTGAGCTTTTGTTTGTTATAACCCTTACTGGATCGATGTGTTCCAAGGTGGGTCCCACCGTAACGAGAATCCTCTTTCCGACCAGGTCCTTTGCTACGACGAGTTTTCCGATAACGGCGCTGACGACATCGTTTACCTCAGCGATTTTTGCTTTACATGCATGCACGCGCCTCAGCTTCATCCTTATTACGACCAGCACCGAGTCCGATAACCAGCCTACCTCTTGATAGCACATCTACGCAATCGGCTAGCCTTGCAAGTCGGGAAGGCACGTAAAAAGGTGGAGGAGAGA
>Ga0315314_1002333_pt1 | contig 15786 bp, 8 predicted proteins | sample TDP9_MG_FD_203631 | JGI IMG/M metagenome (GOLD analysis project Ga0315314, IMG submission 203631) | Freshwater sediment microbial communities from Lake Towuti, South Sulawesi, Indonesia - TDP9 | ecosystem: Environmental > Aquatic > Freshwater > Lake > Sediment | place: Indonesia: South Sulawesi...
TGTGCGGAATCCGCGGTCAGACAGGGTGCCGTAACTGGCGCGGCCCCTCCGGGGCTTGAGGATGAAGAGTTGTGGATTGCTCGAGATCAAGCGCGGCAGAGTTGAAAGACAACTCTACTCTGCTGACGCGATGCGCGTGCCAAACTTGCGCCCGCGCTGACAAAAACTGCGGAGGGAGAGCAATGACATCGAGGGAACGAGTGCTCACCGCGTTTGCTCACCGCGCGCCGGACCGAGTCCCGGTTGACTTTTCCGGGCATCGGTCGTCGGGGATTGCGGCGATTGCTTACGCCCGGCTGCGCGCTTATCTTGGTCTGCCGAAGCAGCCCGTCCGTGTTTACGATCCCATACAGCAGTTAGCCATCCTGGACGAAGACGTCCTGGAGCGTTTTGGGGTGGATACGATTGAGATGGGCCGGGGCTTCAGTCTCGACGCGGCTGCGTGGGCTGAGTGGGCGCTGCCCGACGGCACGCCCTGTCAGATGCCCGCCTGGGCGCTGGCGGAGCGCGCCGAAGGGAAATGGGTGCTGCGCTCAAAAAGCGGCAGAGTCATCGGCCACATGCCCGACGGCGCGCTCTATTTCGAGCAAGCGTATTATCCATTCGTGGACGAAACTGGGCCAAAAACCATCGCTGAGGCCATGGAAGAATCGATGTGGCATACCATAGCCTGTCCTCCTGGGCCTGTGGCGGAAGGTCCGGAAGGCCCGCAGCGGCTGGCCGAGGGAGCAAAGAGACTGCGGGAAAAGACTGACCGCGCAATCATCGGCCTGTTTGGAGGTAATCTCTTTGAGTCGGGGCAGTTCCTCTATCGGAATGACAATTTCTTTGTGCTTCTGGGCGCGGAACCAGGCAAGGCGCACGATTTCCTTGACCGGCTGGTCGAGATTCACTTAACCAATCTTGAAAGGTTCCTGGGAGCAGTCGGGAGCTGCATCGATATCGTTTTGTTCGGTGATGATCTGGGGATGCAGACCGGGCCGCAGGTATCTCCGGCCATGTACCGTGAGTTTTTCAAGCCCCGCCACAGCCTTATGTGGAAGCGCGCCAAAGAATTGGCCAACGTGAAAGTCATGCTCCACTGCTGCGGCGGAGTTCGAGAACTGCTCCCCGACCTGATCGACGCAGGCTTGGATGCTATCAATCCCGTGCAGATTTCCTGTTCCAGAATGGATGCCAAAGAATTGAAAACGGAATTTGGCAAAGACATCGTCTTTTGGGGTGGAGGATGTGATACGCAGGAGATTCTACCTCACGCCACGCCGGAAGAGGTCGAGCGGCACGTCACGGAACAGGTTAGGATCCTCAGTCCCGGCGGCGGTTTCGTCTTCCAACAAGTTCACAACATCCTGGCCGACGTTCCCCCGGAGAATATTGTGGCCATGTTCGACGCGATCAATTGATCTTGGCGTGCGCGCCGACGTCAGGATTTCTCCCCTGGGGGATTTTGTTGCCCCAGAAGTCGCGGCCGCCGTGGTCCTTGATTGCGATGCCCGCCCCCAGGCAAGGCGAGCCATTCCTGAGCTTATACCCTTCAAGGGACTGAAGCCCGAATTTGCCGCTGCCGGGGTTCATCAACAGCGGGTCGGCAGTGATCGCCTTCGGGTCATTGGGCAGGTTTTCGTGGTTGCCGTAGTAGACGTTGTTTTCGAACAGGTTATGGGTGCTCTGCCCAAATCCCGGCGCGTGCTCGTAGGTTCCGTCCCAATTTCGGCTGGTGCCATGGCTGTAATGGGCTTTTCCTTCGACATAGAAAATGTTATTCGCAACATAGGTTCCGTCGGCCCAACCGTGATAGTCCGTGTACAAAAACAGAGGTATGTCCAGGCCTTTCCCAATGAAGAAGACGTTGTTGTAAATTCTTGCGTTCTTGACGGGGCCGGTGATGTGGAAGGTGCGCGCGCCGTCGTTCTGGCTGATATTGTAGCGGACCACCGTATCGACGTTTCCGACGCTGGCGGGCATTACCCACTCGCCGCTGGTGCAAAGCAGCATGAACCCGCCGTCGTTGTCGTGGCTGTAGTTGTACTGAAACACCGTGTTGCGGCAGTTTCCGTCGGAATCAAAGGCTTGGCCGTCGCGCGTGCCCTTGACGCCGCTCACCTCGTTGAACTGGATGATGGTGTTGTCGCAGCTCCAGGGCCAGATTCCCGCCGCGTAATCGGCGCAACGCTGCCGGCCTCCATGCAGCCGGTTATACTCCACTGAACAGCCGTCGCAACCCCAGGGTTTGATCCCGTCCCCACCGATGTCTTCCAGAAGGTTGTTGCGAATCACGACATTCAGGCTGGGAAACCAGTCGCGCCGGTCTGAGTGTTCGCTGTAACCGCAGATGCCATTGCGGTCCGTGCGCAGAAGATGGCAACCCTCGATCAGCAGCCCGTCGAAGCGGCTCCGGATCTTCTTGCCGCCATTTTCCCAGGCGATGCCGTGACCTTCGCCACGATCCTGCTTGCGGAGAGAGCCGTTGACATCGTGGATAAAGAGGTTCTTCAAGTGAATGTGATGCATGGTGCCGAAATCCCAGGCAACAACGCGCACCCCATACCGGAATTTCCTTCGCATCCATCCCGTGTTAGTCAGCTCGAGATTGTTGACTTCCCAATATTCCTGGTTCTTGAGCAGCAGCGCTTCGTGGTACCGGCCCTCAGCTTCGATCCGGGGCTTGTCGCCCTCACCATACATGTCGATGACAATAGGCGCTCCCTCTTTTCCCGAGCCGTGCGGCGTGAGTTGGCCGGAAAATCTGCCGCCGGCTCTCATCAGTATTCGGTCTCCCGGGGCAAAAAGGGTGCCATTGACGCGCGCGAGACTTTTCCAGGCCTCGTCCGGCGTCGTGCCGTCACTTTGATCGTCGCCCCTCTCGCTATCGACGTAGTACGTCGTGTTACCCGGAGAGCGATACAGTTCCCTTCTCGGCGCGCACCCGCCCAAATGGCACAGAACAAAACAAAGAGTCAGCAGAATGATTGCGCGCGAGCGGTTATGCATGATTGAAGCTCCTTGGGAGCAGGCGTTTATAGCGTTCTTATAGGACGGGTGCCTGCCGGAGTCAATGCTTGGCAATCTTTTTGCGCGATCGCGCTGGGCCGAGCAAGACTATGCCGCATCCCGCACGCGACGGGGCTGAGAGCTGTGTTAGCATGGCGAGCTGTACTTTCTTGCTCAGGCAGAAGGATGCCATGCTGATCAAGATTACGAGGGGCTGGGAAATCCCCGCGCGCGAAGCTACGCCGGAGGGCGTTTGGCGGAATCGCCGTAGCTTTCTCACGGGCGCCGCGGCCGCGACGCTGGCAGGCCTCGGGAGCATGTGGTCTCCCTGGAAGGAAGCCAAGGCGGCATCGCGCGCGTCGGACGGCGCGGCGCAGCGCCCATTGCTCGCCCCTCGCAATTCTCAGTACACCACGGACCGTCCCATCTCGTCGGAAAGGGTCGCCACGCACTTCAACAATTATTACGAATTCACCGAGCTAAAGGACCACGTCCGGAGACTGGCGGAAGCGTTCCAGTCGCGCCCCTGGCAGATCGAAGTTAAGGGGCTGATCGAGAAGCCGCGCAAGATTGATGTGGACGACCTGATCCGGCGGATGCCCCTAGAAGAACGGGTTTATCGCCACCGGTGCGTCGAGAGATGGGTGGTGATTGTTCCCTGGGTTGGCTTTCCCATGAAGAAGTTCGTGGAATGGGCCGCGCCCAGGTCCCAAGCTCGCTATGTGCGTCTGGTGAGCTTTTTCCGCCCCAGTCAGGCCGCGGGACAGCGCACGGCCACCTGGTATCCCTGGCCTTATCACGAGGCCCTGACGCTTGAAGAGGCTACTAACGAATTGGCCTTCCTCGTAGTGGGCGCTTACGGCAAGACTCTCCCTAGTCAGAACGGCGCACCGCTGCGCTTGCACACTCCCTGGAAGTATGGATACAAGAGCATCAAGGCGATCGTGCGGTTTGAGTTTGCCGAGAAGCAGCCGCCGACGTTTTGGAGCACGGCTGTGCCCAACGAATACGACTTTTGGGCCAACGTCAATCCTGCGAAGCCGCATCCCCGCTGGTCCCAGGCCAGCGAAAGCGTGATTGACACCGGAGAGGTCGTCCCTACGCGACTTTACAACGGATACGAGAAATACGTCGCGGACCTTTACAGATAGCGTCCGCCGCCACTGACTGGTGAGAGGATCTGCTTCAAGCCTCTGGAGCCCTCGTGAGCACGATTGGACGCGCTTTCGACAGGATTAACCGATACTTGGCCAAGGTCAGACGGCGAAACAAGCTGATCGCGTACTGCTGCGTTAGATTAGTCAAATCGCCGCCGACCTTTACCTTCCAGGGGGGGACCTACACGCAGTTCTGGCATCGCTACAACAGCACGTGGAGAAATGAACGCGCCGTGGAGATCCCCATCATCCGGGGTGTGGTGAGAAGATCCCCCGGTGCCAGGATCCTGGAAGTGGGCAACGTCCTTTCGCACTACGGGCCGGTCAGCCATGAGGTTGTGGATAAATATGAAAAGGCCGAGGGTGTAATTAACGAAGATATATGCAGTTATGCTCCCCTTGAGAAGTACGATTTGATCCTGAGCATTTCCACTCTGGAACACGTCGGCTGGGATGAGGAGCCCCGACGACCCGAGAAGATCTTATCCGCGTTTGAGAATCTAAAGTGTCTTCTGGCCCTCGGGGGAAGGATTGTAGTGACCTTGCCATTGGGTTATAACCGGCCGATGGATCAGTGGAAGAAGGCAAGATCGCATTTACGAGCCGCTTCTATATGAAGCGGCTGTCGTCGGCCAACATCTGGCGCGAAGTCGGGTTGGAGGACGTACAGGACCCACACTACAACGACTCCGTCCCCACGGCCAGAGAGTTGCTGATTGGGATCATCGAGGGGAGGTGATCTCTTCCGGTTTACACGATGCGTCGTGGCGGTTTCTGACGCGCTCCTCTCCTGCCCGCGAAAGCGAACGGCCGGACGTGGACCTGCCGGCGAATAGGGAAGGCGGTCAGAAGCGTCCTGCTTATCTTCTGACCGGAGGCACGGTGAAGGTGCTTCCTACCACTTCAAGCGCAGGGAAAACTGGATCTGGCGCGAGTTTTGCGCTGAGCTGATCTTGCCGAAGTTGGATGTTCCCCGACAAAGGCCGCTTTTTGGGCTGGGAGGGTCGAGAGGATACGTGTCAGTGCACAGCAGCCCCGGGCGGTCGAAGTTGGGGTGGTTGGTCAGGTTGAAGAGGTCGGCGCGCAGAACCAGGCTGGTCCGCTCGGTCAAGCGCGCGTGCCGTTCCAGGCTCACATCCAGATTCTTGAAGTCCGGGCCGGTGATGACGTTCCGGCCTTCGTTGCCGGGAATGCTGAACGGACCGAACTCGTCAAAGAAAACCGGTGGGGTTCGGAACGCTTCGGTGTTGAACCAGCGGCTGGGGTCGCGCTGGTTTCCGGGCAAGTTGGGGCTGGCAACCAGGTCGGGTCGATCCGTGCCATTCGATTGTGTCCCGCTCAGCGCGGTGGGCAGGATTGCGGTCATCGGCTGGCCGGTTTGAAGCGTCAGGATAGTTGCCAGTTGCCACTGGCCGAAGACTCTCGCGGCAGGACCGTGCTTCAACCAGCGCCGGTCGGTTCCGAAAGGCAGCTCCCAGGTATTGGTGAGTACCAAGCGGTGGCGGACGTCGAAATCAGAGAGCCCGCGTTCGCCCTTCAGGTTGTAGTTATCTTGAGGCTGGTTGGTCCCGCTGAGGCCGGAGGCAGTATCGATAGATTTGCCGAACGTGTATCCTGCCACAAACGAGAGGCCGCGCCAGGAACGCCGCTCCAGACGCACGATCAAGGCGTGATAGTCGGAGTTGACGTCGGTCGCGCGCGAGAACTGGTTCGAGCCGGGCTGCGGGTGATAGCCCCGGCGGAGGCCCGGGAGATGCGGGACGCCCTGGTTCTGGAGGGCCCGGCGCGGCAGCTTGCGCCCCTCCGACCCGGCGTAGCTCACTGACACGACCGTGTTCGGGCTGAGTTCGTGTTCTAGAGATAAAGTCCACTGATAGACGTAGCCGTTGCGGATGTAAGGCGGTGAGGAAACCGCCACCGGGGGAGTATTGCCGAGTTGATAAGCGAGTTCGTAACTCAACTGGGCGGGCGCGTAAGGCTGCCCGCAGGCGCCTGGCCCGAAGAACCGGCAGAGGTCCAAGCCAAAGAGGAATTCAGTGATGGGTGCCCCGAGGCGGGTTTCTATTGCGTAGTCGAGTTCACCCAGAGAATTGAAAACCCCGACGCCGCCACGCAACGAACTCTTTCCGCGACCGGAAAGGTCGTAAGCAAATCCCAGACGCGGCGCCCAGCCGGCCCAATCGGGCCAGACGAGCGAAGGCGAGAGACCAGCTTCCTGCGAGGTCATGAATTGCAGCCCGAACTTCTGCCGCAAGTTCTCGACCAGCGGTTCACCCAGCAGCCTCGAGGCCTGGCCGCGCTCGTTGCGCACGATGTAGCGCGTGGCATTCGTCGGATCCAGGATAGACGCGCGACCGTCCGCATTCCTGGCCGGTGAATAGAACTCCTCGCGCAGACCGTAAGTCAGCGTTAAGCGGCGTGTGACGCGGAATTCGTCGGAAAAGTAGAGCCCGGCGTAGTTGAGGCGGTCATTGCCCCCGGAGTTTCCCGCTTGCGCGAAGGAGAGGAACGGCCGCCCCAGCAGGAAATCAGAGAAGGCGGTCCCGGAAACCGATCCGAAACCCTCACTGAAAGAGAAAAGGCCTTGGCCAAAATTCTCAATCAGATAGAAAAGCCGCAAGCGACGGACGTCAGCGCCGAATTTGTAACTGTGCCGGCCCTTCACCCACACCAGGTTGTCGGTGAATTGAAAGGTGTGGTTCTTGCGGTATTGGGGCTGGAAGATATCGCTATCGCCCATGTCCGCGTAACCGGGGACGTTGATGGCTGGCAGCCCGCGGTTCGTCGCGCCGGGCGCGCGGTCGAGTTCCAGGGACTCAAGGAAATTGCTCCGAAGGTTTTCAGCTTCTTTGGTTCCCGAGTAGTAGGCATAGCCGAAGCGGAAGTCGTTGATGAGCGTCGGCCGAAAAACGGAGGTCAGCCCCACGGCCAAATTCCTTCCCCAGTCGTTCTTGTAAGTGCCGTAGCCCGGCACCGCGGAAGGATTCTGCGCGAAGCTGTTGGGGACAAAGGGAAACAGTTGCTGGCTGTTGAATAATAGGAAGCGCCCGAAGACCTGGTGCCGAGCGGTCAACTGATGGTCCAAGCGCGCCAGGAACTGGTCGCTCGTCACGCGGCGCAGTCCCACGTTCAAGTGGTTATTGGGGGCGGCGCCGGGGAGGTTGGGCAAAGGCAGCCGCGCCAAGATGGCCTGTGATAGCCGATCGATGCGCGCTTCGGGGATTCGGTTCTCAGGAAAAGGCTGCTGCGTCTCGGGGTCGATCAGGGCAGGGAAGGGCTCGCCCGTGAGCGGATTCGGCCCGCTGAAATCGCCGCGGCGCAGGGCCTCGGGCGGCAAAAGCGTGGTGTTGGTGAGGCTCTGGCGAATGCGCAGGCCTTCATAGTTGGAGAAGAAGAACGTGCGCTCGCGCCGGAGAGGGCCGCCCAGGCTCACGCCGAACTGGTTTTGGCGAAAGGGCGGAATGGGTCGCCGGGGATCGTCGAAGAAGTTCTTGGCGTCGAGCGCGCTGTTGCGCAGGAATTCGTAAGCCGTTCCGGAGAGACGGTTGGACCCTGAGCGTGAGGCGATGTTGACCTGGGCGCCGGACGCCAATCCCTGCTCGGCCGAATAGGAACTCTTCACCACGCGGAACTCCCGGATGGCGTCAACCGAGGGATTCACCGTGAGGCTGTAGGCAAACGGTTCCATCAGGGTGATGCCGTCGAGCGAGAAGTTGTTGCGCTCGGAGCGCTGCCCGTTCACAGAAAACCCCAGGCCCAGGGCGGCGGTGTTGAACTGTTGGGTGGCCCCATTCGGGTAAGGCGGGACGGCGCCGGCAGCCACCAGCGCTAATTGCGAAAACTGGCGCCCGTTCAGAGGCAGAAGATCGACGCGACGGTTCTCAATTTCATCTCCGAGGGCGGGCGAGGCAGTCTCCACGAGGGGCGGCCGGGCCTCCACTTGCACAGATGCTTGCTCACGTGCGAGTTCCAACCTGATATCCACCCGCGCCGTCCGCGCCACCTCGAGCCCGAGCCCGCGCAACACTTTTCGGGCAAAGCCGGGTTTGAAGACTTCGAGATCGTAGGGCCCAACTGGCAGGAGGGGAAAACTGTAAAAACCGTGCTCATTCGTTTGGGTCTGCCGCGTCTGGCCAGTGGCCGCGTTTCGTAAATCGACCGAGGCGCCCGGAATAGCAGCGCCACTGGGGTCGAGCACCAGACCCTCCAGATTGCTGTTCCAGGTTTGGGCGCGGGCCGGGACCGAGACGAGCGCGAGAGCCAGCGCAGTCGCCGCGAGCACGCGAACTTGCCGCAGGAGCCTTGCGTTTAGCGCATGCAAAAAAAGTACCCCTTCTCGGGGCCAAGGCGAGGTGAGCAGATCAGCGGCACGTGATACCAAGAGCTGGGCATCTCCCCACAACCCACGCCCGGGGACGCCCATTCCTCGGACAAGCAGCGGCCTTGACCTTCTCCCATCCGGACTATACCGTCGGCCCCGGAGTTTCACCGGATCGTGGGGACGTCAACTACAGCGAGAAGTGCAAAGTGCCAAGTGAAGCACCTGCCGTTCAGAATCTTCTGCTCGTCACTTGTCACTAGTAACTCGTCACTGCTTTTCCGCCCCCTCGCGGGCTTTACCGCCGATCGGGAATTGGGAAGGCGCATCGCTCCTTTGCTTGCCTTCCCTCACCCTGCCCCGAAGGTCGTCAATTTGACGCCGACCAGTCTAGCATCCCAAAGGCCTATAGTTCAAGGGGGCTGGGCAAGCCACAATTCCCAGCCAAGAGTCTTGCTGAAAGCTGACATCCCGCTATAATCGCTGGGCGTTTCAAGTTCTCTTTGGAATACTCGCAGCGCAACGTATGGAAATCTCGTCACCACAACCTGGACGGCGCCGGGGCGAACCCTGGGCAGTGGGCCAGGTACTTGGCTATGCCTCGGCCAACATCTTTGACCGCATGGCGGTGGTGCACGCCGACCCGCTGATCGGACCGTTGCTGCGCGGCTTTCCCAGCCTCTTGCTGGGGATTTTTCTGGTCTGGAGGAACCACACCCTGGACCAACTCCGTCCCGGGTCGCCGCGCTACATCGGTCGCCGCGCGCTTCTCCCTTTTGTGCTGGCCGGTGTCCTCTCGACCATCGGCTTGTTTGTCTATTATTTTGCCATTCGGGTCGGCGGGGTCATCATCACCATCCCGGTGCTCGAGACTTATGTGATCTGGGGCACCCTGATTGCGTGGTTTTTTCTCCGCGAGCGGCATCACGGTTTCGTGCTGCTGGGTGTGGGGCTGATTGCTCTGGGCCTGGGGCTGTTGTCCGTGGGGCTGCTGCGTGGCCAGCCGGTTTCACCTTACTGGTATTGGGCAATTCCGCTGGCGCTCTTTACCGCGCTGTCCTACGGTGTTTCCGGCGTTTTGTGGCGCGACGGACAACTGCGCGGTGCCCACCAGTCCACAGCCATCCTTTTGCAGTTCACGACCAGCGTGGCGGTAGCGGTGCTGGGGCTCGGGCTCCTGGGTCGCTGGGAGACGCTGTTCACCACGGCCCGGCGGGACGTCGCGGCGCTCGTGGCGAGCGGAGTCCTTTCCGGGATTGTGGGCATCTACTGCATGTTTACGGCGCTGCGGTTGATGGCGGTGGCGCGCGTGTACGCCTTCTCCTCGCTTACCCCGCTGGTGGCCACCCTCTTTGCGCGCTTCTTCCTGGGCGAATACTTGAACCTTGTCATGCTCACCGGCGTGCTGCTGGTTACGGTGGGTGTTACCCTGACGCAAATCTACCGGCCCAAAGAGGAACGCCAGGCGTGAGGCGTCGTTAGAGGGGCGAAGCGCGGCGGGACTTGATTGCTTCCAGGTGTTGCTTGAGCCTTGTCAGGACTTCGGATTCTTTGCCGGCGTTGATCTCGCGCTCGATTTCCGTGAGCGCAAAGTGCACGATGTCGTGGTGATGCAACTCCTCGGCGCCCAGTTGGTTGCTGAAGCGCAGCCAGACGCGGTGCAGAAGGTCGATTTCCTTAGAGGTCAAGTGGGGGGCGTGGGGTCCCAGGAAGAAGAGTTCCTCTTGCTTGGTAGGCGTGAAGATTTCGAGCGTGACGCGCGGCTTAGGGTCGGGTAGGCGCTCCCAGGCGGCGCCGGCGCGGCGTGCCTCTTCGGTAATCGGCATCTTGGGTGAGCGGCCGAGAACCACGGTGGACGACTGAAGGCTTTGTGCGGCGCGCAGGATGCCATCCCAGATCTCGTTGGCCGCCACGAGTGCCAAGCGGATGGGCTTTCCCCGTTTCTCGGCCAAGGAGAGCGCGCGGGTGAAGAGCCGTTGTTCGCTGGTGGTGAAAAGCTGGTCGGGCATGAGCCCACTCTCGCCCGATCCCGCCCGGCGAAGAATGCGGACGTGCAGCACAACCACATCTTGTTCTTCGGGCTTGGCGCGGTCGAGAACCGCGTCAAGGTTGTAAAGCGTATTGTAGTCGCGCACCATGACCAAGAGATTTCCGGGCCGGCATCCCACGGTCCGCGGCGAGATCTCCTCGGCGGGCTCCAGGTGGAACTGGTCGAGTGCGGCCTGCGCCCCGCCGCGCTGCTGGGTGATCCTCTCGGAGACGGTAAAGACCCCGAAAAGAATCACGGTGAAGGCGATGCCCGCGACCGTAGCCACCTGCTTGGTAGCCAGATTGGTCAAGGCGATGGCCAGGAGCATGAGTGTGATCAGCCCAAGACCGAGAGGAATCTCGACCCGGCCCAGCCGGGCATTGAGCGGGACACGATATTCGCGCAGCCCGGGTTGCCTGTAACGGAGCACCAGGACAGAAATCCCCTTCAGCGCGAAGCTCCAGATGACCCCGAAAGCATAGGCTTCGCCCAAGACGTAAACGTTTCCGCGACTCAGAATGATGGTGAGCAATTGGAGGATTACTACGAGGTTGATGATCCGGTACGAAGTTCCGAAATGCCGGTGCGGGCGGCGCAACCAATCAGCAAGCACGCCATCTTCCGAGACTCGATTCAGGACCCCGTTCGACCCAACGATCGCGGTGTTGACCGCCCCAGCCAAAATCAGAGTTCCGACCAGGACGACAAAGCCGTGGAATACCAGCTTGAGCGTCCAGGGGCCTTCGACGTTCATCGCCAGCCCCCCAATGAGGTTCTCGAAGAAATGCCGGCGCGTCCCATCGGGGATGATCATGAGGGCGAAGAACGAGACGAGCGAAGTAAAAACCAAGCTATAGACGAAAATGACGAACCCGGTTTTCTTTAGATTAGGCAGCTTGGGATGCTCGATTTCGCGGTAAACCTGGGCCAGCGACTCCTCGCCGCTCATGGCCAGGATCGAATGACCGAGGCCGATCAGGATGCCCAGCAGCCCAATAGTCTGCGGCAGCCGACTCCCTTTTAGCCACCCCAACGCCTCTGAAGAAAACTGAAGATTTTCGAGCCGCGGCAAGGGCGGCAAATGTGCGCCGCGTACCCACAGCGTATATGCGCACCAGCCGATCAGCAGCACCACCATCACGGTGGTAAGCTGCATGATGCGCAATGCCTTCTCGCTGGATTCCGGAATACCCTTGACGTTCTGCCACCAGAAATAGAGGGTCACCAGCACGCCGAAGGCGGCCGCGCCAAAATTCTCAGGCAGGCCCCCATTGATGTGAAAATACGCCAGGAGTTCGTTCAGGAATCCCACCAGGTAATGTCCCGCCGAAACTCCACTGATGGGCCCCGTGAGGATGTAATCAAACATGAGGGCGGAGACGGAAATCTTGGCGAGCGTCCCGCCCATGGCCTCTTTCACCACGCGGTAGACGCCGCCCCGCACGAACATGCTGCAGCTTTCCACGTAAATGGCGCGCACGGCGTAAGAGAACAACATGACGCCGAGGATGAACCACGGCGCCGCCTTGCCTACGGCTTGTTCGGCGATGCCGCCGGCATAAAACGCCGACGACGCGAGGTCGTTTAGGACAATGGCCGCGGCCCGCCAGAAGGAAATGAAGGTGAGCATGGCGGTCGTGGCCACCAGGACGCGGGGCAGAGTTACGGTCGGCGTTCTTTCCGGGGAGGGCTCGCTCGAATTGCTTGCCATAGGATGGTTCTAAGAACGCGCTGCGCTTTGCGGGCTAATTGGCTGCGAAGAGAGAGCAGGCATTTGACAATTGGGCTCGCCTCAAACCATTTATTGACCCTCAAATTGTAGATGAGAGGCCACCGCTTTCGCAAGCTTTTGGAAACCCGAGTCTATGGCCAAGGGGGCGAAGCGTTCCGGCCCGGAAAAGCTCTGCCCGCGGATCCAGCTGCCTTTACTCAGCGTCCAATCCTGACGAGGTTGAGAGGCAACCTTCCATCGCTTACAATACTCGCCGTCGTGTTCCGGGTCCCGTTCTGTTAATCTGCGGCCACCTCCAAAGTGGATCCGAGGTAGCTCCGTGGACGTCGCCTTCGAACTCACGCCGCTTGTCGCGGGCAAACTGATTGTTTATTCGCTGGGGTCGCTGGTGCACTTGTTCCTGATGGTGCTGATCCTGGGCCAGCGAAGGCTGGGGCGTCTCGAGTGGCTACTCTTTGCGCTCATGGCGGCGCTCTTCATGTGGAACTCGGGGAATTTGCTCGCCTTGAATGTGGGACTCTTCTACGGCGTGGGTCCGCGGATTCTTTCGGGAATCTCACGCCTGATTCCCTGCCTGGGTCTGATTTTGAGCGCGCCGCTGGCGGTCCACGTCCATGCCGAGTACGCCGCGCAATTCCGCCCGTGGCACTTGCCCCAGCGGCTCTTGGTGGCGGCCTTTTACATTCCTGTGGTGGCTGCTCCGTGGCTGGTGGGCAGCCTGTTGGGGCATCTCGAATTGGATCCTCCGGTGGCGGTGCGTGCGTTTGCGCGGCCGCTGGCCGTTTGGGTGGTCGCGGCGCTCGGAGCCAGCGCGGTCTTCAACCTCCAGCTCCGACACCAGACCGCGGACGCGCGCCTGGTCAGGTTTCACACGGGGCTCGCCGGGCTTCAGGCATTTCTTGCGGCCGGACTGGCAGGGGTTTACCTCCTGCGGCCGGTCCCGGTTTATGGCCTGGGCGGCTACCTTCCGACGTGCTTGATGCTGGTAGCTGTTGCTCCGAGCGTGCTGGTGGGTTACTCGATATTCCGTTACAACTTCCTCGACCTGCGGGTGCAGCGTAACCTGGTTTACTCAATCGTTGCCATTTTTGCTTTGCTGATTTACTTGAATGTCATCCGCAGGTTGAGCGGATATCTCGAAGCTCACGATATTCTTCCCTCCGCGGCCACGGAAGCGGTAATGATCTTTTGCCTGGTGGTATTCCTTGAGCCGGTCAAGAAGTGGATCAACCGGGCGCTGCATGCAGCGTTCATGTCGGAATTCGAGCATGTGCAGAAACTGTCGGCTGAGATCCAGGAATGTGCCAAGCGGTCCGGGGATGTGGAGGCTGTGAAGCGTGTGGTGGAAGAAAGGGTCGCAGTAGAGCTGGGATTGCGGCGTGTGGTGCTGCGCTTGGACATGCAGGGGGCCGAGACGGGAGGCACATTGCTGGCAGGGCTGAAGGCACACTCGTTTCCCATCCGCCGTGGCGAAGAAGTCCTCGGGCAGCTCGAGGTTGTTCCCGCCACACCGGAGCTTTCCGGCGACCACTTCGCGGCGCTCCAGTTGCTGGCAGACCAGTTGACCGCAGCTCTGGAACTTTGCCAGCTCATCGCTGCCAAGGTTCAGCTCGAACGCGAGCTCGCGGAAAAGGCCAAGCTGGCCTTTCTCGGCGAAATGGCAACGCGGATCGCCCACAACGTGAAGAACCCGCTGAGTTCGATGAAGACCCTGGTGCAGTTGCTGGAAGAGGACGCGAGCCTCCCGGACCGCGTCCGCCACGACTGCCGGATGGTGGTCAGCGAGATCGATCGCCTGAATCACAATATTTCTCAGGTCCTGCGCTACGCAAAGCCCGCCCGGGACACAGACCGGGCAGTTGACTTGGTGAGCGTCGTCGGCCGCGTGTTAGGCCTGGCGCGCGCGGAGGCTGACCGGCGCGAGGTCGAGCTCGTCTTCGAGGCGTTGCCGCAGCCATGGCCGGTCCAGGGCGGGGAAGAGGCCGCGAGCGACATTGTCTCGAACCTGGTGGTGAATGCCCTCGAGGCGAGCCCCCCGGGCCGGACGGTGCGGGTCCGGCTTGGCCGCGAGACTGCCGCGACCAGTCGCGTGGAGTTTTGCGTTGAGGATCAGGGCCCCGGAGTCCCCCCGGAGTTGAGAGCGAAGATATTCGAGCCGTTCTTCACCACGCGTCCGGGGGGAACCGGGCTGGGGCTCGCCATCGTGGCGCGGCGCGTCGAGGAAATCGGCGGCGCAGTGGAATGTGTTTCCCCGTACGCCGGCGAGGGACCCGGGGGCGCGCGCTTTCTGGTGCGCTTTCGCGCTGCCCTGTGATTCAAGATTTGCGATTTCCACTCTATCGGAAATGCGCGGGGAACCATGCACTCAATCCTGATCGTTGACGATGACGCCACGGCCCGTTACGGCATGCGGCGGGCACTCGAAGATCGCTACAAGATTCTTGAGGCAGAGACTGCCGGTGCCGCGCGCCCCCTGCTCCTGGCTGAGAACCCGGACCTGCTGCTACTCGACATCGAGATGCCGGAGGAAAGCGGGCTGGATTTCCTCCGTGAACTCAAGGCCAAGGAGGCTTCTCCCGCGGTCATCATGATCACGGCTTACGGGTCCGAGCGGATAGCTGTTGAGGCCATGAAGGGCGGCGCCTACGACTACCTGCCGAAGCCTTTCGAGGTGGACGAATTGCGCCTGGTGGTGGAAAAGGCGCTGGACCATTTGGACCTCGCGGAGGAAAACCGGCGGCTCAAACGGCAACTGACCTCCGAGGGCCAGTTCGGATCGATGATCGGCGCCAGCGATTCGATGCGTAAGCTCTTCGAGCTCGCGGACCGTGTGGCCGCCGCCGACGTGACAGTGCTGATCGAAGGCGAAAGCGGCACGGGCAAGGAACTGCTCGCGCGGGAGATTCATCGGCGCAGCAACCGGGGCAGCAAACCCTTCGTCGCGCTCAACTGCGCCGCGCTGCCCGAACACCTCATCGAAAGTGAGCTGTTCGGGTACGAGAAGGGCGCCTTCACGGGGGCCACGGCGATGAAGCGCGGAAAGTTCGAACTGGCCCAGGGCGGGACGCTTTTCCTCGACGAAGTAGGCGACATGTCGCTGGCCACCCAGGCCAAACTCCTGCGGGTTCTGGAAACGCGTCGGGTCGAGCGCCTGGGCGGGACAAATGCCGTCGATGTGGACGTGCGTATCCTGAGCGCGACGAACAAGGATCTGGCGGCGGAAATCGCCCGCCAGGCTTTTCGTGAGGACCTCTTCTACCGCCTGCGCGTGGTGTTGCTCAAAATCCCGCCGCTCCGGGAACACCCGGAGGACATCCCGCTCCTGGCCGAGGAATTCTGCCGGATGCTCGGGGAGAAGCATGGGCGGCCGTCGCTCGCCGTCTCGCGGGAAGCAATGGACAGGCTGCTGGCTCGCGCTTGGAAAGGCAACGTGCGCGAGCTGAAAAATGTTTTGGAGAGCGCGATCGTGATGAGCCGTGGGAATGCGCTCCAGCCTGAGGACTTTCCGCCGGAATTCTTGACGAAGGGAGAGGAGCAACCGGCGCAGGCAGGGGAGCTG
>Ga0315314_1002334_pt1 | contig 15785 bp, 13 predicted proteins | sample TDP9_MG_FD_203631 | JGI IMG/M metagenome (GOLD analysis project Ga0315314, IMG submission 203631) | Freshwater sediment microbial communities from Lake Towuti, South Sulawesi, Indonesia - TDP9 | ecosystem: Environmental > Aquatic > Freshwater > Lake > Sediment | place: Indonesia: South Sulawesi...
AAACAGTTTTGGGCCATGGGCAATCTCCTTGCCAAAATGAGTTATCGGACTGATAATTCATCGGCAAAAAGCCCTTTTGGCCTTGAAAATTAGCGTTATTGTATGCCAATATCATGTGGTTCTACCTCGGATTTCGATATTCGGATTTCGGATTTAAGCGGCGCAGGACAACTGGTGCGGGGAACCCTCTGTCCATTATTTTAGCCATGGGATATCAGCTTTGGTATACTTCTGCGGTATCCACTGGCGATGCCATTTTAGGTCCCACAAATTATATAGCGGTATTTTTCGAACCGACGCATCCAGAAAGCAGCTATTTATCGTCCCATTGTGCCGATCGATGCAGAACCGCCATATTTGACAGCCTTTTGCATCTACCGGAATATCGGAAAAAATTCGCAAAGGCTTGGGCGGAATGGGGTTGGTATGCAGTGGCAGAGCATGTGTAAAAGCACTGTCTGCAAAGACCGGAACATCACCAGCGCCTTTCATAGAGAATCTAACCCAGAGCCTTTCGTCTGGGGAAGATAGCTCCGCTAAGGAAGACCACTGCTGAACCCACCTATTATGCCCATAGCTGCCCCAATATCCTCTTTGTCTTCCTCCAAATTCCATTTGCTGTCCTTTGCGGCCCCACATCGTATCAACACTGCCGCGAGCCTCGGTTTTGTCGGTGTCTTGGCAAGGCTTTGTCGCTGCTGGACAGGCGCGAATCTTATCTATATCTTCATAATATGGGCGTAACACTTCCATCCATTCTCCCATTCTATCGGGGATAATCCACATTTTGTCCTGATATTCCGCGGCGTACATCGCGGTAGAAGTCGCCCATTGGTGGAGATTTGACTGACAGGCGGATGCTCTTGCTTGTTTTTTTGCCCGTTGCAGTGCCGGCATCAATATCGCTACCAATAGGGCGATAATAGCAATCACTACCAAAAGCTCTATTAACGTAAAACCTTGCCTTTTGCACATAGCCGGTTTTCCTGCTTAATCCGATTTGATCTGGTGTTGAGTGTCTGCCACAATTATACTGTATCGACAACGTTAGCACAAGCTATGGGCGGCAAATTTTTACATCAAACTTGTGGTGAGCCTGTCGAATCCAAATAAGACAGGGCGTTTGAAACACGTTTCAAACGCCCTGATAAGCTCAAGTAGCCCCGCCCAGCGCTGGGCGGGGTCAGTTACTCGACCTTGAACCAATCTACAGTTAGTAAATTATCCTTCAGCCAGTTCTCCTGCAGCAACGCCAGGTCAACATCATCGACCTTGCAGTCCCCGTTGAGATCTCCTACCAAGGGTACATAGCTCGGCAGCGACTGGGCTGCTTCGCAGCTATTGTTATACACGTTGATCGTGACCGTATCGGAGCTTGTGTATTCACCGTCAAAGGCCTCCAGTTTCAAGACATACTGGCCGAGGGCTGTCAGGGTAATACTCGTATCCTCGGCAGTTGGTGTCGCTATAGCAGCGGTCCCTGCATTGGGTTCGCTAACCACCGTCCAATTCACAGTATAAGGGATGAGCGAGCCATCATCAGTGACGGTCGCGTCCAGATTGCCGGTCCTGACACCCTCTTTCAGCCAGGTTACCACATCCGCGCCGGCGTTCACTCTGGGAGCTATATTATCCGCAACAAAAGTAAAGATAGGCCCAAAGACAGGATCGGCAGCACTGCCTATATAGGTATCCACAGCCCAGTAGTAGCGAGTTTTTGCTACGGTCTTAACCAAAACAGAAGTGACATTTTGCTGACTGATAATCTTCGGGGTTTCAACCGAGCCAATATTGTCACTGGTGCCGAAGTATACATCAACCATTACTGGTGTACCGGGCTGACATGGGTCAGGTAGAACCCAAGCCAGCTGTACATCGCCGGAGCTGACGCGCCCGCAGTCCGTTGGATAGGGCTTAAGAGGATGAAGACCCCTTACTGTTATCCTGCCCGGCGTTTCATTGGGGTCCACAAGCACCTGGCCAACTCCGTCATAGGCCTTGATTTTACCATCGCCAATAGCCCTGGTGAGATAGTTTTGATTTTCCGGCGTATTTCGAAGTGTTAAGGCACCACCCCGGAAGTTAATGCTGGCCTTGCCGGTATATAGATTCAGACCCTGCGCATTAGTCCCTTCGAGCAGGTTCAGTGTGCCACCTTCCAGCTCGACAAAGCCATTACCTGTCGGCTGCTGACCGACACCGAGCAGTTGAGCGATTATGTTGACCGTTCCACCGTCATACACGGTCAGGTATCCTTCGCCCCTATAGCCAACATACAGACGCTGCCGGCAATTCACCACACCCCCATCATACACCTCTAAACGACCGGCATTTTCACCTACATCGCCTTCGTTGTAACCCAGTATGAACCAATCGTAGACCGTTAGGTTTCCTCCATTGACTATCTTTAATGGGCCTCCACCGAGATCAATCTGCCATGCTGCAGCTTCACCATAATCAACTATACACGCAGATCGGCCATTAAAAAAAGCCTTATTCGTGGGCGAGGGCATCGACCCACCCGCCCAATTATTAGGAACGCTCCATTGGCCGCCATCCGGCCCAATCCATGTCGTGTCGGCATAAATTGTGCCGACCAGACACAAAACAATACCTGCACACAACAAAATTCGGATTCTCATGTTACGTCCTCCAACAAAAAGTTACGGTGACAACGACTATGTTTTGGCCACGCGCCAAAACAAAATTGAGAATGAAAAATTCGCGTAGGGTGGGCTGTCCGGCTACGGCCCCTAAGGGGCCGAGTGCCCACCATTTCTTTTCCCCGCCTGCGCGAGGACAGGTTTGGTGTGCGGAGCACACCCTACATCTAAATTCTGAATTCTTTCTACCTCCTTCCTTTCCGACTCCGGCCAGGTTTCGCCGGACGAGCAAAAGCTCGATATGAGTTGTTAGTTGAGATTAAAAAACGTGATTCTGCGGCTGAAAGCCTCCACTACTGCTCCGCACCTTATACCATATAGCTCCTCCTTTGGAAGAAACTACGAGACCAGCCACCTTAGAAAAACCAAAATCCACAAATTCTACAATTTTATTTATACAAAATTAGCCGTCCCTATTTCAAGAAAGAAATTTTAGCAAGAAATTATGCAGGCAAGTTGAGAAGATTGTAAAAACGCATAAGTTCTTTTTTTACAAACTCTTGTAACTACACATAACGGCTGTTACATCGAATTGATATTTTTCCCCCCCACATTTTCAATATTGCAAGAAAATCAGGTTTAGGGTATATTATTTGTAGCAAAGCAGTTAAAATAGTCGGAAAAACGCAAAGACTAACAGAATAGATCGCTGGTTTTACGCATCATAATAATGAATGCTCTGTATATACAGGAGAGGGATACTAGTATGAACAGACAAAGGGGGTTCACCCCGTTAGAAATCTATATGAAAAGTAGGGCTTCCAGCAGGCCGGGACTGCTTCTAACGGGGTTCACGTTAATTGAGCTTTTAGTGGTGATAGCTATCATCGCGCTATTAATGGCTATATTGATGCCGGCCCTGCAGCGAGTGAAAAAGCAGGCAAGGGACATTAGGTGTAAACACAACCTGAAGGAGTATGGCCTGGCGGCGAGGATGTACTTAGACGATAATGACGGCTCTTTTCCTTATTCATTCACCTGGCTCTACAAAGATGGTGGTAGATCGCACCGATGGCACGATGCAACCAAGAATCTTGACCAACACCCGGAACTCGGCGGTGAACTCTGGCCATATCTGAAGGACCAAGATATTCACCTGTGTCCGGAATTCAACGTTGTTGCTAGAATGGTGGGAGGCCATTCCAATGAGGCAATTCCCTTCGAACCCCAATATAGTTACGAGATGAATTCTTATCTCAACGGGGATGCATGGACTGCTGTGCCGGCACAATTTCGTACCAGCTACGAGAAAGTTCGCAAGGAATCCCAGGTAAAAAATCCTCAGCGTGTGTTTTTCTTCTCTGAGGAGAATACCTGGGCAATTCCGGGCCTTAGCGGCGCTGCAGTCAATGACAACAATCTACGTTCCACACCTCCTGGTAACACCGATTGCTTCGCTACCTACCACATGCCTCCGGCTGGAGACCTAAATATGGGTTTTGCCAATGCGGTGTTTGTGGATAGTCACGTCGAACGTGTCTCAGCACGTCCGAGGCCCAATACTTTTATATTAAGCTGGCCGAGCGGACCACCAATACCGGATTGGTAAGGGGCGCTGAAAACGTAAAACGAAAAATGTAGAGCCCCATGGGCAAAGCCCGTGGATAACCGTTCACAGGTGCTTTGAATTTACTGGGCAACACAATCCACATCAAAACGCTCAGCTTCAATTCTGCAACTTTCCTGTTCCATCACTACTGGGTTACACATGATTCATACCCCGTGAACGGTTACCAAATTTTATAATTATTTAACAAGATTAACCATCCCTATTTCAAGAAAGAAATTTTAGCAAGAAATTATGTAGGCAAGTTGAGAAGATTGTAAAAACGCATAAGTTCTTTTTTTACAAACTCTTGTAACTACACATAACGGCTGTTACATCGAATTGATATTTTTCCCCCCCACATTTTCAATATTGCAAGAAAATCAGGTTTAGGGTATATTATTTGTAGCAAAGCAGTTAAAATAGTCGGAAAAACGCAAAGACTAACAGAATAGATCGCTGGTTTTACGCATCATAATAATGAATGCTCTGTATATACAGGAGAGGGATACTAGTATGAACAGACAAAGGGGGTTCACCCCGTTAGAAATCTATATGAAAAGTAGGGCTTCCAGCAGGCCGGGACTGCTTCTAACGGGGTTCACGTTAATTGAGCTTTTAGTGGTGATAGCTATCATCGCGCTATTAATGGCTATATTGATGCCGGCCCTGCAGCGAGTGAAAAAGCAGGCAAGGGACATTAGGTGTAAACACAACCTGAAGGAGTATGGCCTGGCGGCGAGGATGTACTTAGACGATAATGACGGCTCTTTTCCTTATTCATTCACCTGGCTCTACAAAGATGGTGGTAGATCGCACCGATGGCACGATGCAACCAAGAATCTTGACCAACACCCGGAACTCGGCGGTGAACTCTGGCCATATCTGAAGGACCAAGATATTCACCTGTGTCCGGAATTCAACGTTGTTGCTAGAATGGTGGGAGGCCATTCCAATGAGGCAATTCCCTTCGAACCCCAATATAGTTACGAGATGAATTCTTATCTCAACGGGGATGCATGGACTGCTGTGCCGGCACAATTTCGTACCAGCTACGAGAAAGTTCGCAAGGAATCCCAGGTAAAAAATCCTCAGCGTGTGTTTTTCTTCTCTGAGGAGAATACCTGGGCAATTCCGGGCCTTAGCGGCGCTGCAGTCAATGACAACAATCTACGTTCCACACCTCCTGGTAACACCGATTGCTTCGCTACCTACCACATGCCTCCGGCTGGAGACCTAAATATGGGTTTTGCCAATGCGGTGTTTGTGGATAGTCACGTCGAACGTGTCTCAGCACGTCCGAGGCCCAATACTTTTATATTAAGCTGGCCGAGCGGACCACCAATACCGGATTGGTAGGCTTCTGACCGAGCGTTTAGCCGTTACACATCGCAGAGCAAAACAGCTTCGGTAAGACTCTTTAACGGGTCGCGGGTCGGAATGAACTCCTGACCCACATAGCCGGTGTAGCCAGTCCTGGCAATCTCTTGCATAATCGGCCTGTAGTTTATCTCCTGCGTATCGTCGAGTTCACCCCGGCCTGGATTGCCCGCGGTGTGATAGTGGCCGATGTAGTCTTTATATTGCCGGATTCGCTGGATAATGTCACCATCCATTATCTGCACATGATAAATGTCGAATAGCAGCTTCATCCTCGGCGAGCCGACCTGCTTGACAATTTCCATACAATAGTCGGTGTGGTCACCCTGGTAGCCGGGATGGCCCTTCATCTCGACACCCACCCGGCTGTTGAGAATCTCTAAGCAGAGATTGACCTTCTTTTTCTCAGCGTAGCCGATAATCTTTTTGTAACCCTTGACGCAGTTGGCAATACCTACATCATCTGGAATATCCTCACGGAAGCCGGTAAAGGTGATGATATTGCCAAAGCCGTGCTCGGCGCAGGCGTCGACCGCGTCCCGGATTTTCCCGATACACATGTCATGGTTCTCGGGATTATTCATTCCTTTGTCAAACCAGTGGCTGTTGGCGATGGCACAGACCAGGCCGTACTCCTTAAGCATAGGCCAATACTTAGGCTCGACAAGCTCTATACTCTTGCAGCCGAGCTGCTTGGCGACCCGGCAGGTCTGCTCGATGCTCCAGTGTTTCTCATAGCACCAGTAGGCGATGGACTGCTTGATGCGACCATAAGTTACAGCTCTTTCCACACGTTTGTTCACCGCGGCACAAGAAGAAAGCGTCAAAGCCGCGGCACCAGCGGCGATTTGAAGCATGTTGCGGCGGCTGATGCGGCCACGCACCAATTGTTCTGCGTCGGAAGTTCTGTCCTTGCCGTCCTTTTCTAACCGTGTTGCTGGTACAATTGGTGCGGGGCGGTTTGCGTTATTGTTTTGGCTCATCTCGGCTTCCTTTCTATTGAATAGAGTTAATCGGTGCTTAGTCCATCGCCGTGCCGGTGACGGCTAAACTCACATTACGATTTGTTCCTACGAAGTAAAATTATAGGTTCTTTTAGAATCAAGACCAAAGAAAAAACGGGATTCCTTGAAAGCGGTTTTTCTTGACATTCTTCTCTCAATCAGATACACTGTTGTTTGTTCAAAGGAAGGGCGGTGCGGAGGTACTTTTTTTCATGCCGACCTGACCGTCCCTGCCGCTGGCTGGCTGTCTATCCGACGATAAACGATGGACGATTCGTCCCTCGTCGCTTGTTCCTCGTTAGGTGGCAACCTCATCCCTTAGGGATGGGGATGGCTTTTTCCCCCCACGTTTGAGCCCCACCTTGTGAGAATACTCACGTGGGATTTGTTTTTGCGCCGTATATCATATTTTTTGTTAGCAATCCGCTGTTTTTTGCTTATAATCGGAACATTGTTCGGGTGTAAGGGAGCTGACTAATTATGCGTAAGTGTCTGCTATTCGGTATGGTGTTGGTGCTTTGCGTCACCAGATTTGGCCATGCTGTTAGTGAGGACATCCGGGTTGTTGAGCAACCGAATGTTGAGCTAACAAATGACTTTTATTTTGGCAACCATCCGCCGCTGACTCCAAGCTCATTTATGAAGCTGCCGATAGGCGCAATCAAACCAGCCGGTTGGCTGCGTAAGCAGCTCGAACTGCAGGCGGACGGCTTCAGCGGACACCTGACGGAAATCAGCGGATTTCTCAAAAAAAAGGACAACGCTTGGCTCAGCCCAGAAGGCGAAGGGCACAGCGGCTGGGAAGAAGTGCCCTACTGGCTGAAAGGCTTCGGCGACCTTGGATACATCCTCGGCAACCAGCGGATTATCAATGAGGCCCGTCAATGGATTGAAGCTGCAATTGCCAGCCAGACAGATGTTGGTTACTTTGGCCCACGCTCAAATCTGACCCACTTAAAAGGAAAGAGCGACCTGTGGCCCAATATGATAATGCTCAACGCATTGCAGTCTTACTATGAATATACCGGCGATAAACGTGTCATTGACCTAATGACTAAATACTTCAAGTGGCAACTTACCATACCGGACCAGGATTTCTTAGAGCCATTCTGGCAGAATCAGCGGGCAAGTGACAACCTCGCCAGCGTGTACTGGCTCTATAACCGAACGGGCGAAAAATGGCTTCTGGATTTGGCCGAAAAGATACATCGCAACACTGCCGACTGGACCGGCGGTGTCGCCAGCTGGCACGGCGTGAACATCGCCCAGTGTTTCCGCGGCCCGGCTGTGTTTTACCAGCAATCAAAGGACCCCAAGCATCTAACTGCCACCGAGCGCAACTACCAGACCGTGATGGGCATCTACGGCCAGGTGTCGGGCGGCATGTACGGCGCGGATGAAAACTGCCGAGAAGGGTATGTCGGTCCGCGCCAGGCCACCGAGACCTGCTCATTTGTCGAGATGATGCTCTCGTGTGAAATGCTGCTGAAAATAACCGGCGACATTAAGTGGGCTGATCGCTGCGAGGATGTGGCTTTTAATTCGTTTCCCGCGTCGATGACACCGGATTTGAAGGCGTTGCATTATCTCACTGCTCCAAACATGATATTGTGCGACCGCAACAATAAATCACCGGGATTACAAAATGATGGCCCGATGCTTCTATTTGACCCGCACCGTCATCGCTGCTGCCAGCACAATGTCTCGCACGGCTGGCCATATTATGCCGAACATCTATGGCTGGCTACCCCTGGCAACGGTCTGGCTGCTGTGCTCTACGCACCTTGCCAGGTCACTGCAAAGGTCGGCGACGGCAGTGAAGTTACAATCGCCGAGCAGACACGCTACCCATTTGACCAGACCATCCAACTGACCATCGCAACCGCGAAACCCGTGCGGTTCCCGCTTTATCTACGCGTGCCGGGCTGGTGCGATAATCCAAAACTTGCAATCAATAGTAAATCAATTTCTATACAAGCCCATCCGCGCTCATATATTCTAATTGAGCGTGATTGGACAAATGGCGACCGGGTGACTCTTGGCCTGCCGGTGAAAATCACAATTACAACCTGGACGAAAAATAAAAACAGCGTTTCGGTAAGTGCCGGGCCGCTTACTTACTCACTAAAGATCGGCGAGAAATATGTCCGCGCCGGTGGCACGGATAAATGGCCCGCCTGGGAAATCCATCCCACCACCGACTGGAACTACGCGCTGGAATTGGACGAAATGGAGCCGGCTTCGTCGTTTAAGGTAGAACAGAAGGTCTGGCCCATTGATGACCAGCCTTTTGAAGCTATTGTCGCTCCCATTGAGATACGAGCTAAAGCGAAAAAGATTCCTCAATGGAAAAAAGACCATCTGGGTTTGGTCGGCGAGCTTCAGGAAAGTCCTGTCAAATCTGGCGAGCCGAGCGAAACTGTCACGCTGATACCTATGGGCTGTGCCCGGCTGCGGATTTCAGCGTTTCCGACCGTTGGCAGCGGCCTTGATGCTCACGAGTGGAAGGAGACGCTGGAAAAACGATAAGACAATAACGCCAAAACTGCGTTAGGTAAACCTGCATGGCAAGGGACAAGATTACGATAGTTGGTGCCGGCAATGTCGGCGCAACAACAGCTTACATCGCTGCAACGAAACAGCTTGGCGATATTATTTTGCTGGATATAGTGGAAGGGCTCGCCGAGGGCAAAGCCCTTGATATTGCCCAAGCCGGTCCCGTCCAGCTTTGCGATTCCAACATCGTTGGCACCACTGACTGGGAAAAAACCATAGATAGCAATATCGTCATAATAACCAGCGGCCTGCCTCGTAAACCCGGCATGAGCCGCGATGACCTGCTCGTAAAAAACGTCCAAATCGTCAAGGATGTAAGCCAAAAAACTGCTAAATATTCGCCTGGCAGCATCGTCATTGTGGTCAGCAATCCGCTTGATGCGATGGTTTATACCGCTGCCAAAGTGACCGGCTTTGCCAAGAATAAAATCATGGGGATGGCGGGTGCTCTGGATTCGGCTCGCTTTAGCTATTTTCTTGCGCGCGAGCTCGGCGTAAGCGTAGAGGATGTAAAATGTGTTTTGATGGGTGGCCACGGCGATGATATGGTACCGCTGCCAAGATTCACTTCCATCAGCGGGATCCCCGTAACTGAGCTGCTCGATGAGGAAAAAATCGCTGAGCTAATAGAGCGAACCCGAAAAGGCGGCACCGAATTGGTAAATCTGCTCGGCTGCGGCGCTTATTATGCCCCCGCCGCTGGGACAGTTAAAATGGCTGAAGCAATCCTGAAAGATAAAAAAACCGTGATGTCCTGCTGTGCTTATTGTGATAGTGAATACGGCGTCGGCGGATACTTTGTCGGCGTGCCCGTTATTCTTGGTAAAAATGGCGTCGAAAAAATCATTGAACTTGATTTGAACCAGTCCGAGCAAGCCGGGTTTGAAAAATCACTTGCTCAAGTAAAACAGCTCGCAGCGAAGGTTGATAAGCTCTTATAAATAAAAAACTTATTCAGGATATTTGTGGTGGTTTGCCGAATATATAGTATAGGGGGGCGGCCTACGCGAAATGGCGATTTAATTTGTGGAGACGCAGATGGAATTGATAAAGAGGATTAAGCAGACTGAAGAACAGTCCCAGCAGATTGTTGAGCAGGCCAAAGCTGAGGCAGCCAGGCAGGCCGAGGAGGCTCGCCAGCGTCGGCGTCAGCTCTTGGAAGAAGCCCAGTTGCAAAGGAAAAAAGCCACTGCAGAAACCGTCGCCCAGGCGGAGGCACAGGCCAAGCAAGAGGCGGAGAATCTTAAAGCGAAAGCCCAAGGGCAGCGGCAGGAGCTGCACAATAAAGCAGACAGTAAAATGGCTAAGGCCGTAGCAAAAGTAATGAGTTACTTGGGTGTGCATTTCGCAGAAGCGCCGCAAAATCCGGTTTCTTGCTCAAGAGGCTAACTATGGCCATAGCCCAGATGGCAAAAGTTATTATTGTTAGCTATCGCACGGAGGCTTCAGCGCTTCTGGAGGCCTTGCAGCGCGAAGGTATCTGCCAGATACTTAATGCGAAGGATGCGATTGTAAGCAGGGACTTCCCTGAGCTTGTCGCCCCCGTGTCTTCTGACGAAGACAGAAGCGGGGGCCATAGACCGAAAGATATTGAGTCCGCCAAAGGCGGACTTGGTCGCCTGGATAAGTGCATTGCTTTTCTTAAAAATTATGCTGGAGCCCCGAAGGGTCTTGCTTCCGTTTTATCCCCACGTGCGGTCATTGATGAGCAATCGTACAACGATGTTGTTTGCGACCGGCAAATTTTAGACCTTATCGAGCGGTGCGAGCAGCTGGAATCATCAATAGAAAAGCTCAAGGCCGAATGTGAAAGTCTTCGGGCTGCTTTGGAGCAACTTCGTCCGTGGCAGTCTATGCAAACGCCGGTAGAACAGATTGGCCAGCTTCAGCAGACAATCTGTCTGGCAGGACTATTGCCAGTAGGACAGTTTAAACAGATACAAGAACAAATCGGCGAACTGGGTGGGGCAATTCAGCTCGTAGGAGCGACAGCCAACCGGTACGCATGCCTTGTAATTTGTTTGAAAGAAAATGTCGGCGAGGTGCAAAAACTGTTGCGGCAAGCCGAGTTCGAGCCGGCCAGCTTCGGTTCGTGGACTGGCACCGTAGTAGAGCTAATAAAACAGCACAGTGACAAGTTAAGCGAGGTAGAGACCCAATTACAGAACTGCATAGAAACTGCCGCAGCGTTAGCTAAGAATCTGCTGAAACTGCAAATTCTTCACGACCATTATGAGAATCTATTAAACAGAGAACAGGCCAAAGATACTGCACCGGCAACGAAGCGCACAGTTCTTCTGGAGGGCTGGGTCAAAGAAAGAGATTATGTGCGTCTTGAAAAAATAGTTTCGCGATTTGGAGCATCAAGTTTGAGCAGGGTCGAACCAGCAGAAGGCGAAGAAGTGCCGGTTGAGATAGAGAACAAGAATTTTGTCCGGCCTTTTGAGATGATAACCCGCCTTTATGGTATGCCTGTCTCGTCGGGGGTTGACCCGACAGCTTGTTTGGCCCCGTTTTTTATGTTGTTCTTTGGAATATGCCTGGCGGATGTCGGCTACGGACTTGTTATGGCCGCAATTATGCTCTGGCTTATAAAGAAAACACAGAGTGGCAAAGGGCCATTATTGATGTTCCTGATTTGCGCCGCTATTACCATTCCGATGGGAGCAATCACTGGTAGCTGGTTGGGTGATGCGGTGCCAACATTCATACCCGTGTTAAACCCGATAAGGGAAAAATTGATACTATTTGATCCCCTCAATAACCCTATGGCCATGTTCAAGCTGGCGATGATACTTGGTTATATCCAGATTATGACAGGGCTGACTATCGCATTTGTCCATAATCTTAAGCAAAAAGATTATGTTGCTGCAGTATGCGATAATTTGACCTGGCTGGTTATGCTTAACTGTATCGTGTTATTTGGACTAAGTAAAGTCGGGATGGTACCTTCTGAAGCAGGCGGATTTTTTGGGGTCTTGGCATTGGTGCCGGCGGGAACAATTTTGCTGTTTAGCCAGCGCCAAGGGCGATGGACCGGACGAATCGGTATGGGAGCGTATAATCTATTCAGTACCGTCTTCTATCTGGGTGATGTGCTTAGTTATCTTCGATTGGCGGCACTTTGTATGACCGGCGGCGGCATCGCAATGGCAATAAATATTATCGCCAAAATTAGTCTCGATATTCCTTACGGGCTTGGCATTTTAGCGATGATACTGGTGCTTGTCTTTGGACACGCACTTAATCTTGTCCTATCTGCACTGGGCGCTTTTGTTCACACGCTCAGGCTGCAATATGTGGAATTTTTCACAAAGTTTTTTGTGGGCGGCGGCAAATTGTTCGAACCGCTGCGTAAAGACTATAAACATATCTACATCAAACAATAAAGAAAGGAAGGTCTTACAATGAGTTATGGAATGATATTAGCCTTGGCTGGCGCCGGGATGGCGGTTCTACTGTCTGGTATCGGCTCGTCACTTGGGATTCTAATTTCCAGCAGGGCTGCCACAGGAGTATTGAGCGAAAGACCGGAAAGGTATGGCCAATTGCTTATTATGGTGGTGCTGCCAGGTACGCAAGGCTTTTATGGTTTCCTGGATGCTCTTCTTGTGATGATTAAGCTTAACTTTTTTGGCGGCACAGGTATTACGCAACCAAGCTTTCAACTCGGACTACAAATACTAATAGCCTGCCTGCCTGTTGCCTTTGCCGGTCTGATAACCGCGATTTACCAGGGTAAGGTTGCTGCTGCCGGAATAATGATGACCGCCAAAAAGCCGGAAATGGCGTTTAAGGCAGGTGTAGTTTATGCGGTTATGGTGGAAATGTATGCAATCCTGGGCATGCTGGCAACAATGCTACTTCTGACAAAAGGCATTACTTGGCCAACAGCGTAAATCGTGAATCGTGATTCGGGGCTCGGGGCACGATTGACGATGCACGATTCACGGTTGTGCGACGAGGGACGATATTATGCAAGGTGAACATCTCATAGAAAAAATACTATCTGACGCCAGAGCCGAGGCGCAGAAGATAATAGAAAAGGCTCAAGAAAAAGAATCTGCTGAGCAGGCCAAAATCGACGAGCAATTGGCTGAGTATAAAAAAGAAACCGAGATTATCACTCAAAAGGCTGCAAAAGCAAAAAGATCGCAACTTCTATCCGCAGCCAGAATGGAAATCGCCAAAAAGCTTCTGGCGGAAAAACGAAAGATGCTGGATGAGGTTTTTGCGCAGGCTCACCAGCGACTAATGAATCTGCCGGACGACCAATATCGCCAGCTTATAATCAAATTAATGCTCCAGGCAGTCGAAACCGGCGACGAAGAAGTCATCATTGACAAGAACGAAAATCGAATCAACCAGGATTTCATAAATCAGGTTAATGAGCAGTTACGTTCTAAGGCCTCGACTTGTGTTCCCGCAGGGCGGGGTCCCTCGCTCGGGGCAGGCGGCAAAGGTAATTTAAGGCTGTCTGACCAGAGGCAGGACTTAGGAGGAGGCTTTATTTTGAAACGCGGCAGGATAAAAAATAACGTCTCGTTTGAGGTACTTTTGGCTCAAGCCCGCAGAGACCTGGAAATTGAATTGGCAAAAGAACTGTTTAGTGAATAACATTCAGTAATCAATAAACAAAGGTGAGGAAAAGGAAATCAGGTTATCAGGAAATCAGGGTGCAGGATACCAGGAAATCAGGACATCAGGAAAAGCCTGTAGCAGGCTTTGAAAAACTCTGGGTCTGGCAGAAAGCACATAAGCTTATGCAGGAAATTCACAGATTCTGTAGATCACTACCCAGAGAAGAAAAGTTTAAGTTGAGAGATCAAATTGAACGCTGCTCATCATCGGTATGTGATAATATCGCCGAAGGATATACCGCATATTACTATAATGATAAAATAAAAGGATTTAACACAGCAAGAAAAGAGGCTGGAGAAACACAGAATCAGATTCGGAAATTATCAGGCAAACGTTATTTAGCATATGGACAATCGCAGAAATGGGTAGAGGAATATGAAGAGGTTATTCGAGGCATTAATGGTTATACGCGGTATATTAGAGAGAAGAAAGCTGCAAAAAGATAACGTTCACCTGGTACCCTGATGCCCTGATATCCACTACCTGATATCCTGATAACCTGGTAACCTAATATAATGTTGGATATAAAACAAACACAACCTGTTTTTGATTTCTACACGTACCCACCTGTGGGTGGCGACGACTGGCGATATGTTTTCCAAACTGCTCAGGTTCGGGTGCTTGAGATGCAGATGCTCACCAAAACTGCACTTCTTGATATGGCCAATGCGGAAAGTTTCGAGGCCGCCGCTGACCTGTTAAGCGCCACCGAGTACGCTCTGCCACGAGCAGGCAAAAGATTCGCCGAGATGGACGATATTTTGCGAGCCAGAAGGCAGGCGGTACGGCAGCTTTTTGCAGATTTGATACTCGACAGGTCGATTGGCCAGCTTTTTAGGACGCGGGACGATTTTGCCAACCTCCGCCTGGCAGTGCGGCGAACTTTAACCAAAAAGCCGTTGGGAACTGATTACAGCCCCGATGGTAATTTCCCGCCTGAACAATTTGCTGAAGTTTTCGAGCAGGAAAACTACAATCTATTTCCTGATTATATGGCCGATGCAGCCGAGCAAGCGGTCTTGGCTTACTATAAAGATAAAGACGTCCGCCAGATTGATTACGCGATCGACAGAGTCCAGGCTGAATATAATCTAAAAAGAGCTCGCCATTTAGAGAGCATTTTTCTGTTAGGGCTTTTTAGAATCCAGATTGACTTGACCAACATTCGCACTCTTGTTCGGCTGAAATTTACCGAATCAGAACAAAGAAATGTTTTTATTGATGGCGGATTTATCGAATTGGAGAGATTCGAGCGCGGCTTGGACCTGGGCTACGAAGCGCTGGGGCCGTTATTTTTTGTAACACCTTACTACGAAGTTGTTCAGGCAGGCGCCGGCTATTTGGCACAAAATAAATCCTTTTTGGCAGCAGAGCAGCGATGTGACGTGCATCTGATTGGATTTCTAAAATCGACCGTTGAAGTTATTGCTGGCCCACAGCCGATTATTGCGTATTTTCTAATGAAGGAAAATGAAATCCGCACAGTGCGACTTATTCTGACAGCCAAGAAAAATTTTCTCGATACACAGCTTATTTTAGATCGTATCTCGTGAAGCGTGAAGCGTATCTCGTTAGAAGTTAAGATACCAATATGCCTGAAAAGATCAAAAATTTCAGAGATTTGGACGTATGGAATAAGGGTATAGAAATCGTGAAAGATGTGTACAGAACTGCAAATAGTTTACCTAAACAAGAAACCTATGGCCTGGCCAGTCAAATGAAACGTTGTTCTGTTTCTATACCGTCGAATATTGCTGAAGGCTTCAATAGATTTCACAATAAAGAGTACAAACAATTTTTGTATATAGCGTTAGGTTCCTGTGCTGAGTTGGAAACGCAAATCGAAGTAGCTGCAGAACTAAAATATATGGTAGAACCTCATGATATTGGTAAAGATTTTCTGCGTTGATACTTCTCCAAAGCTGATTCCAGAACGTCCTTGCGCTGCCCGGACCATAGCTCTCGCTGGAGATCGCTGACATGTACTGGGTAACG
>Ga0315314_1002335_pt1 | contig 15779 bp, 18 predicted proteins | sample TDP9_MG_FD_203631 | JGI IMG/M metagenome (GOLD analysis project Ga0315314, IMG submission 203631) | Freshwater sediment microbial communities from Lake Towuti, South Sulawesi, Indonesia - TDP9 | ecosystem: Environmental > Aquatic > Freshwater > Lake > Sediment | place: Indonesia: South Sulawesi...
AAGGAAGTGGTGCGCATGGTGGATCGCAACGAATACAAACGCCGTCAGGCTCCACCAGGGATCAAGATCACACCGAAGGCATTCGGTAGGGACAGACGGTTGCCTATCACCAATCGCTACCTCACCGGTACAATGAAGCAGTTATACCCACCAGATTGAGATAGATACGTAGAGAAAATCCATACTTGACAAATCACTTATATTGCAATATCATTAATGATGCGGCTTCGGGGTGAAGATATGTTCCATGGTACTACTATTCTTTCAGTAAGACGTAACGGAGCGGTGGCACTGGGTGGCGATGGACAGGTAACTCTCCAAGACGCTGTAGTCAAACGTAATGCAAACAAAATAAGGAGAGTGTATAAGGGCAAAGTGCTTTTAGGATTCTCAGGCGCCGTTGCGGATGCCATGTCCTTATATGAAAGGCTGGAAGGCAAATTAGAGAAATACAACGGCAACTTGGCCACCGCAGTAGGAGACCTTGCTAAAGACTGGCGATTGGACCGGGTACTGAGAAGGCTCGACGCAATGCTTGTGGTTGCAGATGAGGAGCACTCATATATGGTCTCTGGCACTGGCGATGTGATCTACGCAGACGATGGAGTAATAGCAGTCGGCAGCGGGGGTAATTATGCTCTGGCTGCTGCGAAGGCTCTGATCCTGCATTCGTCATTGAGCGCCTCTGATATTGTCAGAGAATCTCTGAAAATTGCTTCTGAGATATGTATCTACACCAACGATCAGATAATAGTCGAGGAACTGCGTCCCGCCAAGTCATGAGCTGGTTATCAGCTTTGACGTAGGCTGAAGCCTGCTATTCCATGAGCACGCCTTTGCGGGGATACCCCTCGCATTCTCCGGTTCAAGGGCGGACAGTCCCCGCGTACGCGGGGATGAGCATTCTATGGGAGTTGAGTAGGAGACGGACTGCCAGTCTGTTTAAGAATCCGTTAGTAACATTTTTGATTTTAGATTTGCGATTTTCGATTTGAAACATGCCCTCGGACGCAGTGAAAGGTCAAAAATCCAAAATCAAAACGCCCCCGCGTACGCGGGGGCTGGCAGCCTGTCCTACCAAAACTGTCCGCCCATGAACATCCTCCGGGGGTAGGTCGGGGCGTCTGCCCCTACTAAAAGCGCCAACCTTTTCTGGTTAACCTTGAATTCGCGGGACTGGATAAACTAGGTTTTATCAGGGAGGCAAATGTGGGATTGGACGACAAACTGACACCACGTCAGATAGTACAGGAGCTAGATAAGTATATTATCGGACAGGAGGAGGCTAAAAAGGCTGTAGCCATAGCGCTGCGGAACAGATCACGACGCCAAATGCTACCTTCAGAAATGCGGGACGAGGTGGCACCCAAGAACATCATAATGATCGGACCTACTGGTGTAGGGAAAACAGAGATCGCCAGAAGATTGGCCCGGTTGGCGGACGCACCCTTCTTGAAGGTGGAAGCTTCAAAGTATACAGAGGTGGGATATGTAGGCCGAGATGTGGAATCCATGATCAGGGATCTAACTGACATAGCAGTCAGTATGATCCGTTCCAGTCAATCGGAAGCCGTCAAGGAAAAGGCGAGTCAGATAGTGGAAAATCGGCTCCTGGATATTCTGGTGCCGCCGTTGCCCAGACGCAGCAGGACTGCCAAGCGGCGTGTTATTGAGCTCCCCGATGGAGAGGAACACGGCGCTAGCGAGCCTGTCGAGAAAGTGGAGGATGATTCGCTTGCCAGCACGCGCGAGAAGTTCAGGCAACGTCTCAGACAGAAGAAGCTGGAGAGCAAGCTAATAAATATAGAGGTTCAGAGTCGTCTGGTTCCCATGGTAGAAGTCTTCTCGCCTGCTGGATTCGAGGAGATGGACATAAATTTCAAGGATTTATTCAGCAGCATGTTTCCGAAACGAACCAAGGAACGCAAAGTCACCGTCGCGGAGGCCCGTGGGATCTTTATGGAGGAAGAATTGGACAGACTCGTAGATATGGATAAGGTTGTAGCCGAAGCGATAGAAAGAATGGAGAACTCAGGCATAATATTCCTGGACGAGATCGATAAGATTGTAGGGAGCGGATCCAGAACTGGTCCCGATGTCTCACGTGAAGGCGTTCAGCGCGATATTCTCCCCATCGTTGAAGGCTCGACAGTTGCTACCAGATATGGAATGGTGAGAACAGATCATATACTGTTCATCGCCGCCGGGGCTTTTCATTCATCCAAACCATCGGATCTCATACCGGAACTGCAGGGCAGATTCCCCATTCGTGTGGAGTTAAAAAGCCTGGGGAAGGAGGAATTCAAGAGAATTCTGGTTGAGCCTAGGAATGCTCTTGTAAAGCAATACATAGCACTTCTGAATACCGAAGGTGTGAAGATCGAATATACCGAAGATGCCATCGATGAGATTGCATCCCTTGCGTGCTATATAAATGATCAGACCGAGAATATTGGCGCAAGAAGGCTTCATACCATTATGGAGCGGCTGCTCAGCGAGATATCCTTCTCAGCCCCAGAGATTGGCAATCAGACGATAGAAATAGATGCTGCGTATGTCAGGAAACAACTTGCTGATATTATTGAGGATAGGGACCTTAGCAGGTATATTCTCTAGGGAATTTTAGATTTTGGATTGCCGATTTTAGATTTTGAAATCGAAAATCAAAAATCGTAAATACTTACCTAAGGAGGTATGTTTTGACTGCCGTTACTATGCAACAGCTTCTTAAAGCTGGAGTACACTTTGGCCATCAGAAACGCAAATGGAACCCAAAGATGGCTAAGTACATATTTGCCGAGCGGAATGGTACATACATTATCGATCTGCGCCAAACGGTGCGGATGCTGAAGGACGCGTGCGACTTCTTGCGGGATATAGTTTCGCAGGGGGAGGTTGTTCTCTTCGTTGGGACAAAGAGACAAGCCGCCGAAACCATCGTGGAGCAAGCGGAGCGATGCGGAATGTTTTACGTGAATGAGAGATGGCTGGGCGGAATGTTAACGAATTTTGAGACCATCAGAAAGAGCATAAGTAGACTAGACGATCTGGATAGGATGGAACAGGACGGCACTTTTGATTTACTGCCCAAAAAAGAAGTAATGGATCTCAGGCGGCAAAAAGAGCGACTGGAGAGAAATCTCTCCGGGATCAGAGAGATGAAAAAGCTTCCTAGTGCTGTCATAGTCATTGACACTATCAAGGAGAAGATCGCTGTCGCGGAAGCTAGTAAGCTGGCAATACCCATTATAGCTATTGTAGACACCAAGTGCGATCCTGATCAGATAGACTATCCCATACCCGGAAATGATGATGCTATCAGATCCATCAAGCTGATATGTGAGAAATTGGCCGACGCTATAGTAGAAGGACGATCTGAGCTTCTTAAAGAGGAAGAGGAGCAGGAAGAGGCGAACAAGAAGGAAATCAAGATGGATGACGATGGGGTTTGAGATCCTCAGCGAAATTAGAGACATTGAGACAATCGCAGCGGGCCGGGACGTATACATCCGCCGCTATCTGGAGCATACCTACGGCAAGGGTCGCTGGCGGAAGATGAAGGGTATATCAACTGTGCAACTAGCAAACGGTACAATCTGTGAAGCCGAGATACACTGGTTTGAAGCGCATGGCATAGGCCGTAGAGATTTCAAAATCAAGAGGGTGATTCGATGAGTGATTTTGTGATTTGTATCAACAACGACAGCAATCCGGCAAGCCTGATCCTGGGTAAAGTCTACCGCACGCTGCCAGATGCAGAGGCGGAGTCACGCAAGATGCTCCGCGTGATTGATGAGGACAAGTCAGAGCCTGATGGCTACCTCTATCCGGCGTCAATGTTTGCGCCTATCAAGCTGCCGGAATTGGCAGAGCGGGCGCTGATGACAGCGGGTCACTGAACGCGGCGCTTTTTGATTTTCATCCAATTTCCTAGTGATAGCTTTTGACTATCCACTGAAAAACAGATAAATACGGGAGAGGTTAACCCCTTTCCCCACGGAAAGGAGGTAGCGGCTGGCAGCGGGTAGTTCTAATCCCGCGCCCCCGGGCCGTTTGATTAAACGTCCCATTGGATTTCCGCCGCTATATTTTATATGAATATAACAGCATCTATGGTAAAAGACCTGCGGCAGAAGACTGGCGCTGGTGTTATGGCTTGCAAAGAAGCGCTTACAGCGGTCGAAGGCGATATGGAAAAGGCTGTCAAGTATCTCAGAGAAAAGGGCACAGCGGTAGCTGCAAGAAAGCTGGGGCGCGCAGTCCCGGAAGGGATTGTAACATCATATATTCATACGGGAAGTAGGATAGGTGTCCTGCTGGAACTAAATTGCGAGACGGACTTTGTCGCGCGGACTGAGGAGTTTCAGCAGTTGGCGAAGGACGTCGCCATGCAGATTACCGCCAAACGGCCGTTGTATATAAAGAGAGAGGATGTGCCGGAAAGCGAGATTGAGAAGGAAAGAGCTATCCTGAGGACTCAGGCTCTTAACGAGGGGAAACCTGAGAAAGTTGTGGACAAGATTGTCGAAGGCCGGCTGCAGAAGTTCTTCTCCAACGTATGCCTGATGGAGCAGGAGTTTATTAAAGACTCTGACAAAACCATTGGTGATCTGATAGTTGAGAAGATCTCAACTATTGGTGAGAATATTGTCGTTCAACGATTTGTCAGATATGAGCTAGGAGAAGAGTATATCGCTTCGCCGTAGTCTGGGCAAATGACCACAGGCAGGGATGCCTGTGCCACCGGGGTTGCTCTCATGGGAAATCAGCCTATCTATGATCGGGTGCTCCTTGAACTCAGTGGCGAGATGATGGCGGGCGCTGGAAAAGCCATAGATATGGTGATCTTAAACTCGCTGGCTTCCCAACTGAGTGAGATCAGAGGCTATGGTGTACAGACCGCAATAGTCATAGGAGCGGGTAATATCTGGAGGGGAGCAGAAAGGCAGAGCGTCATGGCCCGCGCAAAAGCCGATATGATCGGGATGCTGGCGACAGTGGTGAATGCTCTGGCATTGCAGGGCGTATTGGAGAATTCTGCTGTTCCAGCCCGTGTTCTCAGTGCCATAAAATTTGAACCTGTGGTGGAAGTCGAATGTGTGGAAGCTTACGTAGGCAAACATGCCATTAAATATCTGCAAGAAGGTGAGATCGTCATCTTCGCTGGCGGCACGGGAAACCCGTATTTCACCACCGATACAGCGGCAGCATTGCGTGCTCTCCAGATCAAAGCCGATATACTGCTGAAAGCTACCAAGGTTGATGGTGTTTATTCGTCAGATCCGCTTGCCGATCCCAACGCGAAGAAATTTCATAAGTTGAGCTTAGAGCAGGCTCTGCAAATGGGATTGAAGGTAATGGACGCTTCAGCTTTCTCTCTATGTAAAGATAACAACCTGCCTATAATAGTCTTCGCCCTTGTTCCAGCGGGAAATATCAAAAACGTGGTTTTCGGAGAAGAGATCGGTACGATGTTAACTCCGTAGAGTATAGGATGCAAAGCACAGAGCATGGTGACTAAAGTGCGAAAGTATATAATATTGATACCGGTGCTACTTGGTATGACATGAAAATCCAGCGAGTTTACATCGACACCTCAGTTATTGGTGGGTGCTTTGACCCTGAGTTCGCGGTTTGGTCGAATGGTCTGATGCACGACTTCGAGGTAGGCACCTTCAAATCTGTCGTCTCCGAGGTAGTAGCTGCCGAAGTCGCGGCTGCACCAGACCTTGTTCGCGAACGATACACTGCACTGCTTAGACTGGATACGGAAGTTCTGGAAATTGGCGATGCTGCTTTGGATCTGGTTACAGCCTATCAGCAGCATGAGATCCTGGGCGCGAACTATCGCAACGACATGCTGCACATCGCTCTAGCGACAGTTGCAGAGGTGGACATCCTCGTCAGTTGGAACTTCAGCCATATTGTTCGCTTCGACAAAATCAGGATGTTCAATGCGGTAAACAGTGAGCTTGGTTATAAGCGGTTGGAGATCTACTCCCCACAGGAGGTAACTACCTATGGCAGAGATCAAGGTACTTGACATGGTACGGCACATTCGAGACGCCCAGTACGAGCAAACGAAGGATATGAGTAGAGAAGAGCTAAAGGAGTATTTTCGCAAAGAAGCAGCGCGCATGGACTCTCAAGCACAGCATCTGCTTCGTGAGCAAGCGAAGAAGTTGGATGTCCTTTCAGGAGGATGAAACAGAATGCCAAAAGAGACAATTCGCGAAGCGCACAAAAAGATGGAAAAGGCCCTGGAATCCACCGCTAGAGAGCTGTCCAATATTCGGACTGGGAGAGCAACGCTCTCTTTACTAGATGGCGTCAATGTGGACTATTACGGTGCGAAATCCCCCGTCAATCAGGTAGCCAGTATTTCTATCCCTGAAGCGCGGCTCATGGTAATTCAACCATGGGATAAGTCCATAATAGGCGAGATAGAGAGGGCGATCCTGAAGGCCGATCTTGGGCTGAATGTTAACAGCGATGGTAATGTCATCAGAATTACTATCCCGGAGCTCACGGAGGAAAGAAGGAAAGACCTCGTCAGACACACCAAAAGGATTTCCGAAGAGGGGAAAGTCGCGATCCGAAATATTCGTCGAGAGGCGAATGATACCCTCAAAAAACTGGAGAAATCGGGAGAGGTGCCCGAGGACGACAGCCGAAGAGAACAGTCGGAAATTCAGGATCTCACCGATGAGCACATAAATAAGATAGACGAAATGATCAAGGCTAAAGAGAAAGAAATCATGGAGTTTTAATAAAGGTGGGGAAGCTGGAATGTCAACGGTTCAGCAGAGGCTTTACCCTCCCGATGTGGAGAATATGAGTGAGGAGGAGCTAAAGGCATTCCTAGATAAAGAAAAGCTGCCTAAACACGTGGCTATCATTATGGACGGCAATGGGCGCTGGGCTGACAGGCGAAGTCTCCCTCGAACTGCCGGGCACAGGGCTGGTATAGAATCTGTACATGTCGCTGTGGAATTGTGCGGCGAATTAGAAATCCCTGTGCTTACCTTATATGCATTCTCCGCAGAGAATTGGAAGCGTCCGAGCCGGGAAGTAAATGCTCTCATGAGGCTGTTGCTGGAGCAGCTTCGGGAGCGAACATCGGAACTGAATGAGAATAATGTTCAGTTGAGAGTTATAGGGAACATGGACCGGCTGCCGGGCAGAGTAGTTCGCGAAATCAATCGTTCCATAGATGCAACAAAAGATAACACTGGTCTTATCCTCAACCTGGCTCTAAGCTATGGTAGCCGCCAAGAGATACTGAAAGCTCTGCGATCCATAATTGCCGATGTCAATGAAGGTAAGTTAAAAGCTGATAATATCAACGAGGACGTTTTTGCTCAATACTTGTATACAGCAGACCTGCCTGATCCAGACCTCCTTATCCGCACAAGCGGCGAGATGCGGATCAGCAACTTTCTCTTGTGGCAGTTGGCCTACGCCGAAATATATGTCACGGATGTCTTGTGGCCGGATTTCCGTAGAAAAAACCTGCTATTAGCATTGTTATCTTACCAACAGAGAGAAAGAAGATTCGGAGGGACTTGAATACTCGATGCCGGATGCCAGATACCGGATACCTGCATCCGGTATCCTGCATCCGGTATCCAGCATCCAGCATCGAGAATATGTTTTGGACGAGAGTTGCAAGTGCTGTAGTTTTCGGTGTTCTGGTGATCCTCGTAGTTCAAGGTGGGCTGTGGGTTTTCTTCACCGCGGTAAGCGTAGTTGTAATCCTGAGTGCCATAGAGTTCTTCAAACTCGTTGGATCGACGAGCTTTCAAGACTCAGGACACAAGACTCAAGACTCAAGACTGTCTTGCGTCTTGCGTCTTGCGTTTTGTGTCTTCCTAGCATGGCTGCTATGTCTTTCTTCTTTCAAACCAGATTGGGTGGATGTTAACCTGGTCATCTGCCTCGCAATTGGTTCGCTTTTCTTGATAGAGATCATAAGAAGAAACCCGCGCTCAGCCTTGCTAAACACCTCTTCCGCTTTGCTCGGAGTTCTTTATACTGGTTGGCTGCTTGGCCGACATTTGATCCTGTTGAGGCAGATGCCAGATGGTCGTCACCTTATTTTCTTACTCTTAGGTATAACGTGGAGTGGAGATATTGGGGCTTACTTGGTAGGGATACGCTTTGGAAGGCATAAGGTTATACCTGTTATAAGTAAGGGCAAGAGTGTAGAAGGATATATCGCAGGCATAGTTTTCAGTGTAATAACGGCTCTGGCGCTCCGATATTGGTTTCTATCAAGTATAAAACTGCTGCACGTGGTGATTCTGGGAATTGGGCTTACAATAATCGGACAGGTAGGCGATCTGGCAGAATCTCTTTTGAAGCGCGGCGCTAATGTGAAGGACTCCGGAAGTTTAATGCCCGGACATGGGGGGATTCTGGATAGATGTGACAGTATGATATTCATAACGCCAGCGCTGTATTACTATATTAGGCTCATAGGCTTATAGGCCCATAGACCTATAGACCCATAGACTTATAGACCTTCCCCTATGAAACATATATGTATTTTGGGATCCACCGGTTCCATAGGCACACAGGCTCTGCAAGTTATAGATGCTCTCAGAGACCACCTTAATGTGATCGGTTTGGCGGCCGGAAGCAACGTGGATCTGATGGAACAGCAGATCGAGCAGTTTGAACCTGATATGGTGGCTCTGGCGGATGAGGCGAGTGCAGAGCTATTGAAGGCACGAACGAGAGGTAAACGAGTTGAGGTGCTCAGCGGCCAGGATGGTGTTATTCAGGTGGCAACTATGCCCGAAGCGGATACGGTCTTATCCGGGATAGTTGGCATAGCGGGGTTGATCCCAACGCTGGAAGCGATCAAGGCGGGCAAGCATGTCGCACTGGCGAACAAAGAATCCCTGGTCACCGCCGGCTGTATAGTGATGAAAACTGCTGCTAAGGCAGGCGTGCGCATCCTCCCTGTGGATGGCGAGCACAGTGCAATTTTCCAATGTCTAGCAGCGCACGAAAGACGCGAAAATATCCGCAGGTTGATCTTAACTGCGTCCGGTGGCCCTTTCCGCAGCAAATCTGTGGATGAATTATGCAATGTTTCACCAGTGCAAGCACTGAATCATCCCAATTGGAAGATGGGACGGAGGATTACGATAGATTGTGCAACTCTGATGAATAAAGGGTTCGAGGTGATCGAAGCTAGGTGGTTGTTTGATATAGATATCTCCAAGATCGACGTGGTTATTCACCCGGAGAGCATAATCCACTCCATGGTAGAGTTCGTTGATGGCTCTATCTTGGCACAGCTTAGCGCGGCGGACATGCGCTTACAGATCCAGTTGGCGCTGACGTATCCCGAACGCAGAGGATCACCAGTGCCATACCTCAACCTGGCTGAGGTCGGGCGTTTGACCTTTCATGAGGTAGATATGGAAACATTTCCTTGTCTGAGATATGCTTACGAAGCAGGGGAGATAGGTGGAACTATGCCGGCAGTCGTCAACGGCGCTGACGAAGTTGCCGTGGACGCATTTCTGAAGCGAAGGATAGGATTTTTGGATATTCCGACCATTATCAGGCAGACAATGGAGGCACATAAGACTCAAGATTCAGAGTGCTCTTTGGATGACATTATGGCTGTGGACAAATGGGCCAGAGATTATGCTCGATGCTTGATAACCCCCCGCGTACGCGGGGGTGCTTGAATCCAGAATCTAGTGCACGCTTGTGGGAGAGTGCTCCAGCATTCGATAATCGCGGCCAGGAGGCCGCTCCCACAGTCAGGCCTATTATAGCGAATTAAATTGTCAGTGCTCTAGCATCCAGTATCCAGAACAAGGTGACACGATGGGATTTACGGTTAACATACTTTGGACACTTATTGTGGTTGGCGTCATAATTTTCTTCCATGAGCTTGGACACTTTCTCGCGGGCAAAAGGTTGGGAATCAAGGTAGAGAGATTCTCCATAGGTTTCGGTCCTCGTCTCTTAGGATTCAAAAGAGGCGAGACCGAATATCGTATCTCTTGGTTTCCAATTTTCGGTGGATACGTCAAGTTTGCAGGAGAGAATCCAGCCGAGGAGCAGAATGAGGAGGAAGGACAATTTCTTTCGGCCCCTGTATCACACAGGGCAATTGTGGCACTATCAGGGCCGGGGATGAATATGGTATCGGCTGTGTTTGCGGTTGCTCTGGCTTATATGGTGGGTTTGTCGCCTCCCCCGGGCACCACAGTCGGTTACGTGTATCCCGATTCTCCCGCAGCAAAGGCTGGTATAGCGCCGGGTGATAAAATCCTTTCAGTTGATGGATATAAAGTCAAAAACTTTAATGACATTAAGGAGAATGTCTCAATAAACCCCGATGAAGAGATTGAAGTAACTTTGCTGCGGAATGAAGATAGGGAAATAACCGTCAAAGTTACACCAGCATCAGAGCGCAGAGAGATATTAGTGCTTGATATTGGTTTGGAGTTCCAGAGCGATCTGGATAATAGCACCATCTCAGAGGAATTGAGGCAGGAGCTTAGAAGTAATGGGATATCGCTTTCTCAAGATGCTAATGTTCTGGTGGAAGAGACAGGCAGCAGATGGCTAATTGCCGATAAGGATAGGAAATATCCTGTCAAGAAAGAAATTGCATTATCTCCGTATGGACCTCCGACTGATACGGGTTCGGTCTCCAGTATTCCGCAGTCTGTCCCTGCTGGCTTCACAGTAGTGACTCTGACGGTGAGGCGAGACGGAGATGCAGTTGATGTGCCGCTTGTCCTTAAATCTGAGGACAGGCTGATGGTTTACTGGGAAATGGAAGATGTGATGATAGGGATCGGCTCTTTTGACAAACCCGTCATCGGCTACGTGAAGCCGGGAAGCGCGGCGGCTGAAGCTGGGTTTCGTCCCAACGATACCATTGAAGCAGTCAACCATAAGAAGATAGAAAGTACTACGGAGTTCTTTAACGAGCTTCAGGGCGCTTTTGGCAAAGATAGCCAGCTTATAAGTTTGGGAGGATTTTCTTTTGGGAAAGTAGTAGGTCTGAATCCTGTTGCGGCTTTCGGAAAGGCTATTCCTGAAACCATACAGATGGGTGGGAAGATATTCCAATGGCTGAAGCGGATGATTATAGGCGAAGTTTCGGCGGATAAGATCGCAGGGCCTGTAGGGATGATACAGATAACTATGGTAGTATTGAAAACTGGTGTGGCGCGCACCCTATGGTTTGCAGGATTTCTCAGTGTCAACTTGGGCATCGTTAACTTGCTACCTCTATTTATCACAGATGGCGCATTAATAGTTTTCCTCATAATCGAAAAACTGCGCGGCAGAGCCATGAATCGCAAAAGACAATTGCTCGTCCAGCAGGTAGGGCTCGCATTCATAATATTACTCTTCCTCTTCATCACTTACAATGATATTCTCCGATGGGTTAGCGGCAGTTTCTAGACCAGTAAATAGTGATCAGTAATCAGTGATCAGTAATGAACCATCATCCGTTACTGATCACTGATTACTGATCACTGATTACTGATTACTGATTACTATGAGAAGACGACTTTCCCGTGAAGTTAGACTAGGAACTCTCAGGATCGGTGGCGGCGCTCCAATATCTGTGCAGTCCATGACGAACACTGATACACAGGATGTTGCAGCTACTACAGCACAGGCGCAGGAACTTCAAGCGGCAGGATGCGAGGTGATACGCGTCGCCGTTCCCAACATGAGGGCAGCATCTGTACTGGGGGACATAAAAGCTGGCATCTCCGTGCCGCTTGTAGCTGACATACATTTCGATTACCGGTTGGCACTGAGGGCGCTGAAGGAAGGCGTGGATGGCCTTCGGATCAACCCGGGAAATATAGGCGATGCTGAAAAGGTCAGGGCGGTTGTGGAAGCCGCGATGGAAAGGGGCGCGCCTATAAGGATCGGCGTCAACGCCGGTTCTCTGGAGAAAGATTTGCTTGCCAAATATGGCCACGCGACTCCGGAAGCTATGGTAGAAAGTGCTATGAGACACGTGAAGCTTCTCAATGAAATGGACTTTCACAATATCGTCATCTCTCTGAAGGCTTCCGACGCGCTGAGAACCATAGAAGCATATAGACTCATAGCGGATCGGGTGGATTACCCACTGCATCTGGGAGTGACAGAGGCGGGCACAGCTTTTACGGGCGCTATCAGATCAGCCGTGGGGATCGGTGTCCTGCTGGCGGAGGGCATCGGCGATACGATCCGGGTATCTCTAACTGATAACCCGGTTCAGGAAGTGCGCGCGGGGTATGAAATACTCAAGTCGCTTGGGCTTCGATCATACGGCCCCACAGTTATATCGTGCCCAACCTGCGGAAGATGCAAAATAGACATTATAAAGATCGCCCGCGAGGTTGAGGCGAAAGTCCTCGCACTCGGCGACCCAAGACCATTGAAGATCGCCGTTATGGGCTGTGTGGTCAATGGTCCTGGCGAAGCGCGTGAGGCAGATATCGGCATCGCAGGTGGCAAACGAAAAGGAATTCTATTTAAAAAGGGCGTAAAGATCCGCAGCGTCCCAGAGGAGAAGCTGGTCGAGGTGCTGGTGGAAGAAGCCAAAGCGATGGTGACACAAGCATCCCTGCTTGTGTCCGAACCAGTTTCCACAGGCAAGGATGTCTGTGTGACCTAACGTTTCTGGACTGGCAAGTTTCACAGTGCCTCTTCAGAAAAGGAGGGGGTGGATATGACAAGAGTAGAAGAGATCCAGTCTGCAATTGAATCTCTTTCATCGGAAGAGTACGCGCAATTGAGGCAGTGGTTCTCTGAAAAAGATTGGGAACGATGGGATAGGCAAATTGAGAAAGATGCAGAATCAGGCAAGTTAGATTTTCTTATAGAGGAGGCCCTTGAAGAGAAGAAACAGGGACGACTTAAGGAACTTTAAATGCATAGAACAGCAAGTCGGTTCTGGAAGTGCTTTGAAACTCTTCCGGAGTCTATTCAGAGATTGGCAAGGAAAAACTTTGAATTGCTTAAGGCCAACCCTCAACACCCATCACTTCATTTCAAAAAGGTCGGCAAGTTCTGGTCAATTCGAGTCGGGCTCAATTATAGGGCACTTGCTGTCGAAGATGGAGACGACTTCATTTGGGTATGGATAGGCACACATGACACATATGAAAGAATGATTAAGTGAATATGGGGCGCAAATAAAAGTTGGGGGAGGGAGTGACACGGCAGCGTAAATGTGATGAACTTTTTGCTACTTGGATTTGAGGTGCCTTTTGGATAATATTTTGAATAATACCTTTGAATAGTACGCTTCTTACAACAGTTTGAAACTGGTCAGGGGAATTATTCAGCAGAGCGGCATGATTGGCTTGGTGAACTGGATGTGCGAACGCTGGCTGAGAAGATTCATCAACAGCGGAAAGAGACGTAGAACTCAAGTGAGTCAGTTTTAGCGAGAGTGTCCTACTTATGAAACCATAGTTGAAGAATAGTCCGCAGATCCACGCGGATTCCAACGCAAGCCTTTGGAAAAGGCTTGAGCGAAATTTTTACTCAAGCTTTTTTTCAAAAAGCTTGGCTGATTTTCGCTGATAGAGAAGTAAGAAATAAAGAATGGAACCTCAGATAAACACGGATTTTCACAGGATTTTTCCAAAACTAAGGAGTTCTAAGATGGGAAACTTACATCAGTTGATAGCAGCAGTGCACATGCTGGCATTTTCAATAGTAATAGGGGTAAATGCACATGCAGGCGAGGTCGAGAACTTAATCAGAAATGGCGACTTTGAGGATGGCATAATAGAATGGAACCTGCGGACCAGCGAAGGTGCTACTGCTACAATGAAGGAAGAGAAAGGAGAAAGTATCAAAGGAAGAAGCTGCGTGTTCATTGATATTGATGCCGTCCCCGGGAAAACTTACTGGCATCTGTCGCTTTATCAAGAAGGGCATATGCTAGAGAAAGATCAAACCTACACGTTTTCCTTCTGGGCAAAGGCGGAGGATTTTCGCCCGGTGGTATGTTACATGGAACAGACGGTTGATCCCTGGGACGAATATGGCAGAAAAGAGGTCGAAGTCAATGAAGAATGGCAGGAGTATTGGACGACCTTCACCGCGTCTCTTTCTGAAGCTGTCTGGCCGCGTATTGCTTTAGGTCAGTCGGATATCAGCATTTGGGTGGACAACGTCCGATTCTATGAAGGTGAATATGTAGAAGAAGAGGGACTGGGAAGAGAAGAGGCAGTCGAGAAAGCAGGCAAACTTATTATGACATGGGCTGAAATGAAATCAGTTATCAGTGATCAGTAAACAGTGATCAGTGATAGGTAACGAGTATCAGTAGACTGATCATTCATTACTGATAACTGATAACTGTTTACTGATCACTGAGAATGGAGGGATACACAGTGGGAGCGAGCGAAAGAAAAAGATTCTTCATAATGGACGGAAACGCTTATATATACAGGGCTTTCTATGCGATCGAGGAATTGTCCACTTCTACTGGTATACCTACCAACGCTGTTTTTGGGTTTACGAGGTTGCTGTTGAAGCTTCTTTTTGAAGACAAGCCGGATTACATGGTTGTGGCGTTTGACACAGCAGCGCCGACGTTCCGTCATAAAGAGTTCGCCGAGTATAAGGCGGATCGACCTAAGATGCCGGATCCATTGGCGCAGCAGTTTCCCATAATCAGAGAGGTGCTGGAGGCCTTTAATGTTTCCACCGCTGAGCAGCCGGGATACGAGGCAGATGATATTGTGGGAACGCTGGCGAAAAAAGCCGAGGCTGAGGGCATGGAAGTCACTATAATAACCGGCGATAAGGATGCATTACAACTGGTCTCTCCGAACATCAAAGTCTGTCCCTACAGCTTCCGGGGTGTCTTTGAGGAGGGGTTCGTCTTTGACGAGCAGGCAGTAAAAGAGCGACATGGTGTAGAGCCAAGCAAGATCACGGATCTCATAGGACTTATGGGTGATAAGACAGACAACATCCCAGGCGTGCCCGGCATCGGCGAGAAGACCGCTCCCATGCTCATTGAGCAGTTTGGCAGTATCGAGGACCTGCTGGAGCACGTCGGTGATATTAAGTCGGAAAAGCAAAAACAGCTCTTGAAGGAGTACGCAGACCAGGCACTCTTGAGCAAGAGGTTGGCCACCATTGATGTGCAGGTGCCTATCCACATGGACCTGGAAGACTTCCTAGTAGTAGATCCCGACCGCGATAAGCTATTTGAAATATTCCGAAGGCTGGAGTTCAGGAAGTTCATGAGGGATCTCGATCTAGCCAAGAAAGAGGATGTAGAGGTCGAGTATCACACAATACTCTCGGAGTCCGATCTGGATGACTTGGTAGGTAAATTGACGCAAGCGGGAGAGTTCGCAATAGATACAGAAACTGACGGTTTGGACCCCATAACATCGAATATTGTGGGCATTTCTGTATCTTTTCAACCTCACGATGCGTATTACATACCTGTCTCACATAGGTATATAGGAGCTCCAAAGCAGTTAGGCGTGGGATTTGTGCTTGACAAGCTGAAGCCTGTTTTATCGGACACCGCAATCGGAAAGATCGGTCAGAATATTAAGTATGATCTGCAGGTTCTGCAAAGGCATGGCATCGAACTGGCTGGCATCTCGTTTGACACCATGCTGGCTTCTTACCTTCTGAACCCTTCAGCCAGAGGTCATGATCTGAGCACCATGTCCATGGAGCGTCTTGGACATAAAACGATCCCTATCGAGGATCTGATCGGCAAAGGTAAGAACCAGATCACCATGGATGAG
>Ga0315314_1002336_pt1 | contig 15777 bp, 21 predicted proteins | sample TDP9_MG_FD_203631 | JGI IMG/M metagenome (GOLD analysis project Ga0315314, IMG submission 203631) | Freshwater sediment microbial communities from Lake Towuti, South Sulawesi, Indonesia - TDP9 | ecosystem: Environmental > Aquatic > Freshwater > Lake > Sediment | place: Indonesia: South Sulawesi...
CAAGAGAGGTTCTCCTAAAGAGATGATTTTCATGAGAGACCTAGATGAAAAGTATGAAAAACTAAGGCGTTTCATCCAGAAGAAGGGAAAGGATGGGGTAGTAATTGCCCTCTCTGGAGGGGTGGACAGCTCAACCCTCGCAGCCATCTGCTACGATGTGTTAAGAGAAATGGCTGTAGCCGTGACTGCAAAATCTCCAACGTATCCTCCTGAGGAGATGGATGAAGCCCAAAAGGTAGCTAAGGAAATAGGCATCAAACACTATATCGTGGAGACCTATGAACTATCAAACGAGGGCTTCATTAGAAATCCGGAAAACCGATGCTACTACTGCAAAAAGGAGCTATTAGACTGTTTACAAGATTTTGCTAATAGGCTTGGATTTAAAGCCATCTTTGAGGGGACAAACTTCAGCGATTTAAGCGGACATAGACCCGGCTTCAAGGCTGTCAAGGAGAGAGGAAACGTCTTCAGCCCTTGGGCGGAAAATGGATTTACAAAGGATGAGATTCGGGCAATATCCCGAAAATTAGGGCTCTCAGTTCAAGATAAACCTGCATTGGCATGTTTAGCCTCTCGCATCCCGTTCGGCGAGCAAATCACGGAGGAGAGGCTCAACAGGGTTGGAAAGGCCGAACGATTAATCAAGAAAATTAGTGGGGTTCGACAGCTTCGAGTTCGGGACCATAATGGGTTGGCGAGGATAGAGGTGGGCAGAGAGGAACGGAGCCTACTTCTTAACATTAAAGTCATGGATAAAATTGCCGGCGAACTCAAGAGTTTGGGCTTCAAGTTCGTTACCATGGATTTAGAAGGATATAGGACAGGGAGTATGTTAGACACGATAAAACCACTCTAGATGAAGAGTTAATAACGTGAATATCGGTCTGCGCAAAGGAATGTACTCATTTTAGAGTAGTTACTCTTAAAATAAGTTATATTTTTGATATGATGTTTAGGAGTTCATGGATGCGTTAGTTATGTCCCGCCTTGAGAGGCCCACTATCAAGATTGCGGGTGCCGCTGTGCTGGCATCCTTATCGGTTATTATGCAGTGTCTACCGCCTATGTTCTTGACGCCTTGGTGGATGCGGATAGACTTGGTGGCCGTACCCTGGGTTCTCTGCTGGATCTTGTTCGGGTTTAAGGCAGCCCTCCTCTCCTTGCTGATTAGCGCACCTTTCGTAGGAGCTTTGGGTCCATTTGCCGGGGGTTGGGTAGGAGCCACCATGAAGTCCGTTGCGAGCGTCTGGATGTTCGCCGTACCCGCCATCCTCACCTACAAGCTTAGGATGAAAGATCTCACAGGGAATAGACGGCTCTATACTCTTTCAGGCGTGGTCGCGATCGCTGTGAGGGACGTCGTTTGCGTGCTCTTCAACCTATACTTTGCCATTCCAGTTTTCTTCGGCATGATGCCTGAGCAAGTTATCCGATTCTTTTCAAACCCAAAGTTCCAAAGCTTCGTTGGACACTCATTGGGCTTAGTCGGATTTGGAGCCTACTTCGCTGAGGTAGCCTTCTGGAACACGATTCAGGGGATCGTCGACCTCTACGCCTCACTAGCCATCAGCCTCATCGTCCTACGTCAAGTATTTCCCCCTACAAAATAACGGTACGAGCGCATTTCGACTTTCAATAAATGCCACGAATCAAATCCATTAACGCGTGCGAGCAAGCCATATAAGGACGTATGAAGAGGGTGTTGAGCCCTTAAATTCCAGGATAGGCTAATATGGAAAGAGGGAATGGCTATGAGGGTTTATGTTGCGGGCTCCTTTTCTGAGCCTAGAAGCGTCAAGAAGGCCTTAGGCCTTCAAGCCGTCTTGAGAAGAGCTGGGTTTGAGGTGCTTAATCAGCTTGAATTTCTTGACTATACGCAAGTAAAGGACTTTAGGGATGAAATTGACTTGGGTAAAAGCGTCTTGGAACATGACTTAAGCCTATTGAGGGAGGCGGATGTAATATTTGCCCTAGCGGATGAGCCTAGCTTCGGAACGGGTGCTGAAGTCTTTTACGCTAAGCGAATCTTAGGGAAGAAGGTGGTAGCCTTAGCCACTGAGCCAGCTAAAAGCCCATGGATAGTTACCCACGCAGACAAGATCCTCAAAAGATACTCCATCCCCGAGGTTATTGAGGCGCTAAAAACCTTTTCTGATTTCATTTAGTTTAAGTGTACAGTTTCACTCTTAACTGCTAGGTAAATTGGAATATACCATGTCTTCCATCGTTTACAAAGCCATCAAGGATCGACGTAGCATACGTAAATATCTATTAAAAGATGTGTCTGACGAATTTGGGCTCAGCGTTACTGCTTCAAGGCTACGAACTTATGGGAACATTAGGAGTCGTTATCGTTACAATAAGCCACTGGCTCTCAGACCTAACCTACTACACCTTAATATCACATAATCTATGACAAGTACATAAACCCATGGCAAAGGTAAATGTTCCATTATTCTCGGACTTTTCGTTGCTATACTCAGCATATACTTCATGGTCCTTGGAACCATGAAATAGCCACCTAGCAATTTGTCATAAAATTAAGATGAAACAGAAAAAGGGGGTTTGCCAGGAACTCGAAAGGAATATGAGCGCGTTTCCATAAACTTTATATTGTTGATTGGTTATCAAAAATGAATCAAGGCGAGATTTGCTAATGTGTTTGGAGACCATGACAACGAGGTTTTACTTCAAACATATTAGCCTGTGGTATCTCCCTCCGTAATGGATTGGAAACGGCTTTTCCCTTCGTGTTTGTTCGTTTCCTTCCCTTTTATGGGTGTTTTGAAATGGGTGAAGAAAATAGTGTTTTGCTCCTATACATGTCGGATATGCGCTGCGGCCATGGATTTAGAGGATACATGCTGCAGCTGGCAATTGAGGACATAAATAATCTTGACCAAGAGGGTGTTTGTGGCAGGTGACTGGAGTAACTAAACTATAATCTTGGATGTGGCGTGGATGGAGTTCTGCCCAAGGTGTGGAAAACGATTGATCTATAAGTCCAGAAGTAAAGGGTTGATTTATTGTCCAAAGTGTGGATACAGGTCTAATTTGTCCAAAGAAAAGTTCTTACAGGGCAATTTCAGCATGGTAAAGCCCTCCAAATCCAGCATTGTCATACTGGATAGAAAAACACTGGATTTGAGAACACTCCCAACAATTGGCGCACAGTGTCAAAAATGTGGAGGAAATAAAGCTGAAACCTGGACGGTGACGGTTGGATCTGTAGGCGTATCAAGTATAACCTTCTGCAGGTGTGTTTCTTGTGGATACACATGGCGTGAAATTGGTTAGGAGAGAGAACAAAATAGATGGACGGAGGAGGGTATGCTATTCGAAGTTCTCGCCTTGCTTTCCTTAGGCTTCGTCGTTGGGCTCAGTGGAGCCATAATCCCTGGACCCCTCTTAGCGTTTACGGTGTTTGATACTTCAAGGAAACGGAGGATAACTGGTCACGCCATAATATTGGGCCATGCCTTGTGGGAGCTTGGAATAATCCTCATAATTCTCTTGGGGTTCGGAGGGATAATAGCGGAGAACAGGCTGGTCATCTATGTGATCGGAGGCCTAGCCCTGGTCCTTATGGGGGTAGGTATGATCAGAAGCAAGGGTGGGGAGATAAAGATGGAGAGCTCCAGGGTGAGCTCCTCGCTGGTCGGTGGAATCTTCTACACGGCCTTCAACCCCACCCAGCCTCCGTGGTGGGCCACAGCGGGCTTGGCCCTCCTCCTGAAGGGGGTTGAGATCATGGGCGTCGTGGGAGTCGTCATAGTCACCCTGGGGCACTGGCTCTCCGACTTCGCCTACTACATTTTCGTCTCACTCATGGTGCACCGACACGAGAAGTACATAAACCCACGCCAGAGGGAGATCTCGGTCCTCCTCGGGGTCTTTATGGCTCTCATGGGGGCCTATTTCCTAATCCAAGGTCTACAACAGCTGGTCCTTTGAAAGTACCGCAATCAATAACTTGTTCATCAATGCTAGACGTGTAAGAGTTGAAGGTTGTTTACGCATGGCTTAAAACATTCATTCTCTCTTGAACCATATTAACGGCCATACCCATACGAATGGCCACCATCCAAACATGGGCCGGAACCACCAGCCCGGATAATGTGCATAAGCCGCTTCCCCACCAACACTAAATACGAGGCCGCAGTTCCTACACCGAATGGTGTAGTAGCCAGTTGGCTCTAATTCCTTCGACCCACATTTGGGGCATATTAGTTCCTTCAACAACTCACGGGCACTTGGTTCTCGGCGGATAATACACTCTAGGCGCCCTCAAAGCCCGAAACATCATGGATAACATGAAAATTGCCATAACGACGAAAATAATCATGATACTCGCCGACAAGATTATGTGAATAAGCTCCAATTCAGGCATGACTCAGCCTCATTTCAGAGTTATTCAAGACTGGTATAAAATGTTACGTGCTACATACATCGCCTTTGATATTAGATATATAGGGGGATATAGGACCTAAAGAAAAGCTAGTTATGATATACATAGGGCTTGGTACTTGGTCAACGATTTTCAAATCCATCCCATTAAATTTTGAGGCACTTATGGATGAAAGGGCCTGCGAGAGCGTGCAAGGCTCTTAGCCTCCCTTCTTCGTCTTGATGGGCTTCTTGATGATTTCTCCGCAGTTTTTGCAGTGGTAGAAGCGGGCGTCAACCTCCCACACAGCGCCTATGTATTCGTCCTCGGTTATGGGGGCGTTGCATCTTGGACATGGAAAGAGAACCTCTTCCATTTAGACCTGCGTACATAACCTCCTCCATCGTTATCCACGTGTTAACGTGATTTCGATGGTTGAAACGTTTCTTGCTCCGCCCTCTTCTAGCGCTATTTCTTCACTTCCTATAGTGATTTTGCTTACATTGAGGTCTTTCATGAATCTGCGCCTAGTTATCTCGGCAACATCAACGGCGGTCATTATCGCCCGCCCCCTTGCCTTTAGAACAACCTCTTTAATGTCGGATGCCGTAAAACACGTGATAATCGCCATTACATAACTCATCGGGGGCTTCCTCCCTACGTATATGACATTCGGCTCCCTAGACAACCCTCGCATCGCCCCGTCTCATCATTTTCTGATAATGAGTTTCCTTACCTCCTTTCCCCTCATTCTTCGTACTTCTCTTCGCATTTCTTGCACCACGGATACAGCCTTCCCCGGGACGAAATCTAGGCTCAAGAACCGACTCACATTTAGGGGATTTCTTCACAGAGAACCTCCATCTCCCCAGCCTCCACCGAAGATTTTCCACGCCCTCGTAGATTTCCTCCTCCTTCTTGGTGGTTCTCTCGAAAAATCAACGTCCTTCTTTATTTGAGCTTTTCCGCCGCGGCGTATCTTGGGCCAACCCGGGTTATCCGGATCTTCACTCGATCTCCAACCTTAGTCTCCGGAACAAAGATCACGAAGCCCTCAACCCTAGCGATGCCTTCTCCCCTTCGGCTTGTATCTTGGATGGTGACCTCGCGCTCCTCACCTTCCCTCACCGGAGGAGGTCTCAGCGGTCGGCGCGACCTCGGCCTATAACTCATTTTAGCTTCCTCCTCTCTCCTATTCTTAGACTAGCATTTTGCCATTAAAATGTGAAATATTCGACTTTCAACAAATTTTGTTAAACATCTTCTTTAGTCATGTTACTTCATTATGCATGGCACTAATAAACCTTCTACTCCATCGAGTTTTAAAAAGGGCAATATGTAATTATGTTATGATTAGGATATGGGGAAAACGATGTTTAAAGAATTGGTTGGTCACTTAGTTGAAGTGAAAGACGTTAATGGGAATTTTTACCGTGGAACATTGATAGCGATTCAAGATGAAAACCTAAACGTCACGCTAAAGGAAGTCGATATTTCGGCTAAGGAGAAAGCGCCTCTCTTACTGATTAGAGGAAACCGAATCCACCACATCAAGCTCATTAAGTAACATTGGTTTATTTTCTAGGAAAAGCATGATAAAATAGACGTTTAATTAATTTTAGGACGGGATGGAAGTTGTTAGAGGCGTATCGACCCTTTACGCTTCTGGGCTTAGCGTTGATAATTGTCGGCATCGTGTTAGTTATGTTGCCTACTATAGTTAGGCATGTTCCCACATTGGAGAAATTAGAAAGGTTGCCGCCAATCTTAGTGTATGTTTATCGCCACGACAACTTCTATTTAATAACGTCACCCATCCTAATCTTAGTTGGCTTAGCATACTTTGCCTATCTTTTATGGAAGCTCTTGAGGTAACGCATACGCCCTAGTTACATGCGAAACAAGGAAAGATGTTTCTCGCCAAACTTAAAGGTTGAGATAGGAGGGTTTGTGATTCCGAAGGAAAGCGTTTACGTAATACATAACAATCCTGTTTAATCTTGTCTATGTGAAAGGCGGGCTTTGTTATGGCTAAGTGCCCATATCTAGAGAGGAGGCATCTTTGGAAGCGCCTCTGCACCGCCATAACTCCCGCCAAGCATTTAATCAGAAAGGACGTTAAAAGGATATGTTCGGTGGAGGAGAAATGGAAGAGGTGCCCGAGTTACACCACTAAGATAAAGCTCATGAGATGCTCCATGAGACATCAACTACCAGATGAGTCCATATTTCATGCAATCGACTCTCACTATTGCCTCGTTTGCAAACGATGGTATAGCGACCGCGAACTCATTCCCTAATTCTAAAAGGAATATTTGCTATACTTTATACGCCTTTTCTATCAGAGAGCACTCTTTATGGGTCGTCCACCCACATAATCTATTATGATTTGACGCGCTCTTAGAGGTTATAAGTAAAACAACAAGGTCGCACTCTCTGCTTTGAAACATATCTATATACCTTAACGAATAACCTCCTTCCCTCATAATCGCCAAACGGGTCCCCAAACGGTCCAAGGCCTTGAACTTCTAAAAGAACTAACCTTTTCTTCGACAAAACATCCAACTCCCACTTCCATCCTTGATTCAACGACCGCACCTGCGATCGATACGGCGCTGATTTTTATCGATTGTTTCTCTACATGGTTATGCGGTCTTCTTCTTTGGCTCCTTTAGCTTCTTCTTTAATTCATCTCTCTCCTTCTCAAGATCAGCCACTTTGGCTTCGAGTGCTCCAACCGTTAGCTTTAGGTCGTCTCTCTCCTTCTTAAGCTCGGTAACTTTGGCTTCAAGCTCCTCAACCTGCCTCTTTAGCTCATCCCTCTCCCTTGCAGCCTCCTCATATCGTTCCTTCTTCACATAGCCAAGCCTTTCCATAAAGGCCATTTCACATACTCTCCATGTAACCCCTCTAAAAGCAACTATTTTAACATATATGCACAGCGCGCGAAAGGTTGAAGGGCTAACCTAGAGTAAAGTATACCCTATCGATATCCTTCCCCTTCGAGGCCCGCTTCAATATACTTATCAAGCCGACCTCAAGGGTTCTCCGGACATGGGTTCCGACGCAGGCGGATATATCCCAGCCTTGAACCTCTACGACCCTCACCCTCTCAGCCTGGGGGAGTTGGGATGAATCCTCTCCGTAGCTTTTGAATAACTTCTCCGCCCCTGTTCGGTTGAGTATTTGAGCGACCACTAGCCTGTCCTCTTGGGCGATCCTGTTCGCCAGCGTCTCGACCTCTCCCAGCCTCCTTATGAGCGCTTCCCGATCTGTCTTGATATCGAACCTGGAGTGTTCTACGCCGACCCGAGTTCCAACGACCTCCAAGTGTGTGATGGATTTTACTAGGGCTGCCCAGAGTATGTGGAGGGCTGTGTGGCTTCGCATCAACCTATACCTCCGATCCCAATCGAGGAGGCAGTGGACGCTGTCTCCTACCTTGAGCCCCACCTTGTCCACCTCGTGGGATATGGAGCCCGGGAACCCACCAACGTAGACTATCCGGAAGGGTTCATCGCCTCTGATGAGTTCGCCGGTATCCCATGGCTGCCCTCCTCCTTCAGGATGGAAGATGGTCCGATCTAGGATGACGTACTTCCCCTTTTCAACCGATAGAACCTCAGCGTCGCACTCCTTCAGGTAGCTATCCTCAAGATATAGGTCGTCAACCACGTGGGCATCCCCCGGAGTGATGGCCATCATAAGCCATCTACGTTTTCTTTACGGCCGAATAAAGGAGTTTCGTGCGGTCGGTTCTCTCGCGCGAAGCGGGAGGCACGAGTAAAAGGTACGCGTTGCGGAATTATTCTCGAAACATCGAAAAGCCCCAAAATAATAGGAAATGTTAGGTTTTACACTAACATCACACTAACATTTAGCATTTTTTCACCTGTCTAATGGTAAATAAGCCTGTTTCATGGTTCTTTCCCTGTTAAAACCTTGTTAACAAATACATAGCCCCCGATTGCGCAGATGAATTTTTGGATAAGTTGGGCTACGCGTGCAGCGGTATAGGCGACACATTTGCCTACACGCCTCTCAGAAACTACTATTCCAGCGAGATGGAGATCCGAAAGGTAAGCTTGTGGGGGGAGGCACTTAAAGAGAAGGTCAAGCAATATGACGATCACTTTAAGGGTTGGGTGCCGATAGTTGACGAGTTGAGTAAACACAGTGTACAAGAAGTTAAGGACCTTTTCAATTTGTTACATGAAAAGGAACAAACTAGGTTAGATCGAGAAACGCGTGAAGAGGATGAACGCATCCGCAAGGAGTTTAAGGCGGAAAACAAGCCCTTAACCGAAGAGGAGAAAGCCATCATTAAGCGACACTTCAAAGAGACAAAAGCAAAGTAGAGGATGCAGAGTTAAGAAGAAGCGAAGGAGAAGGAGAAAGAAGGCTAAATAAATTTGACCTGTCCAGATTTTATAAGGTACTTAATCTGCGAACATTCTAGAAATGTTTCTGTTGTATAATAGAGTGCCAAAGTTGCTTCTTTTTCGCTGAATATCCCAGAAATACCTAGTTTTTCATCTCCGTAAAAAGACGGATTACGCCAGAGGTTCAATACCTGGTTTGCAAGCACCATCTTAGCAACAGTTTCCCTTTTGACGTCGTATTTCTTCAAGAGGTCAAAGATCTCGTATACTTGATCTCTGACATCGTGACTTTTGGGGTAAGTTTTCCCAAGGAAAAGGAAAAGCGATTTTAAGTACAACTCGACAGCTTCTTGACAACGTCTTACACAAAGGTCATAGTTACATTCTTTCTGATTTTGTTCAGCTTCTCTATGTACGCTACATGCCTTCCAATAGAGCCTATCGGCTTCTTCAAAATTTGCTATCATAAATTTACGTTTCCTTGTTCTCAATATTTAACGTTTTGCGCGCGCTCGGAGAAACGTCAACTAGATGTGGGGAGAGAAAGGTGAGAGTGAAAGTAAAGCCTTGGAGCGTTCGCGCTCGAAGCCTATCAGCCTGTAACTATGCAAAATCTAAAATACTGTGGAGACAATCACCTTATGAGGGTTTTCAGAGATGAAAAATACAAGCCTCAGACTTTGGAGGAGGAAGTCTGTTGTGGTAGTCCTAGCATGCATCCTCCTCCTTGCCTCAGGGTTGGGATACCTCTACTACGCTGGGATCCTGAGGGTAGAGGTCCCGAAGGTGAAGAAGGACATAGTTGGAGTCATAAGGGTGGAGGGTCCGATTTTATCCTCCCAGAACGCCAGCCAGTACACCGACGTCATAAACCACGCAATGATCAACGAGACCGTAAAGGCTGTGGTGCTAGTTGTGAACTCCCCGGGGGGATACGCCGACCTGATCGAGCAAATATACCTGGACATCCTAGAGCTGAAGGAGAAGAAGCCGCTGGCAGTCTCCGTTGTCTCAGCCCTCTCCGGCGGGTACTACATATCGGTGGCATCGGACTACATCTACGTCTGCCCCACATCCATGGTGGGGAACGTAGGGGTGATAGGGGTGGCGCCGCCCACACTCATCCCGTCTGAGTGGGTCCTGGAGACAGGAGCCTACAAGGTCACCGGCTTCTCAAAGCTTCTCTTCCCATACAACCTGAGCCGCGCCCTGGACAGCTTCGTCTCAGCGGTAGAGAGCGGTAGGGGAGACCGCCTGAAGCTGTCTCCAACACAGCTCAGGAGGGGAATGGTGTACATGGGAAGTGAGGCTGTCACGGTGGGGTTAGCTGACGAGGTCGGTTCACTACAGAAGGCGATAGGGAGGGTGGCCGAGGGGGCGGGCTTGGTGGAGTACGATGTGGTGGATCTAACCCAGGTAAGTGAAACAGCTTCTGGGCCTATGAGCTCATCCAACCACACGTCTGCGGGCTGGGGGAACCTGACCATAGAAATCCTGAACAGGCTTCACCCACCACCGGCCATATACTACCTTTACCTACCCCCTGGGGCCTTCACCCAAGGCTTATCCTCAACCGAACTACCGGCGGGAAACCTGACCGCCAACGTGTCTGCGGGGAAAGGGAAGGAAGATATGGTTCTTGTGGACAGCTCCCATGGAAACAAGGTCTCGTGGTGGGAGCTGGACATCCTCATATGGGAGCTGGTGAAGAGAAACATGACCGTGAGGTTCGTCTCTCAGTGGGATGAGCTGGAATCCGCGTTGAATAACGCCTCCGCCCTCATAGTGGCTTCGCCCACAGAGCCCTACTCCGTAGAGGAGTCCGAAAGGGTCGAGGAGTTTGTGGACGATGGGAGGATGCTCCTGCTGTTCTTCGACCCCACAGTGGAGTACGTGGAGATACCGGCGTTGTTCGGGCCCATAAACTTCCTCTCCACCAGGTTCGGGCTGTCCTTCGCCAAGGGATACCTGTACAACGAGGAGGAACACTACGGGATATACAGGAACATATACGTGAGGAGGTTCGCAAACAGTCCCCTGACCCAAAACCTGACCTCACTCGTCCTCTTCACAGCCACCCACATACACTCCGTGGACAAGGGGGTGGCATGGGCGTCCGAGGGCACATACTCATCGGCAGCCGAGAGAACTGGCAAATACCCCGTCATAGCTCTAGTGGAGGACAACGGGACGGTGGCGGCCTTCGGGGACCTAACCTTCCTCAGGGAGCCCTACTGCTACCTTGAGGACAACTACCAGCTGATACTCAACCTGGCTTCGGCTATAGCCGGGGTGGAGGTCCTGCCAGCCCCACCAACTCCGGAGGAGGAGATAACAAGGCCTGACCTCCCCGTGGGAACCGAGAAGAACTACACGGAGCGGATGAACGAGGAGGAGCACCTGCTCAGGTGGCTTAAGGTGAGCGAGCTGGAGATCAGGGTTGAAGGCCCGGATCAGACCACCCACTACTACTACGATGAAGAGGGCTCTCTCCTGAGGTGGGTTTCGAACGGCATGGAAACCGTCTATGAGACCCCTATACCGGAGGAGCCCTACCCACTAACCAAGGGGGAGAGCTGGAAGTACGAGAGCAGCTACACGCTGACCATGGAGGAGGAGTACCAAGGAATGCTTGCAGGGGAGGAAGAGGTTGTAGGCTTCGAGGATGTGATGGCGGAGGACGGTGAGAGCTACCTCTGCGCCAAGGTGAGGTACAGGCTTGTGGACCAGCTCATGAAAGACGGAACGAACATAACCATCGTCACCACAGGGCACTCTTGGATCTCCACCGAAGCAGGGTTGGTCAAGGAAGAGGGCACCAGCCGATACTATGTAGACGGTGTGTTCGCGGGTGAAGAGAAGAGGGAACTGCTGCTGAAGTCCATCAAGAAAGGATGACGGCGGAAGCGAGCCGGCTAGCGCGCTATATAACGCGAGGATCGTCACTTTTGTTTGTCTCCGCATTTCGGGCATTTTCCACGAAGCTCATAGATGCCACAGATGAGGCAATACCAAACCTTGCAGCTTGAACAGAAATAGTTGGCTCCGTGAATCGTCCTAGCGCTATCGCTGTCCACTTTTCAAAAAGGAAAGTCAGGAGATTCGTATATATCAAAAATCGATATATGTCAAAATCGAAAGTAACATATATATTAAGTCTTACGACATACTTCTGTACTCTGGTAAAACATGGGAACAATTGAACAAAACTACACAAGGGTTGATTGTGTGAAGAAAGGTATTCACCTCGAATTGGTATATATACCGGGTGCGTTCAATTTCCAAAGAATTCAGTTTCAATAGATCAAGACGCGGGAAGGATTAGGCTTGCGCTCAGCTCAAACTGAAATTGCCTTGAAGGAATCTCCGCTGCACAATCGTATTTTCGAAAAGCTTCTGCTAGAGGCAGTAGATGAGGCGCTGTCTTCGCTGGGAGCTTCGTCGAAACAGGCTATCTATTTTCATCTGGAAAACACTTTCGACATCAACAAGCCAGACATTCCCCACAAAATTGAGGAGTTTGCCAACGCCATTGAAAAAATCTTCGGACCTGGAGCCAAATTCCTTGAGATTCAAATAATGAAACGCCTCTATAAAAAAGTCGGGCCTTTCAAATATTTTCCAGAGCGGGGTCTAATATTCACCGAGTACGTGGCAGCAGCTAGGTTATCTTTGCGTATACCCTGTTTTGGAGATGCTCCTCAAGCGTGAACTTATCCGTCAGTTTCCGATATATCTGGTTCAGTGAATCTCTAGTGTAGTTCAGCAGGTCTGACCCTTGGGGGGTGATGCTGTACATCTTTCTCGGTCGATCGTTCTCCAGGTCCCAATGGCTCTCAATGTAACCCTTCTCCTCAAGATCACAGAGAAGCGGGTAAATCGTGCTGGGTCCAAAGTATACCCCGAAATTTTTCCGAAGATCAGAGATGATCTGATATCCATGCATGGGATGGCCGTTCAAAAATAGGAGGACCACGAAATCGAGGAGTCCCCTCATGAGCTTCGTTTGAATCTCCCTCAGTTTTAGACTTCTCATTCTCGATTCCTCATGTATTGTTGTTAAACAGTTTTCACGTTGCACTCCTATACAATATGTCCAATATTGTACATATCTGATTCTAATATATAGAGAAATTGGATATAAAGCTTTGTGTGAACACCAAGCATATTTAGGCATAAAAACGCCAATTATGGAAAGTAAGTTCGGTAATAGAGAGAAAGGGAAACCCAAAGAGGCGGAATCCATAGTCAATTCTTATATCTACACGTTGTGAAGTAGTGAGCTATCGAGAGGCTTTTAACCTTCCCCTCTTTTATGGTTATGACGCCCTGATATCGCTTAGGACAATTGTAATGTGTCCAGTATCGGACATCAAAGGAGTTTTCATGCGTGCAACACTGGTCGAGCGTCGACCAGAATCTGGACACCACTCATCGCCTTTTGGAAGAAAAACCATTAACACGATCGGGGTGAATTCTAAGGGACCAGGTAAACCGACTCATGCTAGGACTAATCGCTTCTATTCTTTTAATATATAAGCTACAATGTATAGTTTGGTGAACAAAGGGTAAGGATTACACGTAGGAGGATTGCTAATGGAAAACCTAGTAAAAGGGGCAATTATCTCATTGGTGGGTTTTGTGATGTTTGTGGTTCCTTAGCCCCTCCTTCTCTTTTAGTCTCTTAATTGATTAACCAGTTAAAAGGTTTTTAAATGTGTAGAGTTTAACTTCCTTCTTGGAGGATAAGTAAATGAAGTTTAAAGACGAAAAGGTTGTTGGTTACATCCTCTTAGCCGTCGGAGTTGCGATGATATTCTTTTCCGTCTACCTGATGTTTAGCGTTTTTACTGGTGCTAGCGCTCCACCGATCTTATTCAACTTCTCTGATATCTCTTTTTCAATTCCCCAACCGGATGGCGCATCCGAGACTGTGCAGATAATATCGGGTCAGGACATGAGTAAAGTTGTGGCCATGGGGTTCTGGTACTTGTTAATGTTCTTTGTCGTGTACGCTGGCGGCAGAATAGCATCTCTGGGAGTTAACCTGATCAGGGAAATCAGAGTTGAAGTGAAGCAATAAGTTTAAGGTTAGTGTCGGTTTGGAGTAAATAACAAAAAATATGGAGAATTGGGGCGTAAGCCTCTACTTGGCTTTTCTTCCGCCCAGAATCCAGCCTAATGCAACCATGAGGAATCCAATGAAGTATAGTATGTCTCCAATCAGCCCGGGTTGAGGCATCTGCGCCAAATAAGAGACGAAAGCTATGATGTTTCCCACCGCTAACAGAGCAACTGATGCTTTCGCGCTTTTAAGTTGGCCGCCAGTTAAGGCCATTCTCTTTGCCTCTATTTCTCTTGCCCAGCTTTTCATCGCGAGTCCTACGATCAGGATAAGGGTGCTCATGCAGAGAAAGTGGCTGTGCGCAGAGGTGACCATGCTTGGTATTTTTCCCGTGGTCATCAGAATATAGACAAGGCCGAAACCGCTTATGAGTCCAATTACAACGTAGATGAGGCCGATGGTGGTAGTATAGAAGGAGAGACAATCGACGTCTTTTGCCTCACTCAAAAGATCATCCTCTGAAAACCTAGTTATTTCATACCCATATTTAAGAGCTTGTACATATTACAAATCTTCCTATACTATATAAAACTAGGAACTTTTTCAGGAACTCCGCGATAAACTATGGGGAAAGGAAGTAACATTCTAAGAGCTTACAAAGGCAAGCTAGTGTCGGTTTGGCCGCTTCATTTATGGGTGAATAGTTCGTAAGGGAATATTAATTCTGAAATAGGAAAGACCCTTAAGAGGAGTTGTTTTTCACCTATAGAGCGTTCATTCATTCACCCTACCTCTAACCCCACCCCCGAAAAGAAGGTTAATGAGAAGTGATTCAAAAGATAAGAGGGAATTGAGTTGTTCTATGCTCCATAGAGGGCTTGGCAACCGGATATGTCGCCTGTCTGCAATGAAATCTTTATCGTTTCGCCTTTGGCTGTGTACGCATACATCGTAAGCTCTCTATATATGTCCTCAGCTAAGTCGTCTAGACCGACTACATGACCCACCTCATGCGTTGCAACATTCTGAACATCGTAAGCCTTAATCTTTATAGGTCCCTCATCGTCTGGGTCGATGCCCCACTTCAGCAGAGCGTTGAAGATTATATCGGTGTCAACTGTTTCATCACCAAGGGTTGGTGAGCCGGAGTTATCGTTGTCTTCATACCAAAGGACTGTCATAGCCACGATTGTCGTAGGTGCGATGCCCCTCAAACACACCACATTCTTAAAGTCGGGTGCGGCGAGAGACGGCTCAGCGGAGGAGTCAATTTTGACCACATCGTTGAGAAGCTCCGCATTAGTAGCTTTATCCCAAGTCTCAAACGCTAGCGTGATTTCCGTTACAGCCCCAGTAGGGGCGCCATCAGGATCGATTACGTAAGACACAGGTAGAACGAACCACTTTGGACCTATGAGCTTGTAAGCTGTATTATCGACTGGTGGAGGTGGTGGAGGTTGAGGCTTTCCCGGGTCAGGTTTAGCATAGTGTATGAAAACGATCTTTTCATATTTCTTGACTGGTATCGGTGGTTCTGCTCTAGCGGTAACCACTGGAATAATAGCCATTAGAATTATCGCTACGAGAGGTAGCACAAGCAGAGTCTTTCTCAAAACTTCCTATCCCCTTTATCATTACTCCACGTATAAATACACGGCTTTAAAACTTGTGGAATAATCTTCTAGAACATAAAATGCGCGCGCACGAGCACCCTTCGTGGATTCCACGCATACCCTCGCTCAAAAAAGTAGCCTTTTCCTTTTGTTCCCCTAGATTCAAATCTTGGTTTAAATTCTCGGTATTATAGACCTTTGCGCGCTGGCTTGTCCCTAAATTATGTGTTGAAGTAGGTTGGTGAGATGGCTTTGTCTGGTCTTCCAATGTTTTCTGCCGCTTCTCTTGTTAGGATTAAGCTGAGTACGCTGTAGAGGGCGTAGACA
>Ga0315314_1002337_pt1 | contig 15768 bp, 15 predicted proteins | sample TDP9_MG_FD_203631 | JGI IMG/M metagenome (GOLD analysis project Ga0315314, IMG submission 203631) | Freshwater sediment microbial communities from Lake Towuti, South Sulawesi, Indonesia - TDP9 | ecosystem: Environmental > Aquatic > Freshwater > Lake > Sediment | place: Indonesia: South Sulawesi...
GTACGTCATATTTCAGCACGTGCACGTGCCCAGCGTGAAAGATGTCTGGCACCCTTTCCATGACCATGAAGTCTCGTTTTTCCGGAGCGATGGAGTTTCTTTCTCCATAAATGGGCGCGAGGTGTCTGCTTTGCAAAAGAAGCTTCATGGCTTTCTCTGGGGACTGAAGGCTTACATTTGGGACAACCGTAGTTACGTCGTCTAGGCTGCGCCCGTGGTACAAAAGCAACTCCACTCCATGGAGGCTTACTGTGCAAGGGTTTCCCAAGGAGTGCACCCTTCTAGCTTCGTATAACGGTTCTGCGTAGTTTCGGGGTAGGGCTGGTTGAGGTAGTGCCCTTCGAACCGCATCATGATTGCCGGGTATAATTATGAGTTCGATGTAATCTGGAATTTGTTCGATAAATTTTGATGCCGCCCTGTATTGCTCATAAATGTCTTTTATCGCCAGTTCCTTCATTTGCCCGGGGTAAACACCTATTCCATCCACAAGGTCGCCAGCGATAACTACATATTTGATGTGGCTCGCCATGTTCCTCATGGTTTCATTTCCAAATTTTCCGTTTAGCCAGAGCACAAAGCGGTTGAACTCTTCCTCCATAAACATTTTGCTTCCTACGTGCAAATCCGATATGAGGGCTGCGTAAACTGGCATTGAAGCCTTGTGTGGGGTTTTCTGGGGTACGTCAGGCCAGATGAAGTCCTCAGCTATTAGGAGGTCGTTTCTTCCCTTTACAGCGCATACGCAAACAACCTGGTCTAGAAGTAGTGAACGGGCTTTTGCCATAACTTCTGAGCTTACGTTTTGGGGCACAAGCACCGTGACACTGGATTCTGGGTCCTCGAATCTCAAGAAGATTCTCTGTTGGGATTCTCGTTTTTCCGTGACCATGCCGATTATCTTAACCTTCGAGTTAACCGAAGCTTTAAGGGCCTCCGAAATAGGCATAGCGTCTTTAGCGTCCATTCGTTGTCTAAGAATTTTCTTTATTCTTACAAAGCGGTCTTGAAAGTATTCTAGATACTCCTCAATAGACCCGGTTGTACATATTTGGTCCGTGGGGTCATCAATCACCTTTACATCAGCATCAACATCTTTTGCATACGCATGGAAAACTCTTCTCACTTCAGAGACGGGTGGTGGAGAAACTGGGGGAGGCTTCTCCTCTTTAGGAAAAGTCTCTTTAGCCGTCTCCTCTAGAAAATTTCGGTTTATGAACAGGGGTTTTTCAGAAAGACCCTTAATCTTCTTGATGGCTTCCTCCATTAAAATGATCGGGTCCTCTGTTTGGGTTATCATGCTTAAAAATTCGAAGGCTTCCTTGTCTAGTTGATAGCCGGATGCTATGGTGAAGGAAACTGCCCTTTGAAGCCTCTCGTCTCCGCTCACAACTCCAGCCTCCTCCAGTCGCCTTTTTTTGGAACAACGATGTAGCCTTCCTCTTCGTTTCCTATCAATTCTGTTTTTCCCTGTAAGTGAAGGTATCCTGTCAACGCCGCTGTTACAGCGTCAATTTCGTGAGATGTCAAAACACGTGTTTTCAAGTCCCCTTCTAAACCTAACTGTACGAAAATGGATTGAATTTCTCTCCAATCTTTTGTAGGCATTTTCAGCGCCTTGCGTGTAGACGTTGGATGGACCTCAATTATGTGTGGTTCTCCTCTTTTAATTTGTTGAGTTATTTTCCTAGCTCGTAAAGTCAATTTTTCCATGGCTGGAAAGCGTGGAGGAAAAACTGGATATCCGCGCCTGTACATCTCTCTATCCGATTTTCTCATGGCACCCTCTTTCGGTAGGCTTAGGGGCGCGTCTATTGCAACTAGGACGGGTTTAATTTTTGTCAGTTGCTCCAAGATTTCTTTGTCCTCGTAGAGATGGCATGTGGAGACCACTTTGTTTTTCCATGAAGCCCATCCTGTTGGATTTTTTGGTACTCCAGCTAGGTCTATACCTATTATGATATTTTCCTGCATTCCCTACATTGCCTGCTAACCTTTTAATAATACGTTTTTATTTAAATGAGTTAATATTTTCTATTGAGGATTTGATATGAACCTTCGAAGGATTCAAAGGACGAGTGGAGGAACGTTTTTCGTTTGTCTTCCCAAGGACTGGGCTGAGAGAAACGGGCTTGACCGCGGCTCTGTTGTTGCCGTCTCTGAAACTGCTGATGGTCAGCTTACCATTAACCCGAAATATGGTGTGGAACGTGCCCCTCAGGTGGCTGTGATCAAGCCTACTTCCTTTCTGGATCGTGAAATCGTTGAGAAGTACCTGCTTGGCTACGACATCATTCGAGTCGAAGCGAAGGAAAGAATAAGTCCCAATAATCGCGAGGTTGTAAAGCAGGCGTCGGGTCGTCTTGTTGGCTTGGAGATTGTCGAAGAGGATTACTCTAAGATTGTTATGCAGTGCCTCTTGGAGCCATCGACTTTCCCTCCGGAAAAAATTCTTCGCCGTGAGTATTCCATTGCTTCGGGTATGCATCGTGACGCTGTGACCGCCTTGATTGAAGGCGACGTGCATCTAGCCAAAAACGTGGTTGCCAGGGACAACGAGGTTAACCGTTTGTATTTTCTCTTGGTGCGCATCCTTCGCACGGTCATTCAAAATCCGGGGTTAAGTGAAAAACTCGGGATTCTTCCCATTGATTGTTTAGACTACCGTTTAACCGCGAGTTTCGTTGAGGCGATAGGTGACCAATCCGCTGAAATCGGTGAAAAAGTAATTAGACTCGGAGGCACAAAAATAGCGGGAAACCTCTCACAGCTTATCCTAAAACTTCACACAATTGCATACGAATCCCATGAAAACGCCATAAACGCAGTGTTTTCTCGCGACATTTCCACGGCGGAATCCGTAAGGGCCGAAGCAGATAAGGTTGCAACTATGTTTCATGAAGTTGAAACCATGTGTCTCGACCAACCCGCAGAATTTGGCCCCCACCTTTTAGCTGTGGCCTCTTTGATAAGCCGAATTTACGAGAATAGCCTAGACATAGCAGACCTAGTCATGCCAAAACTTCTGTGATGGGTTCCTTCCTTGTCCTCTAGTATCTAGCCCCTCTATATATACTATCCAACATTCTTCGCGCCTTCTCGGTGCATCCCGGGCAGACAAAGGCACTTTTATAAACTGGCAGCAACTCTAACAAAATTAGGCGCCGGGGTGACAGAGCGGTAATGTGCCGGCCTCGAGATGTATAATATGGGGTCAGAAGACAGCCGGTGGCGCTTTGCGCCTCAAGGGTTCAAATCCCTTCCCCGGCGCCATTTTTTAGGAGGTTTTTGCGCCTCTTTGCTGAAAAGGAATTCAATTCTTGGTCTTTTGTAAATTGATCTGTAACGGAGCTAAACTTGGAAATCATTTTACTGGTAAATTGGTGTTGAAATCCCGCGTCCGATTGGCGCCCGCAAAAGCCAAGTTATACGCGCGCGTTATCCCTTCATTATCCCCAGCGCGAATCCAGCTGCGAAACTTCCTGAGAAGGGCAGATAAGCTATGGTAGCTGAGAAAAAACCCGCTGTTTGTGCGAGAAGACTTGATGTTGCCTCCGCAAGCTTTTCACTGTTAATGTCAATCACTCCTATATGCGCTAGATAGAAGAGGGGAAGCGAGCACAACCCTAAAAACAACATCAAAATTTTGACGATTTTCTTAGTAGCATACCCGATCAAGAAGCCCCCAGCTCCACCAGTGCTCAACGGAAAGAGAATGTTGGTGAATACGTCACTCATCTCGATTCCCCGAGCCAACGCGCAAGCAGATTTGCAATACATAGCGGAAATCTATATTTAGTATATCGTAATATTTAATAAACCTTCCCCCTCCTAGAAGAAAAACGACAAATTTCTAATACCTCATCTTCGTTAGCGGTGCGCGCGCTATTTGTAAACTTTAAATGAAAGCATGTGTCTAGCCGGCCCCACCAACGAGCAAATAGACCTATTGAAGCGCGTACTCGCACAAAAGTAACTTCGTTCGACAAGGTAATGGAATCTTTTCCACTCATCCCCAACATGGTAAAACGTTTGAAGGCACTACAAGAACTCGCGTAATCTCCGCTATTCCTTAGCTTAACGCGCTTTCCATGGCCTCTTCTATTATGTTTATTAGTTCTCGGCTTCGAATTAATTCCACAACAGCCTCTATATCCGTCGACATTACCCTGTCCTCCTTTAAGATAGATACCCTCTTTCTTACCAGCGAATACGCCGCTTTGGTTCCTTTTCCAAGTTTGTCTGGGCCTCGAAAATCTATTCCTTGAGCCGCGCATAACAATTCGATGGCTAAGATACGCTCCACATTTCGGAGGATTTCCATTGCCTTCCTTGCCGCAATTGAGCCCATGCTTACGAAGTCTTCAAAGTTTGCTTCAGTTGGGATCGAATCAATGCTCGCTGGATGTGCTAGAGCTTTATTTTCGGACGCCAAGGCTGCCGCCGTGATTTGAGTGGACATGAAACCGCTGTGTATTCCTTTTTCCACTTCTTTGTGAATTAGGAAGGCGGGTAGTCCAATGCTTAGGTTTTCATCCATGAGCCTTGCTATCCTTCTTTCAGATATGTTGCCAATTATTGTCAGCGCTATGCTAAGCAGATCCATTGCAACAGATACTGGTTGCCCAAAGAAGTTTCCACCCGACAAACACTCCTTATCCTCAACGAAGATCAGCGGGTTGTCTGTAGCAGAGTTTATCTCTGTTTCTATCACTCCTTTCACATAAGAGATAGCGTCTCTTGCCGCACCTAAGACTTGGGGAATGCATCTTAGGCTGTAGGGGTCTTGAGGAGACCTTGTCTTGGATTTCCTCATCACCCTACTGCCCGTCTGCATCATTTTGCTACCAGCAGTTAGCAACCGTACGTTTCGGGCGCTTGTAATTTGGCCTGGATGTGGCCTTACCCGATGAATTCTTTCATCAAAGGCGTCAGATATTCCGCTTAAAGCTTCGAGACTCATGGAGGCAGCGATTTCGGCTATCTTGATCAATCTTTCTGCATCATAAAGCGCCAGTGTTCCAATAGCCGTCATTAGTTGCGTGCCGTTAATTAAAGCCAGGCCCTCTTTGGAATCAAGCTTAACCGAGGTGATTCCGGCCTTTTCCATAGCTTCTTCTCCACTCATTTTTTTGCCCTGATACTCTGCTTCACCTTCACCCATCATCGCCAATGTCATGTGGGATAACGGAGCGAGGTCTCCGCTGGCGCCTACAGAGCCCTTTTCTGGGATCACTGGGTGCACTCCACTGTTAATCATTTGAACCAAGGTCTCTAAGGTTGTCAATCTGATCCCTGAATTTCCTTTGGCTAACGTATTAGCCCTCAAAAGCATCAAAGCCCTTGTCACATCTCTTGGTAACGGTCTTCCAACACCAGCCGAATGACTTCTAATGAGGTTGGACTGCAGCTTTTTGACATTCTCTGGAGGGATGATCACCGTTGCTAAAGCCCCGAAACCAGTTGTAACGCCGTAAACTATCTTTTTCTTCCTTACAATCTCTTCAAGAAATTGTCTACATTTCTTTATTTTCTCCCTTACCTTTCTCGGAATTTCAACTTCAGCTCCATCCCGCGCTACCGCAATCACATCCTCTATAGAAAGGTTTTCACCGTCAATAAACACCTTCATTATGATTTCCTCTTTTCATGTCTAAATCAAGGCAGTGGATATTATTAAAATGTCGTGAAGCTTTCGCCTTCGTTAAAGAAAGAATAAGATCGAAGGAGGGGTTCCGAAACGTTTTTGGGCCCTTGGGTTATTGTTTCAGCATTGGCATCTTGATTCTCTTCATCTTGGCTATTTTCTCAGCTTTTTTGTAGCCTGCGTCGGCGTGTCGAACTATGGCTGTTCCTGGGTCCGTAGTTAGGACTCGCACTACCCTTTTCTCAGCTTCTTTGGTGCCATCGGCAACTAGGCACATCCCTGCATGAATGCTGTACCCTATTCCTACACCTCCTCCATGATGTACGGAAACCCATGTCGCTCCAGCCACAGCGTTTAAGAGAGCGTTTAGGATAGGCCAATCTGCAATGGCGTCGCTTCCGTCTAACATGCCCTCGGTTTCCCTGTTTGGTGATGCGACGCTTCCTCCATCTAAATGATCTCGCCCAATCCAGATGGGCCCTGAAAGTTCGCCTTTACGAACCATGTCGTTCATAATTTTTCCAAATCTAGCTCTCTCGCCGAAACCCAGCCAGCAAACTCGAGCTGGCAAGCCTTGGAACTTCACTTGGTCCTTTGCCTTCCTTGTCCATCGGCATAACTCCTTGTTGTAGGCAAATTCCTTGAGGATAACGTCGTCAAGTGTGTAAATGTCCTCTGGATCACCAACAAGGGATGTCCATCTAAAGGGACCGCGTCCCTCACAAAACATCGGTCTAATGTACCTGCGCACAAAGCCTGGGAAAACAAAAGCTTCTTTGTATCCGCCGTTGAAAGCCTCTTGGCGTATGTTGTTACCGTACTCAAAGGCTACGGCTCCCTTCTTCATCATTTTAACCATGGCTTCCACCTGAACACACATGCTTTCCCTAGCCTTTCCAACATACAAGGTAGGGTCCCTCTCTCGAAGTTCATCCGCCTCCTCCATGGAGAGCCCAGCAGGGTAATACCCTTTGAGAGGGTCGTGGGCCGCTGTTTGATCCGTCAAAACGTCTGGAATGATTCCCCTCTTGACAAGTTCTGGATGAACCTCAGCGGCGTTGCCGAGTAACCCTATGCTTTTAGGCACTCCTTCCTCCGTGGCTTGTTGAGCCATGGCGGTTGCTTCGTCCAAATCGTCGGTCCATGTTTCGAGGTATCCGTGCCTAAGTCTTCGCTCAATAGCCTTTCTGTTGATTTCAACAACCAGAGCAACTCCGTCATTCATGGTTACGGCTAGGGGTTGCGCTCCACCCATCTCGCCTAAGCCGGCTGTCAGCACTAGCCTTCCTTGCAGACTTCCTCCAAAATGCTCATTCGCAACCGCCGCCATAGTCTCGTAGGTGCCTTGTAGAATGCCTTGCGTTCCGATGTATGCCCATGAGCCGGCTGTCATCTGTCCAAACATGATCAGTCCTTTCTGTTCCAACTCGTAGAAGTAATCCCAAGTTGCCCATTTAGGAACGAGCATGCTGTTGACGATCAACGTCCTCGGGGCCCACTTGTGCGTCTTGAAAACGGCGGCCGGCTTTCCGCTCTGAATCAAAAGCGTTTCGTCGGTTTCCAGCTCCATAAGCGCTTTAACAATCTTGCTAAAGCACTCCCAGTTCCTAGCAGCCTTTCCTGTGCCGCCATAAACAATTAGATTCTCAGAATCCTTGGCAACCTCAGGATCAACAACATTGTACAACATTCGAAGAATGCCCTCAATCTGCCAGTTTTTGCAATGCAGTTCGGGACCTGTTATGCACTTAACCGGCTTTTTCAACTTTAACAAGGCGTTCACCAAGAGGCTTAAAGGAAAATGACAGTTATAAATTTTGAAATTGTGGAATATTTCTAAGTCATTTTCCCGTCATTCACAACAAGCTTTCCGTTTTTTATGACTTTGTCTATAAGGTTCGTCCCAAAACGATATCCCAAGAACCTGTGATTAGGAACGTTTAAAACGGCGACATCAGCCTTTTTACCTGCCTCTAGACTTCCCACCACTTGCGCTCGATTTAAAGCATGTGCAGCGTTGATCGTTATAGCTGCTATCGTTTCCGCGGGCGTCATCCTCATCTGGTGGCACGCCAACGCGATTATGATTTGTTGACTCTCCACCCAGCAACTTGGGTTATAGTCCGTTCCTAAGGCAACAGGCACACGCCACTGAATCATCTTTCTCGCGTCAGCGTATCTTCCAGTCATCAGTGAGAAGGAAGTCCCCGGAAGCAGAACCGCTATGACGCCCTTTTTCGCCATAGCCTTTAACCCCCCGTCGGAGGCAAAAAGCAGATGGCTCGCTGAAATGGCTTCCAGTTCCGCGGCTAATTCTGCTCCTCCAAGTTTGGTCATTTCATCCGCGTGTAGTTTGGGAGTTAAACCGTGTTTTTTGCCGCTTAGAAGAATTTTCTTGGACTGCATCAAGTTGAATACTCCTTTCTCGCAGAAAACATCGCAAAATTCTACTAGCTTGCGGCTTGCAACCGCTGGAATCATTTCGTTGATTAGAAGATTTACGTATTCATCTGCGTTGTCTTTGTATTCCGGAGGAATCGCGTGAGCTCCAAGGAATGTAGGCACAATGTCGATAGGGTGTTCTTTGTTTAACGTTTTCATAACTTCTAGGCACTTTATCTCCTCGCTTGTGGTCAATCCGTAACCGCTCTTAGCCTCCACTGTGGTTGTTCCATGCTCCAACATAACATCCAGCGTTTCCTTGCAACTTTTAGTCAACTCATCTCTGCTGATTTTCCTCGTTTCTCTTACAGTTTTTAAGATTCCTCCTCCCCTTTCAAAAATTTCCATGTAAGTGAAGCCTTGTATCCTCATTTCAAACTCGTCTTCTCTGGAACCAGCGAAAACGAGGTGAGTGTGTGGGTCTACAAAGCCGGGCATGACAACCTTTCCATTAGCATCTATCGTTTCTTTGCCTTCAAATTTCCTTTCGATTTCCCGCGTTTTCCCTACACTAACTATTTTCCCTTCGTTAACAGCTACGCCACCGTCCTTAATAATTCCTAGATTTTTCATCTGTTCGCCTAGAAGAGGCTTTCGACTTCCTCCTCGAAGGGTTATGACTTCGCTGGCATTTTCAATCAAAAGATTTACTTCTTTCCTACCCACTTTCTCCTCGCCCTTTTTCCACGGCCTTTTGTATAGCTACCTCAAGAATCCCATTCTCGCCAAAATCGTCTATCTTCAAGTAATATGTAGCCGCATCTATTATGGCTCGCAACGGGGCTAATCCGCAGAACTCTGATCCAACAATTGGAACATTGTATCTTTCTGCCTCAATTTTGATTAGCTCAAAAACCCTATAGAGAGGTGTTTTCTCGAAATCGCTTATGTTCATCCCAATTTGCGTGATGCCCCTCTCAGGTATCTTGGCGGCCATAGCCTTCACGAAGGCTAGTCCTCCCTTCTTGGCGTGCAAAGCCTTGGCTATTTTTTTGGCTATCTTTATGTCTGGAGTTCCCAAGTTGACGTTAAAGCCTACCATGACTTTGCGGGCTCCGGTTATTGTCGCGCCTGCCGTTGGATGGGGAAACGCTGGTCCGAAGTCGGGTTTTCGCTCTGGTTTTTTAAGCATCTCCTGAAGCTTCTCATATTCTCCTAGCCTTATCCAGTCCAAATCGCTTCTCTCCGGGCTAGTGGCAGCCTCTCCGTAAAGATAGACAGGGATTTCGCACCTCTCAGCTAGAGTTTTTCCAAACTTTTTTGCTACATCGATGCAGTCTTTTATAGTGACGTTTTTTATGGGAATGAAGGGTACGACGTCCACAGCTCCGATGCGGGGATGTTGCCCCTTGTGTTTATTCATGTCTATAAGCTCTACGGCTTTTATCGCCGAGTTCAGGGCCGACGTATAAACAGCGTTTTTATTCCCGACATAGGAAACTACTAATCTGTTGTAGTAGCCATCGTAAGTGTGATCAAGAAGATGAGTCCCTTTAACCCTTTTTATTTCGTTCAGAATCGATTCCACAACTACGGGATCGGATGTGCTAAAGTTTGGCACACACTCTATTATATCTCTCACGCTGTATCCTCCATTTCTAGGAATTATAACGATCAAAGAAGCCTTAAGTCCTTTCGTTAGATGTGCCCGAGGTTTTTCATAAATATTCGCGCGCGCAGGAGGGTAACTCAATTTTGATTATTTTTTACTGGTAAATTGGAGCTGAAATCCCCTCCCCGGCGCCATTTTGCTGCGAGTAGCCTTAAGAAGTTTTTCTTGGCTTGGCTATTATCTCCCTAATTTCGAGGTCGAAAAAGCGGGATGCTATTGCTGGCTTTATGACCAGGGCGGTGTCTGCTCCTCTGCCGGTTCCTCCTATGGCTATGATGTCCCTGTCCACAGGGATGAGGCCAGCGTCTGCTGCCATAATGGTAATCTCGACGCAAACTTTGGTTCCTTCGCCGAACAACCTAAGTGTATAGGCTATGAGTTCTAGAGGCATGATGGTATCAAAGTTCTTTCGAATCGCTCTCTCCACCCCGCTGAGAGCATGAGTCGCTGTCAAAATTTTAGCTCCGTTCTCCAAAATTCTCCTACAGTTCTCCTCCTTTAGTTCCCATACTCCAGGCTCCTGAAAGCCCACATGATGAGAAACCACAACCACATTGAAGCCCTTAAAGAGCCTTGAAACTTTCACTCCTGTTTCGCCGGTGGTGGAAGCCACCACGATGTCCCTTATCCCCTCAGCCTGTGCGTAACCTTTTACCAATTCTAGAACGGATTCGGTGTTTTGTTCTCCGGGTGCCTGAAAATAGACGGTTTTACGTTCAACCGACTTCATTTCAAAGGGGCCCTCACTTGTACCAATCCAAACTTTCCTGAATATAAGTGATCAGAGATGAAAAGAACCTTTTTGTCTCATCGCCTAAACTTGTTTGGGCGATAAGGGCTTTCGCCTTTTCGGCGTGCTCCCTAGACCTTTCTTTTGCAGCTTCTAGGGCGCCGCTCTCTCTGACAATCCCTCTTATCAATTCGAGATCCCTTGGGCTGACGCGCTTCTTGTTGGTTTGATTCTTCAACTTGTCTATTCCCTCTTGGTTTGCCAGCTTAAGGGCATAGATTATGTGCAAAGGCTTTTTTCTAAGGGCTATGTCTCCGCCTGGGAGTCTGCCGTACTGTTCGGGAGAAGCAAAGGTATCTATGATGTCGTCTTGGATGTCGAATGAGTAGCCCATATGTGTTCCAGCTTCACCTAAGATTTTCAGGTCCTTTTCCGGAGCGTTGCCTAGAATTGCGCCCGCGAGAATCGTCGTCTTAAAAAGCGATGCGGCCCTTTTAGAAGCCATAACATACCATTCATCAACGTCTGGCTGCTTATACTCGAATAGCAGGTCCAGAATTTGACTTTCGTTAACGCTGCGATAACCTTCCAAAAGTAGCAAAGTAACTCTGCTCAATTTTTCCTTGGAGAAACCCGAGCCGAGTATTGATTGCAACGCCAAGGCGTACATTAGGTCGCCAACGAAAACCGCTGTTCCGCATCCCAATCTGTCATCATAGTTTTCTACGAATATTTTGTGAAAGGTTTTCCCTCCTCTTCTGAGAGTATCCTTATCCACCAGGTCGTCGTGAACCAGAATGCAATGTCGATATAACTCAATGCCAACACATGCTTTTAGGATTCGGTTATCGATGTCGCCAGCATAGCCTTTGTATGTTAGGAGGGTGCTGCACGCGGCATGTCTCTTACCCTTTCTGAGGACAAAATCTTCAATATTGGAATAAACTTCCGCTATGAAAGGATGGTAAGCCTTCGCTGCACCTTTAGTCCCTCTGAAAAACTCTTTCAATTCACCTTCAATAAGCACACTGTAATGATCCAACGTCTCTTCCCAAACCATTTTCATCACACATTCATAAATTAACGACAGCCAAAACTATATTCAGGTTTTTCTTAGAGAGGAGTCTTTCTCAATGGTTTCCTCTTGAGTTCGGTACCGCAGATCTCGCAAGACTTGAACTTGTAGTCTGGAGGGTATTTCCGATGACACGCAGGGCAATATAAAATCCAGTCAAAGCGAAACCTTATCCCGTAAGTCATAAGGGAAGTGAAGTTTACTCCCATTTGATTGGCTACATTTTGTATGGAATAATCGTCCGTAACAATTAGCGGATCAAGACCTGTACTCTTTAACTCCAGAGCTAGGGCCAAGACCTGCATATCCGCCTCAGAAAGGTAGCGCACATCTCCAACACTTTTAGAGGCTTCTTTAACCTTCTTGAGAAAGGAAATTTTTGGCTTCCTAACCCTTAACTTTCTGTTCTCCACAGCGGCTTTAAAGCGTACCCAAGGCATTGATTTTGAAGCGAGTTCCTTCCTAACCATGGGAACCGAGTATTGCCTCTCGCCGGCTGAAAGGGGGTCAAAGCCAGCGATAAACGCGGAGGTATCCAAGACGATTATTCTCTTCGTCAGAGGCTTTCACCCCGAGAGAAAAGAAGTCTACCCTTCAGGCGATGGTAAAAATCTCCTTTGAATCGAACAAAGGAAGATTCATGCTCAGACTTTGTGATGGTTATGCGGGGGTGTTTAGGTTCAATGCGCGTTCTAAAATGACCGTCTACCACAACAACAGCCCTTTTCGGTTTGAGGAGCTCGATGCTTAACGTAGACTTCGCGGGAAAAACTATGGGATGAAATACGGTGAGTGGACAGACAGGCGTTAAAACGAAGGCGTCAACTTCAGGATCGAGGACTGGCCCCCCACCCGACAAGGAGTATCCCGTTGACCCAACTTGAGAAGCTACAACTACGCCGTCAGCTCGGCACTCTGCCACCATTGCGCCATTCTTCCACACTCTCGTGTACAAAAGCTTAGCTGGAGCGTCTGAAGCGATGAAGACTTCGTTTAGCGCGTCGGGCAGTCTCGTATCCCCTATGAAGGACGCTAACTTCATGCAACGTTCTAGAGTGAATCTTCCCTCTAGGCATCGGTCAACAGCGTCTAACGCCTCCTTTGGTGTCACTTCTGCTAGAAAGCCTCGCACACCCATGTTGATGGCTAGAATGGGAGGTTCGGGTTTTGGGATCAGGAGGCATGTCCTTAAAATGGTGCCGTCGCCTCCTACTGTGATGATTAAATCTGTCTTCATTTCCTCAAGTGGCAAAGCGGCCTCCGTCTTTCCGATATGTTCTGCCAATTTTGGCTCGAGGAACACGGAAAGTTCCTTCTCTTCCAAGTGCGCTGTCAGTTTCGCCGCGAGTTTCATTGCTCCTTTTCGATCAACACGTGCAATTATGCCCACAGTGTTAAACAGTTCTATTCCCCCGACAGGACAGTAACATTTACTGCTTAACCCGATATAAGAGGAATGCGTAGAACAATTCTTTACATTTAACTAGGATATTTATGGGTGCTGGTCATATTTAGCGATAACTTATTAAATCTTGAATCGTGTAAAGACTGCTGTTTGGGAGGGAGATGAGATGAGTAAGCCCATGGAGTTAGGAGCCCTAAGAGTTGGCAGTTACGTAATCATCGACAATGAACCATGCCGTATCATGGACTATACGAAATCAAAGCCAGGGAAACATGGTTCCGCAAAGGCTAGAGTTGTTGCTATAGGCGTATTTGATGAAGCGAAAAGAACCTTTGTGAAGCCGGTGGATGCGCAGGTTGAAGTGCCTATTATCGAGAAAAGGGGTGGTCAAGTCATAGCGTTGTTGCCAGCGGCTGTTCAGGTGATGGATCTAGAAACGTACGAAATATTTGAAGCGCCCTTACCTGAAGAAGAAATAAAATCTAAACTTGCTTCCGGCGTTGAGGTTGAGTACTGGCGTATTTTGGGCAGAACAAGAATAATGCGGACGAAAGGTTAGCCCCTTTCCAACAATCGGGTTTTAAGTTTCGTAAACTATCTTTAAACGTTAATCCACACTCTTGAATAGCCAAAGTGCTCTGATATTGCGGGGTGAAAGATTGAAGCATGTAAAGCAAATGCGGCTACGGCGGGGATTAACTGTAAACGAATTGGTCACAGAGATGAAAGAATGCGGCGTCCTCGGCGCTGGAAAAATTGGCAACGCAACCGAACTTGTGTCTGAGATGTTTGGTGACCCAGACTACACGGTTTTCTTAACCATGGCTGGGCCTCTCGTCCCAGGCGGACTGAGGAGAATAATTAGCGATTTAATCAACGAGGAATACGTTAACGTGGTTGTCACCACAGGGGCTAACATGGTGCATGACGTGGTTGAGGCTCTTGGCCACAAACATTTGGTAGGCACGTTTCTTGCAGAAGACAAGAAGCTTAAGGCTAGAAACATTGGCAGAATAGGCGACATCTATATCGAGCAAAAAGTCTTCAAGGACCTGGAGAAATGGATGTACAGAATACTGGAAAACATACCGGAAGAAAAAAGGGAACGTATATCCACGGCAGAACTCTTGTTTGAGCTAGGCAAACAAATTCAAGACCCTGAATCCATACTTGCCGCAGCAGCGAAGAAAGACGTTCCCATCATAAGTCCAGGCTTCGTAGATTCCATAGCCGGCTTCCACCTCTGGGTTTTTGGACAAGACAAAAAGATGGGAATAGACCCCCTCCTCGATGTGAACAAGTTAATGGATAGGGTTTTTGAGGCAAAGAAGGTTGGCGTCATTATTCTGGGCGGAGGATACCCCAAACACTTTACACTGTTCGCAAACACTTTTCGGGAAGGCGTCGACTGTGCGATTCAGATCACCATGGACCGGCCAGAGCCTGGGGGACTGAGCGGAGCCCCTTTAGAAGAGGCGATCAGTTGGGGGAAAATAAAGTCAGGGGGAAAAGCCGTAACAGTCATCTGCGACGTGACTATAGCCTTCCCCTTAATAGTTGCCGCGGCGTTGGAAAACCTCGGAAAGATTCATTAGGAGGTTAGAAGAAATTTCAATGAAGCCAATGATGCAAGAAGAGCCGTCGGATTTTATGAAGACCCTTATGATGGCTGAGGCTTCGAGTTTTACTTCACTTTGATTTCGTAGCCCCTTTTTCTTGGAAGACGTATTTCTAAGATGCCTCGTTTGAAACTTATCCGCATCCGTTTGGTGTCAACGGGTACTGGTATGCGGGTTTGGCAGCGGAGCGAGGAAAACTCTCCCTCTCGATGAGTTATGCCGAAATCGTCGAATCGCATCTTTCTCTTCATCTTCGCCGCGATTTCAATAAGGTCTTCGCTCACTGCTTCAACCTTCAACGTTGCGGGCTCAGTGTTTGGGAGGTCCGCGGTGACCACAACTTCGTCGGGAGTGACGAAAACGTTGCAGAGGGGCTCGAGGCAACAGGATTCTGTGTTCCAGCTGGGACGTTCGGGGAAGGCTAATCCCATCAATTCATCAGTCAGAGACTCGAATTCTTCCATATATTCGCTCATTAGGTCGAAAATTGAACGTTTTCTCCGTCTCTCGTACATCAGAGCTTCCTCCTAAACGTATAATGGAAGGTCGTACTCCTGCGACTTTTTCATGCGCGTCATTTCATGCTGAGTTCGCTTCATAATATCTCTTGCCTTCAACCTGATTTCCTCTCCCTTCTCAAGGAGTTTGGAGATGTCTATCTTTATTTCGGCGATTTTTGCGAGTTCCTTGATCACCATGGCTGCTGCCTCTGGATCAGGATAGTTGTAAAAGGATTGGGCCAAAAGGGCTATTGCTGGAATTTTTCTTTCAGCGCAGTATCGCATGGTGAGCGCTTGAGGACCAACCATGTAGCCCTCCTTCAGTATGGTTAGTTCCTTTTCACTTAACATATTAAGAAGGTCTTCGCTGGAAGCAGCACCATAAACTTTAGGTTCCATGATGGCTTGCCTATTTTCTAGGGGGATTCCTCCCATAGTCACCATCATTTTCACGTTTTTTGATTGAGCCCAGTCGACGAGTGTTCGCATGATGGTGTGAAGGGATTTGGTGGGAACTGCCATCTCAGAGATTGTAGCGACAATTTTCTTGCCTCCGTAGATTCGCATAGGAGCGTGAGGGAGTCCTTCATGTAAAACGACCACTGGAGGAAGAAGATCTGAGTCCACGTAGGCTAGCTCATCTAAATCGAGTTCGGATGTTATGTAGGAGGTTGCGATGAGGCCGACGAGACCAACGTCGGGAAGCCCCTGAAGCATTACGGCTCCAGAGGGTATAGG
>Ga0315314_1002338_pt1 | contig 15763 bp, 13 predicted proteins | sample TDP9_MG_FD_203631 | JGI IMG/M metagenome (GOLD analysis project Ga0315314, IMG submission 203631) | Freshwater sediment microbial communities from Lake Towuti, South Sulawesi, Indonesia - TDP9 | ecosystem: Environmental > Aquatic > Freshwater > Lake > Sediment | place: Indonesia: South Sulawesi...
TGTGTTGTAGATTTTTCCAACATGGCTAACTGGATTCTTTCCAGCCGCGGCTTCTGAACAGAAGGGTCGGTTTAATGGGATAACACCGTTGGTTCTGTTACCTCTGCCAACCTGCCCCGAATCCCCAGCTTCTGCGCTTGTGCCGAGTACGGTTATGTAGACTCCGTCGACGCCTCGTCCCTTTTTGTCCAAAGTGTTCAGCTCTATTGTTGCCTTGTCAAAATCTGTCTTCTTCTTGACGAAGCTGGTTATCTCCTCTTGAATAGCTTCTTTCTTCTTGAAATAGTCGCTTTCGTTTTTTACGTAGCGATCGACAAACGCCATACCCATAGTGAGGCGCAGTTCATTGTTTTTTCTGTAACCCATCACCTTCACGTCTTCGCCTGATTCTGGAAACCGTTTCTTAAACTCGGGCGAGTTCACGTATTTTTCCGTGCCCAAAACAACCTGCTCAGTGCGAGTCATAGGCGCGTAGCCCACCGCTGCGGACGTGTCATTAGCTCCTAAAACTCTTCCCTTTCGCTTGAATATATCCATGAGTTCAGGATGGCCAGGCTTGAGTTCCACCTGAAACCTCACGTGTTTTTCTGGGTCAACGAAGCGCAGCCGTTCTCTGAACCATTCTTTTGCCGTTTTGATGGCTATGTTCTCTACTGGAATTTTTTCTCCGTTCACATCGAAGGTGGCTCTGTCTCCGATGACCAAGAGCATGGGTTTCTTGATTTTGCCCCCGCTGAATCTGGGCTCAGCCTCTCCAGCAGCAAGTAAAGACTTGTCAATGTTGTGGTGGAGAATGACACCTGCTTTCTTCATGTATTCTTGGCTTAGGCGCACTGATATGCGGTCCATTATGTTGTCGCATATGCAGTCTGGGTGTCCCAGCCCTTTTCTCTCAACGATTTCCAGTTTCTGCTGTTCGATTGGTGTCTGCCTCAAAACGTCGACCAATATGTTTCTTGTTGTCATGTCGAGCTTTCACCAAATTTATATGGCGCAGTTGTATAAATGGTAACAAATATATACTTTACGATATGTTTATGTGTATAAAAAATAACCCGTGGTTATCAAGTTATGGTGATTAGTGGCTCAAGTCTGAAACGACTCCGAATCGAAACAGGGCTCACCCAACGACAATTAGCCGAATTGGTCGGAGTTTCTCAGGCACACATAGCCAAAATTGAAAAGGAAAGCGTGGACCCCCGCTTATCAACGGTCAACAAGATTCTTAAGGTTTTAACCGAGGGCGAGGGAAAAAAGTGCGGGGACGTCATGACCCGCCACGTTATCTCAGCTAAGCCCACAGACAAAATCTTGAAGGTAAGTCAATTAATGATGAAGTACGCTATAAGTCAACTTCCAGTCTTAGAGGGCGGAAAAATTGTTGGCACAGCAACCGAAGAGAGCATAGTTCGAAACCTTAGCAACAACTTAGCCGATGAGAGGGTTGGAAAAATAATGCAGGCACCCTTGCCCAGTGTTCCCGAAGACACCAGCATAAGCATGATACAACCCCTACTCCACGACAATCCAGCAGTGCTCGTGGTGAGAAGAGGCGAAATAGTTGGAATAATAGCCCGCTCAGATATACTTAAAGTAATTTCAAAAACACTCTAGTCATGTGTCATTGCAGAGAATTTTTAAACAGTCCCAACCCCAATTTTATTCGGAGGTTGCCCTTGTGAGTTTTGCAGATTTTGAGAAGAGAGCCGTTGCTGCAATTTCAGAGTTGAGGAGAATTAAGCCTAAAGTGACTGTTCTCGTGCATCACGATGATGCTGACGGACTTAGTTCAGGTGCAATAATGAAGACTGCCTTGGAACGTGACGGCTTTAGAGTGAAAACTTTCTGTTTAGAGAAGATTTACCCGGAAGTCGTTGAGGACATTCATAAACGTAGGGGTGAAACCATTTTCTATTCTGACATCGGCTCAGCTCACGCCGACTTCATCTCAGAAGTTAACTCGGGCAAAAACTTAGTCATCATTCTTGACCATCACCACAACCCTCCAAAAACAACAGACCCATCAGTGTTTGACCTCAATCTGGAGCATTGGGACTTCGAAGGAGACACTGAATTTTCAGGCGCTACTTGCAACTACCTCTTTGCCAGAGCACTAAACAAACACAACATCGACCTCTCCTACTTGGCATTGGTGGGCAGCCGTGAAATCCCAGCTGGCTACGTGGGCTTAAACAAAACCGTGTTAGAAGAGGCTGAGAAAAACGGCGTCGTGAAGGTTGATGGAAATAAAATCACAATAGTCAAGCTGGGCATGAGGGTTGACGACCTCTTCGCTAAACTCCAGATCTTAGGCGCGGTTGGCTACTACGACGGCGGACCCGAAATGGGCGTTCAAGCCAGCCTAACAGGCATAACGAACCAAGTCAAAAAGAAAATAGACGAGTGGGAGGAAAAGAGAAAAAACGTGAACAAACGCATAATCAGGTGGCTCTATCGGCAACGATTGAAAGAGACAGAGCATCTGCAATGGTTTGACGCAGGCGACCTCTACAAGGGCATGGGAACTAAAGTAATCGGACAATTCTGCTCTTTTCTATCCTACCAAACCCGACTCATCAAACCAGACAAATACATTTTCGGCTTCATGAACGTGCTGCCTGATGTGCCAGGGTGGCAAGGCAAACTGAAAGGTGAACTCGTTAAGGTTTCGGTCAGAGTTCCAAAAGGCTTGCACGAATTGATTGATAAGGGCAAAATGTTAGGTGCGGTCGACCTTCTCCTGAAAGCCTCTGAAGGCTTTGGGGTGGCAGATGGACACAAATACGCCGCCAATGTCGTCATCCCAGCAGACAAAAAGGAAGTTCTCATCAAAAACGCCGACGCGTATGCCATGACATGATGTAAACATGATAACGTCTAAATTGACTTATTTATGTTATAAAAATTGATATATACGTGTATCTATGTTCTCTGATACTGGTAGTTTAAGCATGGAAGACACAATTAAGGAAGAGTGCGGAGTCTTCGGCGCGAGAGACTTCCAAAAGGGTTACGTTTTCCCATACATATACTGGGGACTGCGAGGGCAAAACCACCGCGGGCATCAGTCGCATGGCATGCTAACTTATGACGGCAACTTTCACGTATACAAGGGCTTAGACCTCGTTCCGAAAATCAAGAAACAAGACATTCAGTCTTGGATGGAGAAACTGCCTGGACACGTGGGCATTGGAAACGTGCGTTACACAACCTCAGGCGGAAAAGACGAGGAATCCCTCATCAGGGGCACTCAGCCTGTCATCTTGGAGGCGGACGGCACAAAAATCGCCATTGCGTTTAACGGCAATATTGTCAACACGGTACCGCTTAGATGGGAGATAAGGAGCAGATTTCCAGGCTTCACCTACGAGTGCGATATTGAACTTTTGGGCAGAAAACTACTCACCAGCCTAATTGAAAATAAAAACTTAGCCTCAGCCGTAAAGACATGCATGAGAGACGTTGAGGGAGCGTTTTCCCTGTGTGGAATAACTCAAAACGGCGAGTTGTTTGCATTCAAAGACCCATACGGCATCAAACCTCTCTGTTGCGGTCATAGCTCAACGAGCAATGTATGGGCAGTGTCTTCAGAAAGCGTGGGCTTGAACATAAACGGTTTTGAGTTTGATTTTGAGGTGCAGCCAGGTGAATTGGTTGTGGCAACAAAAGACGGCTTTAAAAGAGAGGAAATTACCCCCTGCCGAAGAAAAGCGTTGTGCGCCTTCGAATTCGCCTATTTCGCCAGGCCTGATTCTAAGCTTGGCAACCGTTACGTTTACGAGGTCAGAGAGGAATTTGGACGAAACTTGGCGCGGGAATACGCTGAGTTTGCAAAAGATGCTGATCTAATCATTTCCATGCCAGAAACAGGCGACGACGTAGCTTACGGTGTGCACGAGGCTACAGGGCTAAGATGGGAACGTTCAATACGTAGGCACAGATACGTTACTGAACGGGCTTTTATACTGCTTCCAGAGGAACGCCAAGCCACAATTGACAGAAAAATCAACGTTCTGGCGCACAAGATTGAGGGAAAGAAGGTTTTGATTACTGAGGACAGCATTGTCCGCGGCGACACCACGAGGGTTGTGGTTGAGAAGCTCCGCAGAATGGGAGCCAAAAAGGTTCACTTGTTCATCACTTTCCCGCGGATAATTGGTCCTTGCTTCTATGGAATCGATATGGCAACCTACAGTGAGTTGATTGGCTTCCGCCACACGCCTGAGGAAATTGCCAAAATAATCGGTGCAGACTCCGTTAACTATCAGTCGCCCGAAGGACTCGTGAAGTCTATCGGCATGAGTGAAGACGAACTCTGCATGGCTTGTGTAACTGGTAAGTATCCGACTCCGCTTGCCCAGAAAATGGCTGATGACATGAGGCAGAGAGTTGAAAAAGGCTACAAGGAGACTGGACGAGTCTACGAAGTGGCAAGCGTGATATGATGGAAAAGGTCGGCATCTTAGTTGTCTCATACGGCTCTAGAGAAGCCGCCATGATAGACGCTTTCATCCGTAGCCAAAACTACAAGACAGAAATCTACGTTGTGGACAAACAGAAGAATCCCTTCAACGTGAAAAGGGCTCGGGAACACGTGGTCATACCCGACCTCAACATACAAGAAATCATGAAGTTCACTCAGAAACGCAAGAGTAAAATCGACTTTGGAATTGTCGGACCAGAAAAACCCATTATTGAAGGGGTCAGAGACCTTGTCGAAGACGAAACTCGTACACCCCTTATCTGTCCAACCAAAAACTTCGCCATCGAAGCCAGCAAGGTTGCACAGCGCCAACTCCTCCAGAAAGTGGCACCAGAAGCCAACCCAAAATTCAAGGTTTTCAACCCAAAAAACTACAAAAATCTCTCTGCTGTAAAAAGAGACGTTTACGCATGGTTAGACACTTTGAAAAATCAAGTGGCTGTTAAGCCAGACACGCCAGCAGCTGGTAAAGGCGTGGGCGTGTGGGGCGACCACTTCAACTCACGTGAACAACTTTTCGAGCATTTTGTGGCCAATTACCAACACGGAGCCGTGATTATCGAGGAAAAAATTGAGGGTGAAGAGTCCAGTTTTCAAGCATTGTGTGATGGTAAACATCTTACGCCTCTGCCTGAAACGCGAGATTACAAGAGGGCTTTTGACGACGACAAGGGGCCAAATACAGGTGGAATGGGCTCCTATAAGGATTCAGGCGACGTTTTACCTTTCATGACCAAAGAGGACAAAGAGAAGGAAACCCAGCTCGTGAGCAAGCTTTTCAACGAACTTCGCAGGAGAGCGAGCAGCACCGATTTGCGAGGTATACCGTTCTACGACGCTTTTATTCACACAGGAGAGGGACCGAAACTTTTAGAAAACAACAGTAGGCCAGGCGACCCTGAAATACAGAATATTTTACCCATTTTGAAGGATGACTTTGTGGACGTCTGTTACAAGATTATCGAAGGAAACCTCACCCACATCACTGTTGAGGACAAAGCGACGGTTGTAACCTATAAGGCGCCACCCAACTACGGCGGATATGCATCAACTTTTCCAAGCCGAGTTAACAAAGATGAAATAGACATGCCGATAAACTTGGATGAAGCGGTGAAACTGAGCCAAAAGTACGGTGATAACATCCGAATGTATCCAGGCTCAATGGAATTGAGAAATGACGCGGTTTATGCTCTAAGTTCACGCGCTGTCTGTGTTGTGGGCATAGGGGACAACATTCAAACTGCCAGAGAAATCTCTCTGGAAGGCATAACGGCAATCAAAGGTGGGGCACTCTGGCACAGAAGCGACATAGCCTCTAGGGCGCACATCACCAAAAGCATAGAGCACATGAATCGTTTGAGGCAGTAGAAGCTATGAGTTCAGCAGCCATATCTGTCGAGTCTCAGAAAATCTTCATTTCCGACTGTGAAGGACCCATCTCAAAAAACGACAACGCCTTTGAACTTGCGACCCAATTCATCCCTCAGGGACAACGTTTCTTTACGTTGATTAGCCGATATGACGATGTTCTCGCTGATGTTGTTAAACGTGAGGGTTACAAGGCTGGAGACACGTTGAAACTGATTCTTCCCTTTTTGAAGGCCTATGGCTTAACAAACGAGACTCTGAGAGAGTATTCTTCGCGAAACATTTTGTTGGTTCCTGGTGCCAAAGAAATGCTGCAATTCGTCAGAGGTTTCATGCCTTCCTTCATTGTGAGCACAAGCTACGAACAGTACATGCGTGCTCTATGTTACACTGTGAATTTTCCCTTCCAGAACGTCTACTGCACTCTATTAGACTTAGACAGTTACAGAATCAGCGAAAAAGAAAAAGCGAAGCTGAAACGGCTTAGAGAAGAAATGGTTAAACTATCCATACCAGAGATTCCGAAGAGCGTTCGATCTCTAAAGGACTTCCCCAAGAGATTGCAGCAGACGGTGCAAAGGCTGGATGAAATCTTCTGGAAAGACATCTCCTCTATGAATGTCGGCAAAATGTTGAGAGAAGTCAATCCTGTTGGAGGTCCCGAGAAGGCTAAGGCGGTGGAAGAAGTGGTAACCAAATTGAAGGGTAATTTTCAAAATGTAATGTACGTGGGCGACAGCATCACAGATGTATCGGTCTTCAAACTTGTACGCGATGGAGGCGGCTTGACTGTTTCTTTCAATGGCAACAACTTTGCAGTTAGAGAAGCGGAAGTTGCTCTGCTCTCGGAAAATGCAGTTGTTACCGCTGTGCTAGCTGATGTCTTTAGCAGGTTTGGAAAACGTCAGGTCATAAATTTGATTAGAGAATGGAAACTTCCTACGGTAGAGAAATTCGGTCTGTATCAGCCTCTAAAAAAGTGTTTCCTCAAACTTTGTCGCAAAAAATTCCCTAGAATTGAGCTTGTGACTTCACAAAACATGGAAAAACTAATGCAAGAAAGCACTGCTTTCCGTAAGAGTGTAAGAGGCGAAGCTATAGGCAGGTTGGGTTAAAGAAATGGTTGAGGTTGAAGACACATACGCCGAGGCTTTTGATGGCCTATTCTCTCGCCTCATGATTACAGCTAAAGATGAAATTCGGCTGAAGCGGGCGTCTTACGGCTCAACTGCCTTGCCCATGGTGGTTGTGGGAAGAACCGAGGGGGGAGTGGAAAAATGGCTCACACCAAAAGAAACTCCAGATAGTCGAATTGGTGCGGTGGTGCAGTTTTGGGGCGCCATCGATGAATCCAAGCCGTTTGAAGCCTCACTCAAAAAATTCATTAAAGAAGTTTCTTACCGAATACGCCAAGAAATCTTAGTGGAACCCACAACCTGCGTTTTCAATGCGGGGGACTCGGCTACTAAATTTGATATTATAGACAGTGTTGGTCACTGCGGCGACAGCTACGAGTGGGAAGAGGAATTTTGTGGTCGCAGGGTCATCAATATTCCTATTATGATGCCTGGTTTCCGCATCGAGCGCTATTTAGGCTATGGTATAGGGGTTTCAGGCGGCAACATTTGGCTTATGTGCCTAGACGAAGACTCAGCGTTGAAGGCTGGGGACAAGGCCCTCGAAGCCATACATGCGGTTGAAGGCGTTGTCACGCCTTTCGACATCTGCTCGGCTGGCTCAAAACCAGAAACAAAATATCCAGATATAGGGCCAACAACCAATCATCCCTACGTTCCCTCACTGAAGGGTAAGATACCTGACTCTAAGGTGCCCGATGGCGTGGATTCTATTCCTGAGATTGTAATCAATGGTGTCTCGTTGGACGCTGTCAAAGAGGCGATGAAATCCGCTATACACGCAGTTAGCGGCGTGAGGGGTGTTGTCAGAATTTCAGCGGGCAACTACGGAGGGAAACTCGGCAAATACAAAATCTACCTGAGAGAGTTAGGGTAGAAGACGACCTAAGATAGATATGTTTTTCATGACTAACGTCAGATAGAAAATGTCTGCGAAAAAGATGAAAAGGTATGCGATGGCAACAAACCCTCTCGTGTATGAGAAAGGGCTTTCATCTTCTTTTGCTTCTAAATGAACATCTAAGCGATACAAGACCACTGGCAGACCAAAGGTGAAGGCAAATTTCAAAAGAAACCAAAGCTGAGGATAATAAACTGCGAAGAGGTTTCCTTCAATTCCCATCTTGAGGAAAGCTAAGGTTTGAACTATGTCTATGGCGTTGAGGAAACAAAACGCATAGAGCAAGGCGGTTTTCACGAGTTTTTCAAATGTGTCCATTGGTGTTCTATCCTACATATTTTTAGATACAGTATAAAAGTTCATTTTTCTGCTTGGTCATATATTCGGTATATCTTTAAACGTTGTTCAAATCTATGTGTAAAAGGAGAGTTTAGGACTCATGAAATTTGATGTCGTAGGCTTTGGAGCGCTCAACGTGGATAAACTCTACCATGTCAGTAGAATCGCTAGAGAAGGTGAAGAGAGCTTCATTCTCAGCATGAGCGAATCGCCAGGCGGCTCAGCAGCGAACACAATGGTGGGTTTAGCTAGGCTGGGCGTCAAAACAGGATTTATAGGCAAGGTCGCCAACGACCATGAAGGTCAACTATTACTCAACGATTTTAGAAGGGAAGGCGTCAACACTGATGGAATAGTAGTAGCCAGCGAAGGCAAAAGCGGCACGGTCTCAGCCTTCGTGGACAAAAACGGTGAGAGGGCACTCTACGTACACCCGAGCGTCAATGATACACTCGCATTTGAAGAAATAAACCTCGAATACGCTAGACAAACCACGTTCTTGCACTTGACCTCGGTTGATGAAAAACCCTTCCAAGCCCAAAAAAAACTGATAGAAGAATTACGCAATGTTAAAGTGAGCCTTGACCCAGGCGAAATCTACGCACGGAAAGGCTTAGCTAGGCTTAAGCCCATCATAAAACATTGCTTTGTCGTCTCGCCAAGTGAAAACGAGTTGAAAATGCTCACTAAAAAGAGTTGGAAGGAAGGCGCAAAGATGTTACTGAAGGAGGGCGCGGGCATGGTTGCGGTGAAACTGGGCGAAAAAGGATGCTATGTTACAGACGGCAGACAAAGCCACACGGTTCCGCCATATAAAACAAAGGTGGTTGACACTACAGGCGCGGGAGACGCCTTCGATGCAGGCTTCCTCTACGGCTTAATCAAGAAAAAAGATCTGTATGAATGTGGACGCCTCGGAAACTTCGTAGCCTCAAAGTGCATAACAAAAGTAGGCGCCAGAACAGGGCTACCTCAAGCCATCGACCTTAAGGGTTTCTAGAACTTCTTCGTTAAGTACTCAGTAATGGATTCAAAGATTAGTCGGCCGTCGCCGTATTTTGGAACGCGTTCTTTTCTGGTCCAATCTTGTTGTTGCCAGTCATAGTAGGCTCGTTCGGGATGAGGCATGAGACCAAAAATAGTTCCTGTTGAGTCGCAGATGCCAGCAATGTCATGGAAGGCGCCGTTTGGGTTTATGGGAAATTTTCCTTTCGCGTGTTCGCCTTCTTCGTTGCAGTATCGGAAAACTAACTGGTCGTTTTCGTAAAGTTTCTTTATGTAATCGTTTTCTTTTCTCTTCTCAAATATGAAACGTCCTTCAGCGTGTGCTATTGGAATGCGCAAAACCGCATCCTCTTTGACTTTTCTAGTGAAGACACATTTGCCCTTGTTTTCATGTTTCATGTAAACCCACATGCAGCGATAACCGATAGGCAGATTAGTAGCTAACGAAGCATGAGGCAACTCACTGAAGCCATCAAATCCCGGCAGCAAACCAGCCTCAACCAAAACCTGAAAACCATTGCATATGCCGAGAACTGGGCGCTCTTCCTTAGCAAATCGTTTTAACTCTCTGCCGAGTTTGGCAACTACACCCTTAGCTAATATGGCGCCTGCGCGAACATAGTCGCCGTAGGAGAACCCACCTGGAAAGACCAGCGCATGGTAATCGAGAAGATTCCTGCTTCTGACAATGTCGTTTAAGTGAATAATTTTCGCCCTAACGCCCATGTCTTCAAAGGCACGCTGAGTTTCAGCGTCGCAGTTGGTCCCTCCAACCCGCAAAATGCAAACCTTAACGTCCTCAACTCTCATACGACCAAGCTCCAAAGGTGCTTTTCCAAGCCTTTCTAAGTTTTCCTAAGCCGATTTCAACAAATTTTTTGCCCTTCACGTTGTAAACCGTGAAGTATGGGTCTTTTTTCACTCTTCCAACCGACGCAAACGGGTTGCCATGCATCAAGTCTTCAAAATCCTCTTTGTGTTTTTCATCCACCTCAACTAAGAAGCGACTGTTAGACTCGGAGAAGAGAATGAAATCGTTTCGGGTCAATCCTCTCGGTTTAGGCACATTTTTCAGCCACAAATCGACTCCGTAGTTGCCTGAGAAAGCCATTTCGATTGCTGCAACAGCTAATCCGCCTTCTGAAAGGTCGTGGCAAGCCCTCGCATAGCCTGAATCAATCGCCTCGACAACTGAGTCCACAATTTTTTTGGCTTGCTTCACATCAACTCGGGGCACTGTCTTTCCAACGAAACCTTTCAGCCTATAATATTCAGAGCCGCCCAATTCTGCTAAGGTTTGCCCAACAAGATAAAGTAAGTTGCCCGCCTGCTTCAAATCCATAGAAACAGCCTTTCTCACATCTGGAATTATCCCAACGGCTGAGATTAGAAGCGTCGGCGTCACTGCACCCAACGGCGACTCGTTGTAGAGGCTATCCTTCCCTGAAATGAACGGGACTTCGAATCCCTTTGCAAAGTCGTAACAAGCTTGACACGCTTGCACCAGCGAGCCCAACCGATCTGGCTTTTCAGGGTTGCCCCACGTGAAATTGTCTAGTAATGCGATTCTTCTGCCGCCCACAGCCGTGTTGTTGCGTATGGCTTCGTCTATACTGGATGCTGCCATCCAATATGGGCTGATTTTTCCATAGTTGGGATTCATTCCACACGAGACGACTATTCCTTTCCATGAATTGTCCAAGGGCTTAATGACAGCTGCATCACTTGGACCCGCTTGCTTGCCCTGCAACGGCTTAATAGCAGTGTTTCCCTTAACCTCATGGTCGTATGTGCGAATAACAGACTCTTTGCTTGCAATGTTAGGCGCCGACAACAGCTTCAAAAATATGCTTTCGAAATCACTTGGCTCTCTCAAACTCGGCTCACTTTGCCGTAAAATCTGTAATTTTGCCTTTCTTTTGACAGTTGGCGGTTCAAAAAGAAAGTCTATGTTAATCTCGGCAACTTTCTGGCCTTGATAATCCACAATGAGTGTGGCGTTTTCTGTGAACTTACCGATTGGTGTGGCTTCAACGTTTTCCCGTTCAAAAATGGACAAAACCTCTTGCAAATTCTCTTTTGGAACTGAAAAGAGCATTCTTTCTTGAGATTCTGAGATGTAGATTTCCCAAGGCGCCAACCCACGGTACTTGAGAGGAACCTTGTCCAACTCAACGTAGGCGCCACAGTTGGCTGTGTGAGCGCGTTCGCCTATGGCTGAGGATAAGCCGCCTCCGCCGAGGTCGGTTATGCCTGAACCCAGCCTTCTATCGCGCACTTCAATAATGGCTCTTTTGAGTTTCTCCTCCTCAATCGGGTTAGCTATTTGAACCGCGGGGCGAGAAATCTCTTCAGATTTTTCGGTTAGTTCGGCTGAGGCAAAGGTGACGCCGTGAATGCCGTCTCGACCGGTTTTGCCTCCGACGAGAAGGATAATGTCGTTTGGCTTTGTGTTGCGCATAAATTTATCTTTTGGAACAATGCCCACGCAGCCGCAGTAGACCACGACATTGCCCACGTAGCTTTCGTCGAAGTATATGGTTCCGTTGACTGTTGGGATTCCCATGTTGTTCCCGTAGGCGCCTATCCCTGCCACTACGCCGCTGTACAAGTATTTTGGATGCTTGATTCCAGACGGCAACTTGCTATAATCGTAGTTTAATGGTCCGAAGCCGAGAACATCAGTGCACGCTATTGGGTCAGCCCAAACGCCCAAGATGTCTCTTATGACGCCTCCGACGCCTGTTGCCGCTCCGCCGAATGGTTCAATAGCTGATGGATGATTGTGGGTTTCAACCTTAACCGCAACTCCAAAGCCCTTGTCGAAATCGATTATTCCAGCGTTGTCTTCGAAAACCGAGAAACACCAAGACGGATTGAGTTCCTTCGTAACTTTAGCAATGTATGATTTGAATAGACTTTTGATTTTCTTTTTGCCAACAACTATTTCACCCTTGAAGGTTTTGTGATAGCAGTGCTCCGACCAAGTTTGCCCAATTGTCTGAAGTTCAAGGTCTGTCGGGTTTCGGTTTTTTTTGTAGAAATATTTTTGAACCTTTTTCATTTCTTCTTGGCTTAAGCCGATGGCGAGTTCTCTGCTCACTTGAAGCAGTTGCTTTTCACTGGCGCCTTTTAATTGCACTTCGTAGAGTTGGAATGGTAGAGACCGCTTCTTGTATAGGCTCGTGCTCATTCAGGCTTCCTCAATCGTGAAATGATATTTGTCTTTCACTGGGTTCGCCAACAAGCGTTTGCACATGTCGTCGACCTTTTTTTTGGCTTCGTTAAGGTTTTTGGCTTCAAAAACAATCTCATAGACCTTGCTTACACCCACAGACCTGACAGGATAGTTGAGTTCCAACAACGACTGCAGGGTCGTTTCTCCCTCAGGGTCGGAATGCCCCGACTTAAGTCCCACTTCAATTTTAGCTCGGTATTTCATGGATATACATTTCATTTACAAGTATTTATCAATTTTTGCAACATTTTTATGTAAAATTTCATTCAATCTGTAAAAAAATATCAAAGGCATCACTGCTTTAACAGGAGGATTTTCTTTCCATTATACTTGACAACGATTTCTCCTGAGTCTGTGACCTTGCCGATTTGGCTGGTCTCGATGCCGCTTCGCTCAAACGAATCGATTGCCTCCTCCTTTAAGGCTTCGTCAACCACCACAGCGAAGCCCCAGCCCATGTTAAAAGTTTTGAACATCTCCCCGTCTGAGATTGGACTCCTCCGTTTTTTAGAAACTTTTTGAATCAGGTGAAAAATAGGCTGCGGCTGGAAGTTGTCGAATTCAAATCCTATACCTTTGTTGAACTGCATTAGTCTGTCGAATTTGAGGTAGGCGTCGCCTGTTATGTGAACCGCCGCCTTAATCCAATGGCTACCCACGAGTCTCATAACAGGTTTAACATAGATTTTTGTTGGCTCCAGAACCTCGTAGACAAGTTCTCTGTTAAAACCGTCAGGGACATCAAACGGTTCATATTTGCCACTCCACTGCTTAAACAAAACCTTTCTAGCCAACGAAACACCGTTGCTGTGAATGCCTGAACTGCGCAGTCCAATAACCGCGTCTCCAGGTTCAAGATTGTTTCCGAAAATTATTTGTTCCTGATGCACCTCGCCAACCGAAGCGAAGACCATGTCAAAACCCTTTCCCTCAACAGCACCCTTGATTATGTCGGGCACATCGCCGATTTCACCACCCGACACCAAACATTGAGCTTCGGTTGCGCCTTTTACTATGCCCTTCATCCATTCCCTAACTAAAACTGGGTCAGAAACATGGGCGTGAATGTTGTCAGCCAAGGCTAAGGGTTTAGCGCCTGAGCGTATGACATCGTTCACCGCCATGGCGACGCCGTCAATGCCGATTGTGTCGTATTTGTCAGCCAGCTGAGCTAACAAGACCTTTGTGCCTACGCCTTCGATAACTAAGTCAAGGAATAAGTCGCCGCTTACAGGGAAGATGTTGCCGTATGGAAGCTTAACAACCGAGCCGTATCGACTAAACTGGTAAGTTTTGTCTAGAACGGCTAGGGCTCTTTTTGATTGAGCTCGGAGAGTTCTGTCGACACCTGCCTGCGCGTATGTGAACTTTTTCGTCGCTTTTCTCGGCACTTTTTTCACTCAAGTCACAATCTGGTGCACTTTTTTCTCTCTCACAGCCCGCTTGATTTCTAACGCGATGCGGTCGCCCATGCTCATAGTCTTGCCGTATTTGGCGTTGGCGTATTGAGAGCCGATGCCCATGTGCACGTTTGTTCCGCCCCCGTGTCTCAACGCTACATCTTGTGTAACCGGAATGTGCATGTAGGGTTCAGCGCCCTCTGGAACGTCGTATAAGCCGTAGTCCATGGCTGTTTTGGGTTCGGCACCACTTGTGAAATCAACCTTAACCGAAGGATTCAACTCATACTTTGAAATTCTGTCCCAAGTGATGAGCGTCTGTAGACACCAAGCGCCGATTATGCCAGGCGGCAAATATTTACGCATTGCCAATAGGTAGGCGTCGGCGTAACGATGCATGTCTTTAAGCAGTGATTCACGAAGACTCATCATGAGGTGAGCTGAAACCTCAAAGGATGGCACCTTCTTGATTTTTTCCTGAACATCTAGCGGGAGTCTCTTCACACCATCTAGTATGGTTTCTCGGCGTTCGTCTATTGACAAGAACTGGTTAGCCAAGCAGATTCGCGCCTGCTCAAGGCTTATTTTATAGAGTTTAGCATACCAATCGTCTGCGTCCCCCCACTCTTCCTGAGCGTCAAGCGGAGAAAAAAAGAAGTTGAAGTTGGCGTGAGGTCCCAAAACGATTTGTTCAACTCGAGCCCTTTCTAAACATTCTTTGTTGAGGTTGCCCGCCTCAATTTCGCGTTCAACCTTTTCCTCCAAGTCTTTGGAATCAGCTGCGAAGATAAATTCGCGTTCAAAGGCTCGGTGCGCGTGTTCCGCCTTCAATATCATCGGCTCGTCTATTTCTTCCTTAAAACGAATCCCATGTTTGAGCACTTCAAACTGGTACGATTTTGGATAAGGAATGCTAGCTTTTTGGGCGAACCAGTAATAGTCCTTTTCTATTTCACCTCGGTTCTCCACCTTCAAAGCCAAGCGTGAGCCCAAAATGGGAACAGGATAATCGTTTTCAATGGCGCTGCAGTATTCATCTCCACCCACGTAAACAGAGAAGGCGCGGTTCGGAATCTGCAGGCATTCTAGGTTGATGAGTTCGTCGGCGTGTTTAATGATGTCTCTGTACTCATTGAGGATGAGAATGGCGCTTCTCCATTTTTTATCGTTCTTTTTGATGTCTAATGAGTCGTTGGTTACGATGAGGTCGCTGCGCACTTGAGCTGGCAGGTCTTCTATGGCTTTTCCAGGTTCGCCTACCATGGGATTTTGCAGGTAAATGCGTGCTCTCCCTTGCGTTGTGTAGATTACGCTTCTTATGCCGTAGTTTCTCTGTCCCTGCCAAGCGTCTAAGGCTGAATGTGAACCAAGGTTGAGCCCTATCGGCTCTTTATAGGATTTTGCTATTTCTTGCATTTCCTCTCTCGCTATAACCATGAAATTTCACCGCCTCTCTACACAAGAGAGAAGCACATATAACAATTTCCATTAGAATGTTTAAACGAGTTACAAAAGTTTTAACACTTATATCCTGCAAAAAAGCGCTTAAAACTGTCAGAATTTCCTGCCTGTCAACCGCTCGTAGGCTTCGATGTATTTCTTCGAAGTCTCTAATACCACATGCTCGGGTAATTTGGGCGCTGGTGGCTGTTTGTTCCATCCGATGCTGAGTAGATAATCGCGAACGTATTGTTTGTCATAGCTGAACTGGTCTTTTCCAACCTCGAACCTTTCCTTCGGCCAGAACCTGCTGGAGTCAGGAGTCAGCACCTCATCTATGAGTGTTAGTTCTTTGTTGCAGAAGCCAAACTCAAACTTTGTGTCAGCGATTATGATGTCGTTTGCCTCAGCCTTTCGAGAGGCTCTTTCATAAATTTTGAAACTCGCCTCCTC
>Ga0315314_1002339_pt1 | contig 15762 bp, 12 predicted proteins | sample TDP9_MG_FD_203631 | JGI IMG/M metagenome (GOLD analysis project Ga0315314, IMG submission 203631) | Freshwater sediment microbial communities from Lake Towuti, South Sulawesi, Indonesia - TDP9 | ecosystem: Environmental > Aquatic > Freshwater > Lake > Sediment | place: Indonesia: South Sulawesi...
GCATGGGCAGAAGGGTGTAGTAGGGCTTTTAGTGAATCAAGAAGACATGCCTTATACAGAGGATGGCATCGTTCCAGATATCATAATAAATCCTCATGCCTTCCCATCAAGAATGACTGTTGGTCAGCTCATAGAATCTATAGCAGGAAAGGCTGCGGCAATAAAAGGTAGCCCTACGGATGCTACAGCATTTTATGGAGAAAAGGCAGAAGAAATAGGGAAGATTTTGAATAAAGCAGGCTTCCATTCTTTAGGAAGAGAGGTAATGTATGATGGGAAGACTGGTAAAAAGTACAATACGGATGTATTCATAGGAGTTGTATATTATCAAAAGCTACACCATATGGTAGCTGATAAGATTCATGCGAGGGCAAGGGGACAAGTTCAGATGCTCACAAAACAGCCTACTGAAGGAAGGGCAAGAGGGGGAGGGTTAAGGTTTGGCGAGATGGAAAGAGATTGCTTGATTGCTTACGGGGCATCTATGGTGCTAAAAGATAGATTGCTGGATGAGGCTGATAGAACTGAAGTTCATGTTTGTGAAAGATGTGGCCTGATAGCTTACTATGATGCAAGGCAGAGAAAGTATGTGTGCAAAGTTTGTGGCGATTCGGCAGAGATTTCGACAGTTGTTGCAGCATATGCATTTAAGTTATTACTACAGGAGATAATGAGCCTGAACATAGCTCCCAGGTTGATGATAAAGGATAAAATGTGAGGGGTTAGACAATGTCCTTAGAAGAATCTATCAAGACCATAGGTTCAATAAAATTTGCGGTCTTCTCTCCAAGTGAAATTAGAAGATACTCTGTTACTGAGATAACAGCCCCTGAAACCTATGATGAGGACGGGATGCCAGTTCAAGGCGGGCTCATGGATAATAGGCTTGGGACTTTAGAGCCAGGTCAGAAATGTGCTACATGTGGGAATACTACAGCGAGATGCCCAGGACATTTCGGTCATATTGAGTTGGCAGAGCCTTTGTTACATATAGCCTTTGTCGATGTTGTCCATAAACTGCTTCTTTCGACTTGCAGAGCCTGTGGCAGGCTTCTAATCCCTGAAGCTGAAATTGAAAACTATACAAAAAGACTTTCTAATAAAAGCATCTCTGCAGTGGGATTTGAAGATGGGATCATAAAGGAGATGATAGCCAAGGCTAAGAAGATCAAAATCTGCCCTCATTGTGGCAAGCAACAATATGAGATAGAGTTCACAAAACCAACTATTTTCCATGAAATTACAGAAGATGGTGGAGCCATAAGATTGCTACCTGTAGCCATAAGAGAGAGGCTTGAGAAGATACCTAATGACGATCTTAAGCTCTTGGGCCATGATCCTAAATCTTCAAGGCCTGAATGGTTCGTCTTGCAAGTATTACCAGTCGCTCCAGTCACTGTTCGACCTTCTATTACTCTTGAGTCAGGGATAAGGTCCGAGGATGATCTGACACACAAACTAGTTGATATACTAAGGGTGAACCAGAGGGTTAGAGAGAGCAAAGAATCAGGCACGCCTCCTTTGATCGTCCAAGACTTGGTGGACTTGCTACAATATCATGTAACTACTTATTTTGATAACGAAGTCTCTGGAATACCCCAGGCTCATCATAGATCTGGACGCCCTTTGAAGACTATAAGCCAACGCCTTAAGGGAAAAGAGGGACGTTTTAGGGGTAGCCTATCAGGCAAGCGTGTCGACTTTTCCAGCAGGACTGTCATATCTCCAGATCCAAGCTTAGATATTTCTGAGGTTGGAGTCCCATTAGAAGTAGCAAAGAAACTAACCGTTGCAGAAAAAGTCTCTCCTTGGAATATTGAATTCTTAAAGAGTCTAATCATTAATGGTCCATTCCAGCACCTAGGGGCAAATTATATCATAAGACCTGATGGGGTTAAGATAAGGCTTGATTATGTCAGCGACAGAGCTACTTTGGCTAGTAATCTCGCCCCAGGCTTCATCGTCGAGAGACATTTGATGGATGGAGATATAGTGATATTCAATAGGCAACCATCATTACATAGAATGTCCATAATGGCTCATTATGTGAGAGTGTTACCCTATAGGACTTTTAGACTACATCCAGCTGTATGCCCTCCTTACAATGCCGACTTCGATGGAGATGAAATGAACCTTCATGTACCCCAAAGCGAGGAGGCAAGGTCGGAGGCCTTAACCTTGATGAGAGTTCAGCAACAGATACTATCCCCAAGGTATGGTGGACCTATTATAGGCGCCATCAGAGATTTCATCACTGCAGCTTACTTGCTGACAAAGCCAGAGACCCTCTTAATAAAAGAAGAGTTTGCTGATCTAGCCCTTTCAGGTGGGTACAATGGATCTCTACCTAAACCTGAGGTCAAGAAACCTGTCGAGCTTTTTACAGGCAGGCAACTATTCTCCTTGTTTTTGCCAAAAGATTTCAATTATATTATGACTTCAAAGTGGGCTAAAAGTCTGAAGAGGGGTGAGGGCGTTAGAGATATAGTTATCAGGAATGGCGTGTTGATTAGTGGTGTAATAGATAGGGCAGCTATCGGGGCTGAGGAATCTGATAGCGTTCTCCACAGGATAGCGAAGGACTATGGGATGGAAGTAGCCCGTAGTTTTCTAAATTCAATCCTCTCTGTCCTTAAGTCTTTCATTGCAAGATACGGCTTCTCTTATGGCTATGACGAGCTTATCCTCAGTAAAGAAGCCATAGAAACAATAAGTGAAGAGATAGACAAATCTTATGAGAAAACCAAAGAAATTATCAGTCAATTTGAACAGGGAACTCTTCCAACGGTTCGTGGTCTCTCCCCAGAAGAAAACCTTGAGTATTACATAGTAAACGAATTGGCAAGAGCCCGAGATCGTGCGGGACGAATCGCCGATAAGGCCTTTCCTCTGAATAATAGCGGCGTGATCATGGCAAGGATTGGTGCTAGAGGTTCAAGCCTAAACATAGGACAGATGACAGCTGCTTTAGGACAACAGTCTGTAAGAGGAAAGAGGATCGAAAAAGGCTATCAAGGCCGTGCTCTTCCTCACTTTCTGCCTCAAGATCTTACACCAGATGCGAAGGGCTTCGTTAAATCCAATTATAGAAATGGGTTGAATCCAGCAGAGTTCTTCTTCCATGCCATGGGAGGGCGGGAGGGTTTGGTAGATACAGCTGTAAGAACCCAGCAGAGTGGCTATATGCAGAGGCGTCTTATAAATGCTCTTGAACATTTAAAAGTAGAATATGATCAAACTGTAAGAGATCCATATGGTAACATCATACAGTTCTTGTATGGTGAAGACGGCGTTGATTCAGCCAAGAGTGACCATGGAAAAGCTGTAAATGTAGAGCGCCTAGTCGAAATCGAAGCTTTGATCAACAAGAGCAAAGAACCAATAGGAGAAGAGCAAATAAAGAATATTTTAGAAAAATATGCAAAACAACTTAACCCTCGACTGATTCAAGACTTAAGAATTTCTCTACTTAAAATTCCCTTGAACATTTCAGGCATCAAGAACGTCTGCAAAAAGGTTGTAGAGCTATTGAACAAGGCTACCATTGAGCCAGGAGAGGCCTGTGGGATAGTAGCAGCTCAGTCTCTAGGCGAGCCAGGTACTCAGATGACTTTAAGGACTTTCCACTTTGCAGGCGTGAGAGAAAGAGACGTAACTTTAGGTTTACCAAGGCTTATTGAACTTATAGATGCAAGAAAGCAGCCTTCAACACCTTCCATGGACATCTATCTTGATGAAGAGCATAAGTCTGAAAAAGAGAGTGCTCTTAAAGTAGCAAAAGAAATCCTATTTACAAAGGTCGCCGATCTACTAGACCGTGACAAGCCTTGGGAGATAGAATATAATACGGTGAATTTGTTCTTGAACAAAGAGGCTCTTCAAGAGAGGGACTGTAGTCCCGAACTCATAAGAAAAGTAGTGCAGACAGGAAAACGTAAAGTAGAAGTGGATGAAGAACATGGTGTAATCTTTATTACACTAGAGGGGGCTGATTTTTCAGCTTTGTCTGCTTTAAGAAACAAGGTAATGAACGTGCGCGTGAAAGGAGTTCCTGGGATTGAGCATGTTACATTGGTTAAGAAGGGTGAAGAGTGGATAATACAAACTGTAGGATCTAACTTGGCGAAGGTTTTGAAGGTGCCTGGAATAGACCCTACGCGCACAACCACCAACTCCATCTATGAGATAGAGACGACTTTAGGAATAGAAGCAACAAGGGTAGCTCTTGTGAAGGAGATCATGGGCACATTAGAGGAGCAAGGTCTTGAAGTGGATATCAGACACGTGCTACTCGTAGCAGACCTTATGACTTCTAAAGGCTTCTTTCAACAAATAGGAAGGCACGGAATAGCTGGGAAAAAGCCCAGCATACTAGCTAGAGCTGCTTTTGAGATAACGGTTCCTACTCTAGTCGAGGCATCGGTGAAGGGGGAAGTTGAAGAGCTAAAAGGTGTGACAGAGAATGTGATCGTTGGCCTCCCTATACCTGTAGGTACAGGTATGGTCGATCTCTTCATGAGAAGTGTTGAAAGTGATTAGCGAAAAAAACCTTGAGAAGATTCTAAGAACTGTTATAAAAACAGGGAAATTCATCATAGGTGCAAAGGAAGTATCAAGATCCATAAAGGGGTCGAAGATCATGATTTATTCATCGTCTTTGCCCAAGAATTGGATCTCAGAAGTTGTAAATACGTGCAAATCCCTATCCATACCATTTATAGAGTTTAAAGGGACCTCTGTGGAACTTGGTAGAATTTGTGGCAGACCTTTTCCTGTATCTGCCATAGCTATAAAGTCTCCTGGAGAGGGTGACATCTCCTCTCTAATTGGAGGGCCATAAAAGACTATAATCTATCTAGCAAGATGGTACATGAATAAATTTAAATCCATCCATTAATACTGAGTGATGTAGACCATACTATATGGAGCGCTTAAATGATGGAAAAAATCAAATTGACTTCTGAAGAATTGGGTTTAATATCCCTCTTTCAAAGCATAAGTGGTGTAACAGCCAAAGATTGCATCATAGATAACAAAATGTGTAGGGTCATCTTTGTCGTGAACAAAGGAGAGATGGGCTTAGCAATAGGCAAAAAAGGGCAATCAATAAGAACATTGGAAAAGCTCATAGGGAAGCCCGTCGAACTTGTAGAGTACTCCGATGATCCAAAGGAATTCATAGGAAATGCCCTTAACGCCAAATACATTTATGATATTAGGCTTACAAAGAGGCTGGATGGTACAAAGATAGGTGTTATAGTTGTGGATCAAAGGCATAAAGGAGCAGCCGTCGGAAAAGGAGGAAAGAATGCTGAGAAGGTTAGACTGCTCGTCAAGAGATACTTTCAGATAGACAGAATACATATAGTTGCACAGTAATAATCATCATATAAAATCAGGAAAAATCTTGTTAGAAATAAAGATTCTTAACTTGAATGTTAGAATATTCAGTCACAGAATCTATGGTGCTACTCTTACATATTGAACTATAATAAAAGGCACATATAAAATCAATTTGATGGCTTGTAAATCTGACTATCATCCTAGTAAAGGTAAGATCGATTTCACAGTTGGTTTCTCTTAAGTCAAGATGCCATTTTCTATTTTGCTTAACTCAATATTACAAAATTTTAGTTTTTTATAAACTATTCTATACCCACTTTCTTATCGCTTACCATTCTCGACTATCTTTCAGGTGATAAAATGTCTAAATTCGCTGATAAGTGGTCAAAAGCACCAGCCCCAACAGTTGGCGAGAAGGTCAAGGAAGCCATTAGACCCCCAGGTCCTCTAAAGCAAAGGCTAGAAGTAGCAGTAAGGCAGATTCAAGTTCAGATTACTAGACTCGATAACACTACCAACAGATTAAGAGAGAAGGATAGCGCCATATTTAACAAAGTAGTTACAGCCATTCAAAAGCATGATATGAGCCATGCATCAGTGTTTGCAAACGAACTCGCTGAGATAAGAAAGATAAGTAAGATGGTCACTCAAGCCAAAGTAGCCCTTGAGCAGATAGTTTTGCGCCTGAATACTGTCCAAGAGCTTGGCGATATAGTAGTTACACTTACTCCAGCGATGGCTGTAATAAGGAACGTAAGGACAGGGCTTGGAACTGTATTGCCGGAAGCTGAGCATGAGATGGGAGAGATCAACGGCTTACTAAGCAGCATCCTTGTAGATGCAGGCATGTTAGGAGGCTACACAATAAGCTTCGAAGCAGCTAGCGAAGATGCTGAGAAAATCCTTGCAGAAGCCTCAGCAGTAGCAGAGCAGAGAATGAAGGAGAAGTTACCAGAGTTACCGATAGGGGCGAAGATTCCCACTACTGAAAGCATAAGCTGAACAGAAAAGATCGAACATGACAGCCGTAGCTCTCGTAGGGCTCGAAGAGATATTTTTATCTAAAGATACGGCTAGGGAGCTACGGTTGCCTCCATTTTTTCTTTTAAGAATCTGTCATCGATTTTTTAAGCCATCAATTAGAAGTTATTATGCAAAATTTATGGGGTGATTTTTTGAAATTTTTTAGATCGTTATTAAATGATAGAAACGACGAAATAAAGGATAGGCTATCCTCAGTTATAAGAGAGATAGAGATTCATAGGACGAACCTTTTGACCATAAAGGATAGGTTAGAAGCCCGTTGTAAAGATCTTTTGGAGATAGTTAAGAAAGAATCTGATCTTAAAGAAGATGCCAAAGCCTATGAAATAGAGTATTCAGAGTTGGAGAAAGTCGTTCAGATAGTCAATGCAAGTGAGTTGGCGCTTAATCAACTCATATTAAGGCTGGAGACTTTAAAAGATCTAGGAGATGCATTGTATCATTTGAGTTTTGTACTAGAGGCTATGAAGAAGATAGATAAATCTGTATCAGGGCTATTGCCTAGCATTGAGGGAGTCTTCGATGAATTCAACTCTACATTGAATGAGACTATCATCAAACTAAAAATCACACTGCCTTCGCTTTATCTTGATCTAAAGAAGGAAGAAGGGGAAGAGTTTATCGAAGAAGCCATAAAATATGTTGAAAAGAAATCTATGCAAGAAGAGATTCTAAAGTCAAAGGATGAGTTGGTCAAGACCAAAAGAGTGGCCTTGTTAGCAACAGGAGAAAGTATGGATGAAACAGAGCCTGAATTCATTTCATCATCGAAAAGCTCTAAGCTTGATGAAGCCATGCTCAACTATATTTATGAACATAAAGGCAACTTGAATTTAATAGAAGCCTCGACTTTACTAAATGTACCATTGGATGAGGTCAAACAATCCATTTTAAGACTTTTGCATGAGAGAAAGGTTGGCTTTGGGAAGAAAGCTGAATAAGTGAGAAAAAATGAGTATGGTTGCTGCTAAAGAATTAGAGGATGCAGCGGGCAAATATGCTTCAGAAGCCATACGTCTAGACTCACAGGGCGCCCATGGTATGGCTATAGTTATGTATCAAAGGGCTATATCGACTTTGATAAAACTAGCCCAGCTTTTTCCTGAATATAAGTTGAATAAGCTTTACTTGGAAAGGGCCACAGCTTATCAAGAAAGGATAAAAGCCCTTCAGTCAGCCCATGGTCTTATTCGGGATGATTCTCAAGCAGAAGATTTGAGAAGGCATGACAATATTGGCATAAGCTCTAGCCAAGCACCTAAGATGGTAGAGTCTTTGAAGGCATCTTATGACGATTTAGTATTAAGGGAGAAGCCCAACGTAAAGTGGGATGAAGTAGTAGGCTTAGACGATGCAAAAAGAGTTTTAAAAGAGTCGATAATATTCCCAGCCCAAAGACCAGACCTCTTTCCTTTAGGTTGGCCTAGGGGGATACTGCTCTATGGCCCTCCTGGTTGTGGCAAGACTATGCTGGCAGCGGCTACATCCTCAGAGATAGACAGCGATTTCATAACAGTTGATGCAGCCACTATAATGTCAAAATGGTTGGGAGAAGCGGAGAAGAATGTAGCAAGGCTCTTCAACTCAGCCAGGGGTATGCTCGAGAGAGATAAGTCTGTCATAATATTCATAGATGAACTTGATTCTATGCTTGGATCAAGATCTCAAGAGGTTGGAGGGGAGGTTCGTGTGAGGAACCAGTTTCTTAAGGAGATGGATGGTATAATAGATAAAGGCAAGAACGTACACCTATACGTAATAGGGGCTACCAACAAGCCTTGGTCTTTGGACTGGCCTTTCTTGAGGCGTTTTCAAAAGAGAATTTATGTGCCCCTACCATCCCTGAAATCAAGGATAGAGATGTTTAAGCTTTACACTTCTCCCCTTAGACTTGACCCAAGTTTCAACTTATTGGAGCTTGCAAGAATGACAGAAGGTTACTCTGGTAGCGACATCAAGGATATATGCCAAGCTGTTCAGATAAGAGTTGTCTCAGAGCTCTTCGATTTGGGTAAAGCCCTAGATAAGTCTTTACAACCGAGAGAGATAACTCAGAATGACTTTAAGGAGGTTCTTAAAACAAGGAGACCGAGTGTAAGCCAAGATATGCTTAAGGCTTACATTGCTTGGAGTGAGAATTTTAAAGCGTTATAAAATGAATTCAATTTTTCTGAACAGTTTTGTAATCCTTTAGGGATTCAGCCTGAATCTATCCCTTGGGTACAATATTACATCCCTTATGTTCTTCATCCCTGTAAGAACCATCGTAAACCTATCCAAGCCCAAGCCCCAACCAGCATGAACAGGCATCCCCCAAGTGAAGGCTTTTAGATGTTCAGAGAAATCTTTAGGGTCTAGACCATTTTCCAATAAGCGCTTCTCTAATTTTGCCCTATCTGAAACTCTAGTGCCTCCTGATGCAAGCTCAAGATAACCGTACATTAGATCGAAGGACTCAGAAATTTCATCATTATCTTTCTTGGTCTCTATGTAAAAAGGTTTAAGGCTAGTGGGCCAGTCGGTGATAAAGTAAAAGCCTTTATGCCTTTTGCTAAGCCTTTTCAATGCTCTAGTATCAGGATCGTCTCCAAAGTTTATCTCCAGACCTGATGCCTTTAACTCCTCTATAGCTTGAGAGTAAGTCATTATATCAAAGGGAACTTTAGGAACCTTCAAATTTCTGTTAAGAAGCTTTAACTCGTTCTTGCAATTCTTCAGAACGTCACCGATGGTCCTTACAACGATCTCTTCCAATATGTTCATGACATCCTCTTTATAAGAAAAGGCTGCTTCGATATCAACGCTGACAAACTCATTAAGATGCCTTCTTGTATGAGATTCTTCAGCCCTAAAGTAGGTAGATATCTCAAAGACTCTATCTAAGGATAAAGTTAGTTGCTCCTTATATAATTGCGGAGACTGAGCCAGAAAAGCCTTCTTTCCGAAGTAATCTAGAGAGAAAAGAGTTGCCCCTCCCTCGGCTGCCTGCCCTATGATCTTTGGCGTATTCACTTCTATGAATTTCTTATCGATCAAGGTCTTTCTAATCGATTGTAAAGCTGTATGTCTTATTTTGAAGATGGCTAATGCAGAAGGATTGCGAAGGTCCAAAGCTCTGGCATCAAGCCTCAAATCTAAAGAAGAACTAACTCTCCCTGTAGGGTCTATAGGTAGAGGATGGTAGGCTTTAGAAAGGACTTGTAAATCATCGGCTTGAATCTCTACTTTTGCACCTTTGGCCTTGCTCTCTTTTACAGTGCCATGAATTAAAACAGCGCTCTGCCTTGCTACTAATTTCGCAGTTGAAAATATATCTTGAGGGGTGTTGCCTTTGCTGAATATGACTTGAACTATTCCACTAACATCTCTTACAGTTAAGAAGGTCAGAGAGCCAAGAGGTCTTACATCCTCAACCCAGCCTGCTACACTAACCTTCTTCCCTATGAGACTTTCATTTAATTCAGATGCAAAGATTCTCCTCTTTATCCTTTCATCATTACCGCTCGAACTCAACCAAGAGGTCAATTCCTCTGACTTCCTTTACAACCCTTTTGACTTGCTCTATATCAAGGGGGAATCTTTCTGTCTTTCTACCTGGTATTATCGCTTTCGTCAACTTGCTCCCATCAGGAAGCCATACCATATTAACGGTTACTATCTTTATAGGATAGAAAAGGTCTTCCAGCATCTTTCTATCAGATGCTTCTCCTTCAATAAACCATACTTTCCTCTGTAGCTCAGACTCTATCTTCTTTGCAATCTGTGATTCTCTTCTTAATGTGACTAAGTCACCAGCTTTAAGCACTAGAGCGTATCCCCCGTCTATATCGAAGGCATGAATTAGAGTTACTCTATCAAGTTCAGGCAACTTTTCAGCGAGCCTAGTCAATTGAATCGATACTTCTACATCTGCCTTGCTTATATGCCCGCCCCTAAGCTTAGCCTCACAATTTGGGCATAAAATCCCTGTTTTGGCGCAGAAGGAGCAGATGGGCGTCTTCAAGTTAGATTATATTAGAAATGGTGGGTAAATTTACTTTACTGTATCAAAAATGAACTGGCAAATAGCCATCCGCCCCATGAGAGCAGGGGGATTAAGCTCCCACCACCTTTTTATTGTTAATAATCTGGCAAAGTATAAGTTTATAGCACTAAGATTAGTCTCGAGAAGAAAAGAAATACTTAACTAGAACATATATAATGGAATTCGGGATAATGCCATGAGTGAAGAGGTAAAGACAAAGCTGAAACAACTAGTTCCCCCTGAAGTGCTGGCTGATGAAGTCAAGCTGAAGATCTTAAAGCTTTTGTCTGTTAAAGAGACGTGTGAATACGAGATCATGAGCAAACTCGCTCAAAAAGACGTTCCTCAACACCTGAAAGTTCTTGAGAAGGAAGGAATAGTGAAAAAGAGGCCAGAAGGATTACGCATGATGTACAGCCTTTCTAATCCTGAGATAGGAAAATTCTTGGCCAATTTCTAATTAAGCCGACCTAAATTAGGCAGAAGGAGTCTTTAATGATGGTTAGATTTACTTATCGTTGTATTTTCCTCCAAACGGAAGCATCCTTGTAACCCGCTTAGGTACTCCCTCTTCTGTGAAGAATCGACTCTTCGCCCATAGTGAAACGTTTACTAAGCTTATCAACACAGGAACCTCAAACAAAGGTCCTATGACCGTGGCAAAAGCCTGGCCTGAGCTTATGCCGAATGTCCCAATTGCCACTGCAATTGCTAACTCGAAGTTATTGCTTGCGGCTGTAAAAGAAAGAGTTACAGTTTCAGGATATACAAATCTTAAAGCCCATGATAGGATGAAAGATAATCCGAACATTATGAGGAAGTATGAGACAAGTGGGATTGCTATCCTCAGCACGTCCCATGGTAGAGCGAGAATGGATTCGCCCCTCATAGAGAACATCACGATTATCGTAAAAAGCAATCCTATTAAGGCTGTGGGACCCAGTCTAGTCATGAACTTCTCCTCATACCACTCCTTTCCCTTCTTCTTGATTAGGCTGAACCTTGTTATTATTCCAGCAATGAAAGGAATTCCAAGGAATATGAAGACACTTTTCGCAACGTCCCATATCGAGATACTTACCACAATAGTGCCTGATGAAGGCGAGACCCAAGAGGAGAGCAAAGTAACGAAGAAGTAAGCATATACAGAGTATAGCGCAATTTGGAATACAGAGTTCAATGCTACTAGTATGGCACAGTATTCGTTATCCCCACCTGCTAAAAGATTCCAGATCAATACCATGGCTATACATCTTGCTAAACCGACTATTATTATTCCGACACGATATTCTGGAAGGTCTGGAAGGAAGATCCAAGCTAACGTGAACATCAAGAAAGGACCTACAACCCAGTTGAGAAATAATGAGACACTGAACATCTTCCAAGCTTTAGCAACCTTTGATAGTTCTTCATATTTGACCTTTGCAAGTGGTGGATACATCATCCATAGCAAACCTATAGCTATAGGAAGAGAAACAGTTTCAATACGTAGCATGTCAAAAATAGTAGCAATTTCAGGGAATACAGCACCTAATCCCACGCCAACAGCCATGGATAAGAATATCCAGAGCGTAAGAAATCTCTCGAGCACTGGCAGTCGAGCAGAGACTTTGTTAGGCATGTAACTATTAAGTGTTATAACAACATATTTAAATTTATTTATACTAGAGAAAGTGTAAACGGTTGTTCAAACTTCTTCGAAAAGGATCTTCAATTCCTTTGCATTTAATGCGAGACTTCTTGCTATTAACCCAGCTTCAATCCAAACAGCATTAACGATGGCAGAGGGAACTATGCACGTTGGAGTAACATTATTCTTCCCTGCCAATATAAAGACTGGGTTCTCTTCAAAAATCATGCACGAATCTTTGATGCTAATCCCTTTTAAGTTCTCAGCAAGGCTTTTGATATTCTCACAATCGCTTTCTATAATAATATCGACATTGCCTGACGGATTCATTTTAGTCATTACAACAGCCTTCTTACCGCAAATCTTAGCTATATCTGCCGAAACCCTAGTAACCAATTTTTGATCACTCAAGTGTTTACATAGTGACATGTTTAAATTCATTTATCTGAGCCTAGGGAGGTGATTAGATGAGGAGTTGCTTAGGCTACTTTGACCAAAAACAGTAGCAAAGAGGCAAAGTAATAATGAACACGGTAATTCCGCTCTGAAACATATTTAAATATGTTTATACCTTCTTTGTAGCATGAGCACCTCAGACACAAGATTGCAACGCTTGGTTTCCTCTGAGATATGTAAAGCAAAAAATGTGGAAAAGTATGCGACAGAGCTGAAACGTCTGGCCACAAGTGCATGGAATGAAAACCTTTTAAGCTCAAGCGAAAGGCTCTTCAAGGCTCTTGGAGATGCGACTCGACTGAGAATGATAAAGATGCTAGCCATAAAAGAGATGTGTGTCTGTGAGATAATGGTTGCCCTTGACCTTACCCAACCAAATGCATCACACCACCTAGAAATACTTGGACGTGAAGGGATAGTTAAGAAAAGAAAAGAAGGGAAATGGGTATTTTACAGTCTTGCCAAGCCGAAGATAATCGATCTTTTAAACAACTTATCTTAATCTATATAGATGGCAGGTCTGTATGGCTGGGCTAAATTAGCCTTATCCATAGGATCAAACCTCTTGCTATCCTCCTCGCTATAAACTTCAACTTTAACGCCCAATTCTTTTTCAAAGAATTCGGTAGAATCTCTTAGAACATTTAATTCATCTATTATTTTGACCCTTAATCGCTTTTGCCTTAGATCAAAAGGAGTCTCCCGAACTTCATCGTAAACCCTTTGGACGAATCTATATAGCTCTTTGCTCATCTTCCTCATACTCTTATCTTCAGTCAATCTTTTCATCATCTCACCAATATCTGAAACACCAGTCTCAAGAATCTCAAGGGCTTTTAGATATGCCTCCCACTTCCATCCAGCAGATGTGTAATAGTGAATTCTACTTGGCTTGATTTTAGTGACTTTAATTATATTCAGCGTATCCTCCAAAGTCCTCGTTATCATCTCTTCCATCTCCTCAGCCTTTTCATCGACCTTTTTCTCATCATAAACTGGCCAATCAGTATTGGAGACTAAACCTTCCTTGCCCATCTTCTCCCAGATTTCTTCGCAGATGTAGGGAGCGAAAGGCGCCAAAAGCCTGACTCTTACTTCGATCAAAGTTTTAAGCACCTTAGCCATTGCCTTCTTCCTTATCTCAGATGAATCTTCCATAGGACTTCGCCTCATGTACCATTGTATATCTTGATCGAGTTCGTAGAGCGAGTAATTGATAGCCTCTCTTATCCTGAGCTTATCCATAGATTCTTTCACAGCTTTTATAATTCTTTGTAGCCTACTTATCAGCCATCTATCTAAATTTGAAAGTTCAACATCTTCATATCCTTCTTGAAGGTTTATCACACTCATAGCAAACTCATAGAAGCGCTCTAGCTTGACATTAAGGCTCTTTGCCAAAGATGGGCTAAAATCTGCATCCTGTAATAGCTCTGATGTTGATAGAATCGCTAGCCTTAAAGGGTCAGCCCCAAACTTTCTAATGGCTTCACGTAAGGGGATTATATTGCCAAGAGATTTTGACATCTTCTTGCCTTCCATTAGCACGCTACCGTTAACGACTATCTGCTTTGGCCATAATTCTTTGGGAAAGATAGCTACATGGTTAAATATGAAAAAGGTTAGATGATTTGGAACTAAATCTCTGCCAGAATGCCTACTATCTAAAGGGTAGAAGTATGTGAATTCATCTCTTATCTTCTTCAACAATTCTTCATCGATTCTAGTTACCTTTGAGACTTCGCTAGGATCACCTTCACCCAATAGTACATAATCGAAGAACTCATCAGTCAATTGATCGGGACCTATTTTGTGCAAATTGATGTAGTTCGATAATGTATAGTAAGCCATGTATATTACAGAGTCCGATAAGCTCTCAATTATCCATTCTCTATCCCAAGGCAATTTCGTCCCTAACCCAGATTTCCTTGCGCATGCTTTTTGTCTTAACCATCTTATCGTATAATCGAATTCAGGGCGAAGATCCTCTGGCACAATATCCATATTGTCAAGACAATCTTTAGCGAGCTCCTTCCAATTCTCATCACCGTAGTTTATGAACCATTGATTCTCAAATATCTTAACGATACATTCTGTTTTACACCTGCATATTACAGGTCTATTCAAAATTTCATAGAATATATCTCCTTTATTTGATTCAATTAAATCTTCTTTAACCCTTTCTTTCGCTATAGAGACTGGCAAGCCTGAGTAATGCATAGTGTTAGCCTTCATCCGACCTGAATGAAACTCTCTGCTGTAAACCTCTTCTGTAGCTTCTTCAAGCTTAGGATCGTCTTGGCTCTTTATATCAAGTTTCTTGATTACGTCTAAAGCTGGAAGGTCAGAGTATCCCTCAAGCTCTATTATTGAGATAGGAATTATAGATTCTAATGATTTTGGATCTATTTTGTAAAGAGCTAGCTCATCACTTCTCTTTTTCAAATCCTCTAATGCTTGATAATCATAGGGTGCATGCCCAGGAACCGACATAACAACTCCAGTAGCGTTCTTTGGATCAACAAAAGACGCAGGCAGTATTGGAACCTTAAGCCCTGTAAGGGGATTTTCAGCCCATTTCCCTATCAAATCAGCTCCTTTTATCTCTTCTATCTCTTTGACCTTTCTGTTAAGGTAGCTAAGCTTTATCGAACTCTCTTTACTCATTATCCAACCCTCATTATTCACTTTAACTTTTACATACTTAGCATCAGGACGTAGCCAAATATTTGTCACGCCAAAGATGGTCTCAGGTCTTAGGGTAGCGGCTGGAAGAACGTATCCATCAAGGATGAATTTTATTAGTATAAATTCTCCTATCTCAGGCTCAACATCCCCTATAGTATCATGCTGACCAACTGGATTGCCATCTTTAGGGCACCAGCCTACTGGGTGGCTACCTTGAACTATGAAGCTTTTCTCATAGAGCTTCTTGAACTGCCATTCTATGAATCTGCTGTACTGTGGATCTATGGTTGTGAACTCTCTGCGCCAATCTATGGAGTAGCCAATCTCTCTCATTCCCTGCTTTATCTCTTCATGGAAGTACTTTGCAATTCTTAACGGCTCATCGAACTCTTTTATCATAGAAATAGGAACGCCGTATATTTTAGTGAAGGTTTCTATCAGTTCTTCGTCTCTCTCTGCTAACCTCTTCGACATAGCTAGTATGGGAGTGCCTGTATAATGAAAGCCCATGGGGAATAAAACGTTCTTCCCTCTCATCCTCATGTATCTTGCATGGACATCTGCCAGAGTATAGGTC
>Ga0315314_1002340_pt1 | contig 15762 bp, 15 predicted proteins | sample TDP9_MG_FD_203631 | JGI IMG/M metagenome (GOLD analysis project Ga0315314, IMG submission 203631) | Freshwater sediment microbial communities from Lake Towuti, South Sulawesi, Indonesia - TDP9 | ecosystem: Environmental > Aquatic > Freshwater > Lake > Sediment | place: Indonesia: South Sulawesi...
AGGCTGCGGTGCGCTGCAGCACTTGGTTGAACTCGTTCACCTTGCCCTGCACGAGGGTCTGCAGGTATGTCCGCCATGTAGAGGTCGCCTGGGTGTCTATCGTGCCGGAGGTTTCGAGGTCCTGCAAATCGTCCAAGGTCGTCATACTGTTTATATCATTTTTGAGGCTCGTTTGAAGCGTGGCCAGCGCCGTGACATCGTTAGCGGAATGATAGGTGCCTGTGACCACTGTGTCAACTTTACCGAGGAGTTCCTTGCGCTTCGACTCGCGCAGAGCTACTGACGACATCTCCTCAAGTATCGATTTTATATCACCCTTCGACTCAGCGGCTATAACTCGCGACCTAAGGCTTGCAGCCCCGGTTTGCGCCTGGGAGGTCCCGATCGTGCCCAACGTCCGATCTATCTCGCTCAGGGCCGAGGTCTTGGTGCGGTCGAGTTCATCTCTGGCGGGCGAAAGGAACCCAAAATAGTAGATGCCGAAGATGATCAAACCCACTATCAAAAACACGACCAAGGCACCAACGGCGACTCTAACATCGACATCCGCATCCGAGATAATCATCACCCTCTCGTGACTAAAACTGTATGAAAAAGTGGCATATAACTATAACGTGTCTGATGATGTGTTTGGGTCGGCGAATGGAAAAACAGATGCTGCGCGAGCGCATATGGCATGAGCTCGAACGTCGTGACTTGGTGATTTTTCCGAAACCCGCGCGCGGGCGGATCCCAAATTTCGTGGGAAGCGATGCCGCTGCTGCCCGCCTCCGCTCCCTGTCAGCCTACGAGTCGGCTAAGGTCGTCATGGTGAATCCAGATGCCGCTCAGCTGGCGGTGAGGGAACTCGCGCTCCGCGATGGCAAGCGGTTGATCATGGCTTCCCCCCGCCTGCGGGCTGGCTTCATCATGCTCGACCCAAAGACCATCAAAAACCCCAGGGAGGCCGCGACGATCCGTGGGGCCTTCAAGCATGGGCGCAAAGTCGACATCAGAAAGGTAAAGGTCGACCTAATCGTGGAGGGCTCAGTGGCAGTCGACTTGAGAGGGGGAAGGGTTGGGAAAGGAGGCGGGTTCGGTGATATCGAAGTGGCGATCCTAAAGGAGGTGGGCGCCGCCGCCGATGCCACGCCGATCGTCACGACCGTCCACGAGCTGCAGATCGTCGAAAGCGTGCCCATGACAGAGCACGACATGCCCGTCGACTTCATCATTACCCCGGAGAGGACAATCGAGGTAAAGCATGGTTACCGAAAGCCCCCTGGCATTTTCTGGGAGCTCTTACCCTCCGATGCGTTTAAGCAGATGCCGATCCTTGCTGAATTGAGGGAAAACACATGATCGCGGGCGCGGATGAAGCTGGACGCGGACCTGTACTCGGAAACATGGTGCTTTGTGGGGTGCTTTTGGATGAGCAAGCGCTGGATGAGCTTAAAGCCGCCGGCGTCAGGGATTCGAAGCTACTGAGCCCTAAGAGGCGCGAGGCGCTTGCCAAGCTGATCGCCGAAAGGGCCGCAAAGTTCGAGGTCGTCGAGCTCTCTCCGGCTGAGATCGATGAACTTAGGCTCGTCAAAAAAATCAACCTCAACGAGATCGAGGCCATGAATTTTGCCCGAATCCTAGATCGCCTGAAGCCGAAGATCGCCTACGTCGACTCAGCCGACCCAGACCCGGAGATGTTTAAGGGGAGGATCGAGAGGCACATGCGGACGAGGCCAAAACTCGTGGTCGAAAATTACGCCGACCGCAAGTACGTCGTCGTCTCAGCTGCATCCATCATCGCAAAGGTGAGGAGGGATGAGAGGATAGCTGAGCTCAGCCGTAAATATGGCGAGTTTGGTTCGGGTTACCCTGCTGATCCTCGCACAATCAATTTCTTGGAGCGGTGGGTGCGCGAGCACGGCAAGCTCCCCGAATTTGCCCGAAAATCGTGGGAGACCGCTAAACGGATAGAGGGGCGGGCAAAACAGCGAAAGCTCATTTAGCGGCAAATTTTAAGCATACGAGTCAAGTTTGTTTGGTGGTGGATTGCCGAAACGAGCTGGGACAAGAAGACGAAAACCTCTTGCCCGAGCGCCCAAACACGCCAAGCCAGAATATATCGATGCAGTGAAATTCGTCGACGATTACCTCGACATGCAGGATTGGCGAGTCAGAGAAAACGCGAATGTTGCCTACTCCTTTTCATCCCTTTTCCTCCAAGCCGCCGGTGAGACGATCGCGCGCTACACGCTTTCGAAGGTCTATCCGCGCGAGGTGGCTCGGGCCCACATCGAAGGCGATTTCCACATCCACAACTTGCCATTTGGTATAGTGGGATATTGCGCCGGCTGGTCCATCAAGGATCTACTTTTGCAGGGTTTCAGCGGTGTTCCCGGGCGAACCGAGTCCTCACCAGCACGGCACTTCTCCTCGGCCCTCCTTCAAATCTCCAACTTCCTCGGTTCGATCCAGAACGAGTGGGCGGGGGCACAGGCGGTGAACTCGCTCGACATTCACCTTGCGCCGTTCGTGCGAAAGGACGGGCTAAGCTACAAGCAGGTTAAACAGGTGATGCAGGAGTTCATCTACAACCTCAACATCTCCTCGCGCTGGGGTGGGCAAACACCGTTCACCAATGTCACATTCGAGCTCAAGGTGCCGGAAGACATGCGCGATGAGCCAGTGATCTATTCCGGAACTACGCTCAACGAAACCTACGCCGATTTCCAAGCCGAAGCTGACATCATCAATCGCGCCTTCCTAGATGTGATGCTCCACGGCGACATGCGTGGGCGAATTTTCACATTCCCCATTCCAACCTACAACGTGACGAAAGATTTTGACTGGGATTCCGAGGTTTCCAACTTGCTCTTTCAGGTGACAGCGAAGTTCGGGATCCCCTACTTCCAAAACTGCATAAAAGGCGGCATCGACCCGCGTGAGGTTAGGGCGATGTGCTGTAGATTGCAATTGGATTTGAGAGAACTCCACCGCAGGTACGGTGGTTTCTTTGGCTTTGCCGATAAGACCGGTTCAGTGGGCGTTGTCACCATTAACATGCCCCGACTCGGCTACCTCTCAAAAGATGAGGGTAAATTCTTCGAGCGGCTCGAGCGGATGATGGAACTCGCGAAGGACAGCTTGGAGGTAAAGAGGAAGCTCGTCGAGGAGAACATGAAGCGTGGATTGCTGCCTTTCTCCGCACGATATCTGGGGACGCTCAAGTTTCACTTCTCCACCATCGGACTGATCGGCATGCACGAGGCCTGCTTGAACTTCCTCGGCGAAGGTATCGAAACAAAGGCTGGAAAGGAGTTCGCGATTCGCGTGCTGAAGTTCATGCGCGAAAGGCTCGTCGAGTTTCAGGATGAGACGGGTAACATTTACAACCTAGAGGCAACACCAGCCGAGGGGACTTCCCACCGCCTAGCGAGGCTCGACAAGAAACGTTATCCTAAAATTATCACCGCGGGCAAAAAAGTGCCGTACTACACGAATTCCACCCATTTGCCGGTTGGGTACACGAACAACCTCATCGAGGCCCTCCGCCACCAAGATGACCTGCAGGTGCTTTACAACGGAGGCACGATCCTGCACGGTTTCCTGGGCGAGGCGGTGAGCAGCGCCGAGGGGTGTAAGGTGCTCGTCCGAAAGATAGCGGAGAACTTCAGGCTGCCCTACTACACCATAACCCCAACTTTTTCCATCTGCATGGAGCATGGCTATTTGCGGGGAGAGCACTTCAAGTGCCCGCAATGTGGAAAGCCAGCGGAGGTCTACTCGCGAATAGTAGGATATTATCGACCCATAGCGAATTGGCACGTCGGGAAGCGGGAGGAGTTCCGCGATCGTCTTGAGTACGACGAGAAAATCAGCATGAAGGAGATCTGATTGAAGTTCCGCTTGATGGGCATCACCGACCTGTCGACTGTAGACTGGCCCGGAAAGCTCGCCGCGGTCGTATTTTTTCAGGGTTGTGACCTGCGCTGCCCATGGTGCCAAAACGTGGATGGCATCGACCCTCGTGGGGGCAAGGATGTCGAAGTCGAAGATGTAGTTAAACACATCGGGGAACTCAAACCAATCATCGATTCAATTGTGCTCACGGGAGGTGAGCCCCTCCTCCAACCGGAGGCCTGCTTAGAGGTTTTAAAAGCCGCGAAGAAATTCGGGCTCAACTGCGCGATCGAAACAAATGCGACGGCCCCCCAAGCGCTCAAACGTTTGCTGCCTTACTTGGACCTCGTCGCCATCGATGTGAAAGCCCCTTTGGGCGACCCAGAGCTCTACGATAAGATCACCGGCTCAACTGGAATGCCTGGGTTGGCGCAGAAGGTCAGGGAGGGCCTGAAACTCGCGATCAACTCTAAAGCCGAGGTCGAAGCTAGAACCACGGTGGTGCCGACACTGAACGATGACGAAAAAATCGTTGCGCGGCTCGTCGGAGATATAAAGGGCGTCGTTTGTCTGAGGCTCCAGCAGTTCAGGGACCAGCGGACCTTCGACCAGAGTTTTCAGAAGCTCCCCATGCCAAGCAGGGAAAAACTCCTCAAGCTCGCTCGCGCGGCGAAGCGGAAGGGAATAAAAAGCGTGAAAATTTTTACGGTCGAGGGCGGGCTTGAAAACGTTTGAAATTGGGCCCCCGCTGTCCCCCAGCACACTAACAGCGAGCTTCTCAGGTTGTCTTTCGACGTCCCTCAGCTCGCTAACCCTCATGGCGGGTCTATCTCGGAGGCCCCCTGCCGGTGTCCCGCGCCAGGGTTGGTTTGGTAATCAATAGTGACTTCCTAGCTCTTTTGAAAGAACGTTTTCGTTTCCACAGTGTTTCGGCTACTAGTTTACATTTATCTACATCCCGTTGAACTAGTCGTTGTAAGGCCCTAACTTCACCTTCGATGCTACTCCAACGTTTTATATTCTCATATTTCATCATTAAACGCATTTTTCCAAGTTTCTCATCATGGCGAGAAAACTGTGATAAGATATATGCAAGCCGAATAACATCTCTACGTGCGCAAACCGTTATCGAATATACGGGCCTAGCGCATCTGCCGTAGTTCATCATTTTTCCTGCCTCTTTAGCAAGATAGAGGTGGGATTTGAATCCCAAGGAACGTAATTTGCTGTTAATTTGAGACAATATTCCATGGTCATAAGTACCTAGGACGAAGGAAAAATTGACGTTTCGGCGATTAGGTTGAATTATCCAACTTCCTTCAGCATCGGCATACCCTGCTAAAAACGAGAAAAACACTTCATCATCGTTCGTTATCCATTCAGGCGGAGATTCATGTTTCTGCACAAGAAAAGAGAACGACTTATCGAGGGTAGCATAAATTCCGAATTCGTATATGCCGCTGCCAGATTTATGTGGATACATGTTCACTTTTCCATGTTTTGAAAACAATCTTGCGAACAACCTCAGCATTGCTGGATGTGTAGTAAACAAGCTTACGTCGATATGATCATAATCCTGCCTAGCATAGATATCCCCTGCCCTAAGAGCTATTAGATAAGCTTTCTCAATTGTTCCTCCTTTAAATGGACTTTTGGGGTGAAGCGTGTTGGCTTGAGAGCGGTTCCTTCTTGGGATATTGTATTTGTTCATCAACCGCCATATTACGCTGCACGATGTATTGAATTCCCTCGCAATAACCCGTAATGATTTTCCCTCCTGCCAATACATACGTTTTAATAGCATGGGATTGAGAAGCCCTTTCTCAGATTCAATTTTGATCGTACTTACCACCGAATTATCTACCCAAGCTAATCCGTACTTAAACAGCTTTTGGGGAGAGAGGGCACCGAAAGTAATACTTTAAAGGAGGAGGCCCGCCGTGTCCCCCAAAACACTAACTCCCAAGTTCATTGGCTAAGCAGACGCTCCCTTTCTTGGGTAACCCTCATGATGGGATTTCCGGCAGGCCAACGCCCACCTGTTCCACACCAGGGTTGGCTTTAGGTCATCGTTAGACGATCCGCCAGTTACTCCCCGAAGGACCCAATTTTGGCGTGCTTTCGGTGGGCCTGCTCCAGTGTTCCCGCAGCGATGCACCGACGCTCACGGATCGCGCCAGCTCTCGAATGCTGCGGATATTCCTTCATTGCAGTTAAATTTCAGTCCCCCAAGTCTAAAAACTTAACCCTTTCCCCTAAATGCGTAAAATGTAACCTCTTGATAATTGATGAGCCTTCCACCTCGCAGCGGCATGCTCTCACCCGCCAGCGGTTTTATGAGCAGATCTGCGCCGACATCTCGCGCGACTTCGAGCAAATGTGGCTGAAGCTCAGGCGGCGGGCGTACCGCATATATCAGCGCCGCGCCTTCGTAGACGCTCAAGTTGGGTTCGGTTATGTCATCGCGCACGAATTTGACCCGCCCCGATAATTCCGGCGGTTCCGCGATATCTGTGACCACTACCTCACACGCTGGCAATAGCCTCTGAAGCTCGATCGCAGCATCAGGAACCCTGCCAATGCCGACCTCGACGATCTTCGTGGCTGATGGATAATTTTCGGAGATGTACTTGGCAATTGCCCTGAATTCATGCATGAGGACCAACTTATCGCGGCAGGTCGAGCTCAAATGTCGCAACGGGGTGCTCGAGCTCGAAGCCAAGGATGACTTCGGGGCGCAGCTCGCCCACTATGCCCAGCCTTCGCCCTGCAACGACGAATTCAGCCGCCCTCCCCTCGAGGAAACTGGGATGGTCTATAGGTTTGACCTCCCAAGCGATGCCCAGCTCGCGCAGTAGCGCCTCCGCGACGGCTTTGATGTACGTCAGGTTGCCCTCATCCCCTATGACCGCAGTAGCCACCCTCCGCACGCTTTTTGCGCCCGTCTCCGCGCCCTCGTCGAGCAACACGACATCTCCAACCTCGAACACGCGCTGGGGCAGCGGGTGACGCCTGTTCGCCCTGAGCACGGCCATCAGGGAGGGCAACAACCAAGTGCGCAGGATGGTGTACTCCTCCGATATCGGGTTCGCGATAGTCGCCGCCTCGCCGCTGGTCCGCATCAGCCCGAAATTCGTGTGAGGGTTTGTAAGTGTGAACGTCATGGTCTCCATAAAGCTCAGACCTATCAGAACTCGCCTGACCTTGTCGCTAAGGGCCTCGATCGTTTGCCTCTCACCAACAGTTACGACATTAGGCAAAGTGGGCTTCAGCTTATCGTAGCCGTAGCCTATCGCCAAATCCTCGATTAGGTCGACCTCGTGCATTATGTCAGTTCGATACGGTGGAATTAAGAGGGCCATGATGTCGCCTTTCGTGCCCGCGACGCCAAAACGCATGCGCTTCATTATCGAGGCAATCTCGCCGGGCTTGAGGTTGAGGCCTATTATTTCATTTGCGGTCCGCATGTTCAGCTTGCGTCGGGCAACTTTAAGCTCGGGCATCCGTACGCGGCGCTTGGGATATTTAATTGTAATCGAGCCCAACTTGAAGCCGCGCTCGGCAAACCCCGCCGTCAAGATCGTCAGTGCCTGATTCAACGCAAGCTCGTCCGTCCCAGTGGAATCGATGAACAATCGCTTGGTATTTTCGGTGACGCGGGTGAGTTGGCCGTTGATGATCGGAGGCATCGAGAGCACCTCCTTCTGAGAATCTATGATCAATGGGTATCGAGAGAAATCGTGCAGCAAATGTGCATAATCGATGCCCTTTGGGTGTTCCCGCAAGATCTGGGCTGGAGTGAGTTCTCGGTCCATGTCCAGCGGGACGAACTTGATGCCCTTGGGGGTGACCGTCGTATAGCGAAACGGCGGACGGACCTTATCCAAATCGTGAATGCCTATCGCGACCTTCCTGCGATTTCGCCCGAGCGTCTCGTGGAGCTTGTCCTGGATCTGCATGAGCTGCACGACGCCAGCATCTGTCAGCTTGACATTTTCCACAACACCTCCCACGATATATGGCCTGACCGCCTTCGTGCTCGCGTCGACATCGACGGTTATGCCTGAACCCCTCAATCTGTAGGACGGCAGCCCGACTTCTATTCCCAAAAAGCCCTTAAGTGCCCTCGCCACCCCCTCAGCGCTGAGCAGGTCCGGACGATTGTGCATTATTTCGAGTTTTAGCTCGTCACCAATTACTTCGCCTACCTCTATGCCGAGCATGGGCAATCGCTTTAAGAGCCTTGCCAAGTTTACCCGCTTACCGAGCAACTCACAAAGATCTCGGTAGCTAACGCTTATCGTGGGCATGTTATATCACCGACCTCCCCTTCAGCCACTCGAGGTCATTATTGTACAAATCGCGGATGTCCTCAATGCCGAGTCTTATCATTGCCAGCCTTCCAAACCCAATCCCCCAGGCAAGCACAGGATAGCGTATGCCGAGGGGGCGAAGTAATTCGGGCCGAAACATCCCCGCGCCTAATACTTCCAGCCATTCGCCCTTCTCGGGGTGATAAGCGTCTGCCTCCGCCGAGGGTTCTGTGTACGGGAAAAATCCTGGCCTGAACCTAACTTTGGGCATTCCTATCTTGATGAGGATCTGCTTTAGGTAGCCCAGCATATCGCGTAAGGTCAAACCTGGGTTCATGACTATGCCCTCCACCTGATAGAACTCGGCGAGGTGTTTGTAGTCGATCTTATCGTGGCGGTAAACTCGCTCGATGCAGAAGACCTTGACTGGTGGTTCAGGGCGTGAAGCGAGGTAGCGGACGGTTGCAGCTGTCGTCTGGGAGCACATCACCGGGCGGCGGCTTATGTCGGGGTTGAATTTGTAGCCCCAACCTCGAGATCCCGCGACCCCCCGCTCATGGGCGGCGATGACGCGTTTTAGTAGCCTTGGCAAGGGTAGCTTGGCTTGAGAGGGCTTCGAAAGAGAAAGGCTAGCGTGAATCTCTCGAGCAGGGTGATCTTGGGCCTGGAAAAGGGCATCGAAGTTCCAGAACTCGGATTCGACTAAGTTGCTCTTGATCTCGACGAACCCCATCTCCAGCAAGATCTCACGTAGCTCATCGATGACCTGTTGCTGGGGATGGACCTTGCCCGGGTAAATTGGCGCCCCAGGTGCGGTGACATCGTAGCGCCTGAACCTCACCTGCCGCCAGCGCCCCGTGACCAGCATATCGTGGGTGAGTTGGCTCACCTTCTCCACCATCTCGAAACCCAGCGCGAGCGCTTGATTGCCTAGGTCCGTCAGGGTCAACCTTCGCTGGATCTTTCTCTCGACGCTGACGAGCCCGCGCTCCTTCAGGGTACCGAGCGCAGCCTTCAGATCACTCGGTAATTCATCCACGGCGATGCTGTCGACCTCGACGAGCTTTCCCAAAAGCTGCTCATCTGCAAGCCTCCGCGAAAGCGCCTCCTCACCGGATTTCGTGATGGCGAGTATTGTTCGATCGTCTCGCTTGATGAAATCCGCCCAACCTTTGCGTCGAAGCCAGCCGAGGGAAATCTGCGCCTGTTCGCGGGTCAATCCTGCATGATCCGCAATTACGTCGGACGTTTCCGATCCGTATTTGGCGAGCGCCTCCAACATCCGCCTCTCCGGCAAGCCTTCAGCGGCATAGGCGCGGCCTTCCCCGGTTATAGTCGCGAAAGGTTGCGCGGCTCCAGATATGCGGATCAGATCCTTCTGTGCTAGGCCGAGCGACGCCCGCATTACAGCGGCGTGGTCGAGGGCCGTCCGTCTTTCGATCTCCGTGACGTCGGCCTCTTTAAATTCCTGCAGCGCAAGCAGGACTTTCTTCTCATGGACGCCTAGGCCGTCGACGAGCGCTCGGATATCCAATTTCGACCCCCAGAAACACAAGGAGGAACCAAGTTATGAGGGTTGCGGAATTGGCATGCCGAAATCGTAGCTACCTAAAGTGCTCATATCCACGGTCGGGTAGCTTTTCTACTCCGCCCTGTTTTTGGATGTAGACCCCACGACCTCTCATAACATATCCGATCGCTGTAGCGGTAGTTCCAATCCGCCTGAGCGCGAGCTGCACCCTCTTCCAGCTCCCGCTTTTCACTGTGAACAACAGTTCAAAATCCTCGCCTCCAAAAAAGGCGAAGTCCTCGATATCGAACCCATGCCGCTCCGCAAACTTCTGAACTAGTGGATGGACGGGCACCTTCTCCTCGTCGATGATGAATTTGGCCTTGCTCATGCGGGACATCTGCCAGAGGTTTGCGGCAAGCCCATCGGTTATGTCTATTGCGGCCTTTACACCATTTTTAGCCAACGACATGCCCTCCCTCACGCGCGCGATGGGCTCTAGCTGGGCCTTGATGAGTTTCTTGTAGCCCTTTGGCGGGAGTCGCTCGAGCAGTATCTTCAGACCCGCCGAAGCGGCGCCGAGTTGACCCGTCACCGCGATCACGTCTCCAGGTTTGGCTCCGGAGCGAGTCAGGAGCTGGCCCTTCGAGGCCAGACCGAAGGCAGAACCAGCTATGGTGATATCATCGCTCTCGTCCAAGTCGCCCCCTACAACGTATGCCCCATAATTGCACGCCGTCGAATCCATACTCCTAATTATGCGCCTGACGAAGCCGACATCAAGTTCCCTAGGTAAGCCAACTGAAAAAATCAGGGCAAGGGGTTCAGCCCCCATAGCCGCTAGGTCGCTCAAGTTCACGATGACGGCCTTGTGACCCATCTGCTCCGCCGTCGTGCCCTGAGGGAAATGAACGCTTGCTACCAACATGTCGGTCGTGGCAATCAGGTAGCGACCGTCTATGTCTATCGCGGCCGCATCATCACCTATTCCAACTTTGACCCTGGGCCCGATTTTGAACGTCCTCCGCGCGAGCTCCACCAGGGCCCGCTCCCCAATATCGCTGACTTTCATTGCCTCTACCTCAAAATAGTGGCAGGTTGCGGGTGATCCTATCGACGAGCTCGTTCGGCGCAGGACCTATCGCCAAAACCGTGGTCGTGCCGGGGGGAAGTTCCGTCAGCCCAGCATCTTGGATGAGCTCGTTTGGTATGCCGAGCTCCGCGGCATGATCGCGCAACTCGTGTAGCTCATCTTCCTCTGCCTTGACCACGACCTTTTTCTGACCCTCAGCCAGCCAAGCCTTGAGCCAATCCTTGCGTTCGTTCCTCGCCCTCTCAGCAGCCGCTATTGAACCATGTGCAACCTGCACCGCGAGCTTACCCGGACTCATCTTGAGGTCCTCTCGGACGACGATGACCTGTTTATGCTTAAACACTCCCTTCACCCTCGGTCTTCTGCTCCTGAGCTGGCTTGGGATGTTCCTCGGTTGGCTGCGCTGGAGGCTGTGGAGTGGGCGGTGCTGGAGGTTTCGGCTTATGAATCACCCGCATCACGCGGCGCCCGTAAATCGCCACGATAGCAAAACCTTTCCGCAGGTACGCCGCAACTGCAAAAAATCCACATAATACAAGAACTGCTCCCGTGAAGGGCTCGAGGCGAAGCAACTCCCAATCGGGGCGGGCCAGCACCACGCCTATGTAAAATAACACCATCACCCCAAGCCCCAAGCTCACCGCCAAGCGCTCCCAGAAATCGAGGCTTTCTGGCTTTGGGAAGAAGACGAGCGTGAGCAAAAAACCTGGCACGAAGAGCATGAAGAGGCCAAGCAGGATGTAGCCTATCGTCTCGATCATGAGCTCACTCGGTAGCGTTATTTGCTTGTGGCTTAAAAAACCGTTGCTGGGCGAACATGAAGGACGTCATCGTGGTTGGGGGTGGGCCAGCGGGATGTTTTGTGGGCAAGCTGCTGGCCGAGCGAGGGCTCGATGTCGCGATAATCGAAGAACATGCTGAGGTGGGTTATCCGGTCTGTTGTGCTGGCATCGTTGGGGTGGGCGGGCTCGAGGAGCTGGGAATCAAGCCCGGAAAGTGGGTGCTGAACGAACTCAGGGGCGCGATTTTCCGTCCTCCGTCGGGCAAACCCTTCACTTTGACTCGAGGGAAGGTTGAGGCGCTGGTCGTCGATCGTGCATCATTCGACCGGGAGCTCGCGATAAGGGCCGTCAAGGCTGGGGCAACCCTCCTGATGAAAACTAGGTGCGTAGGCGTCAAGCTCGGGCGTGAGCCCTCTGTGAAAGTTGAGGGGACGAATGGGAAATCGGAAATTCAGGGACGGCTGATAATAGGCGCCGATGGTCCAAACTCGCTGGTGGCTCGTGAAGCTGGCTTGCTCAAGGCCGCTCGCTACATCAACTGTGCTCAGGTCGAGGTCCTAGCCGACGTAGATCCGAACACCGTGGAAATCTATTTTGGCCGCAACTTCGCGCCCGGATTTTTCGCATGGATGGTGCCAGCTGGAGATGTGTGCCGGGTTGGCCTGGGTACTTCCGAAGGTCAGCCCATAAGAAATCTTTTCAACTTCATCGGAAAACATCCAACCGCATCCAAAAAAATAAGGGGGAAAAAGTTCCTCAATCTCACAGCGGGGCTAATACCCGAGCCTCTCACCCACAAGATCTATTCTGACCATGTCATGTTGGTGGGCGATGCAGCTGGCCATGTCAAGCCACTTACCGGTGGAGGGATTTACCTCGGCCTTTCCTGCGCGAGGCTGGCTGCGGATACCGCGGCGAGCGCGCTCAAGGGAGAACCGACCGCCAAGGCTTTACGGGGGTACGAGATCGCGGTGAAGAAAAAATTTGACCGAGAGTTTGATTTCGGGATGCGGGCGAGAAATCTGTTAAAAAAACTGCCGGATGACGCCTTGGACTCCATTTTAGAACTTCTCGCCAAGCCAGATGTTCAATCCCTTGTGCTTAAGCACGCTGATTTCGACCACCATGATGCGCTGATCGGAGCCCTCCTGAAAAAGGGGCCTAGCCTGCTGCGCTCAATCGGGCTTCGCAAGTTCCTGAAATTCTTAAAATCTTTAAAATAGCGAAACTCGAGCGGCGGGGATTCGACCCTTCGACTACTCTTCGACGCAACTTTCGCCGCGTCGCTTTTCATCTGGGGCCTTTATCCCGCGGTTCATACCTCCGCGTCCTCCACCGGACGCATTAGCCACGCCCTTCCCAAGTTCACTTGGTTTCTGCACGGCTCCCCGTCGTCCTTAGACGTCGGTTTAGCCCTTACCGCGGGCTTCCTCCCCGCCGAGTGCTACTTCGTCGGTTTTCGTATAAATAGATTAAGTAGCAGTCGGACATTTCACCGCGTTTGGAGGAAAAAAATGGGGAGAAGAGGGAAAGCTTTCAAAGATGTCGCCGTTGGTTTCAAAATTATTCTTCGAAATAGATCGCGGTTGATCTCGATATTTTTTAAGGAATGGAGGGAACGATTTTAAAGGCATACACGGTTGTGTAAGTCTTGGGTTTGGTGTCCATTGTTATTGTGTTAATCGGTGGTGAAGTAGCGAACTTAGATTTTAAACTCGAGCGAAGACGTATATTCGAGGCAAATGCCCGCTAACCTTCCGCCTGAATATTTCAAGGCCGAAGAAAAGTACCTGCGCGCCAAGACCATAGAGGAGAAGATCCTTGCCACGCAGGAGCTGATACGCGTCGCGCCCAAGCATAAGGGAACGGAGAAGCTGCTGAGGACGCTCAAGCGGCGCCTCGCGAAGCTGAAGCAGGAGCTGCAGAAGCAACAATTACGGCGGGTCGGGGGCGGCCCGAGCTTTGCCGTCAAGAAGGAGGGCGCAGCCCAGGTCGCGCTCGTGGGCATGCCCAATTCGGGCAAATCGATGTTGCTCCGTTGGCTGACGAGCGCCAAGCCTGAGGTTGCTGATTATCCATTCACTACGCGCGAGCCGGTGCCCGGGATGATGCAGTTCGAGGACATCCAAATTCAGCTCGTCGAGGTGCCTGCACTGATCGAGGGCTCCAACATGGGCAGGGGGCTTGGGGCGCAGCCGTTGGGCGTGGCGAGAAATGCGGACGCGGTAGCGCTCGTGGTCGATGCCTCGGCGGACCCGCTCGAACAAGTTGAAACCCTCGTCGGAGAGCTAGAAACGGCCGGAATCATGCTCAACCGAGGGGAGGGGCTGGAGGATATGCCCGACGAGACCTTGGTCGATCGTCAGGCCGTCATAATCGCGACAAAGGGCGATTTGCGGGGCGCGAGGGAGGGGTTCGAGGAGCTCATGCACACGTTCGGGAATCGATTCCCAATGGTATGTGTTTCCGCGGGGCAAGGCGGTGATCCGGTGGAACTCAAGCAATTGATATTTGAGAGCTTGAATATCATTCGAGTCTACACCAAGCGCCCGGATGAAAAACCCTCGGAGAGGGCGCTAGTGCTGCCTAAGGGCTCAACGGTCTTAGATGTCGCTGGGGCCGTGCACAAGGACCTCGCGCGCGACCTGAAATTTGCCCGGGTATGGGGGTCGGCGCGGTTCTCAGGGCAGCAGGTTCCTCGAGATTACGTGCTCAAGGATAAAGACGTCATAGAGCTTCACGTTTGAACGACGTGCTCAAAGGAGGAATGAGAAGGCTAAGCGATTACCTTAAATAATTTGGGGATAAAATATAATTTGGGAGAAAAGAAAAGAGGCCAAAATTTGGTCGAGTGTTTAATAGCCCAAGCAGAGAGAAAGTTTGATGAAGCGATGGGAGAGACCTTCGAAGGCAGACTGGATAGAGCAATTATAAAGTTCGCGAGAGCTTGGGGATATGCTCAGCTTGCATTTAAGTTAGCGGAAAATACTAAAGTAACAGTGTGTGCGCTAGAAGACATGCTAATCATTACACTATTACACTACGAACAAATACTAGCATCCGAGGAAATCCTAGGATAAAACGCGACCTTGCCGTTAGATTCTAAGAGGGGAACGATGAAAAAAGCGTATGAAAAAGCTATTAAAGTAGGAGTAACGGTTTGGGCGGTTCCAACTTGCGTGATCCTCTTGCTTTTTATCTTGACAGCTCTCGGAACTACGGATATTACTGTCACTACTTCAATCCGTGACTCACTACTTTTCTCCGTTTTCTTCTTAGCGCCTCTTGGAATTTCCTCTGCCTTAATGGTCGCGTACTCGCATCTTGCAAAAAAGCCTAAGATACTCTTCGCGACCCCTATTCTTAGCATTACCTTGACAATATGCTTAATTATGTTCGCCGATGCTCTTGTACATCTATCAAGTGGCGAACGTGAGATGCTTGCGGTGGTGACCCTCTTCATCGGTATCCCCCTCATACATTTGGCTTTGGGCACTGGCATTGCAACTTTTCTTTATCTAAGATATGTCCGGCAAGCTCAAAGCCATTTACGCAAAGAAACCACTCGATAAACAAAGGGTTTGCTGAAGCACCCCTTCTATCACCGATAATTACTAGACGGTCGCTCATGAGTACGAACCTTTTCACAAAGATAGTCAAACCCCATAATTTGGGGCTCGCCATTTCCACCACGCTTTGAACTGCAGAGAGTATGTTGAAAAGACCTGCCCACAAAAGATCATCAGAGGATTTTCATTTTCAGGAAACTCATAAAACCGGGATCATCAAGTAGTCTAAAGGAAGTAAAGTACTCGCTCCTAGTTAGGTACAATACCAAGCAATTTCGATGTTAGATGGTACAACTTTAGAAAAACAAAGTATCATGGATGGCAGTGCCCCGTTTTTTACCTAACTTCTTATCTGACTTAACGTAATCTGACCTGACTTTGGAAACAGGTTAGACTTATCGACTTTTAGGCAACCCGTTCCACAGTTTCTAACCTATTTCGGGTTAGGTTAGAAATAGGTCAGAAGTCAGATCCTCAGCAGGCGTCTGCGGCGTATCCGGCTCATCCTGCCTGATCATCTGCTTCTTTTTCATGTTGATTTAAAAGGAGATTTTCCGGAAATCCTCTGGAGGGTACAAATCTGGGTTCAAATCCCTAATATCGACCAATTTACCGA
>Ga0315314_1002341_pt1 | contig 15756 bp, 18 predicted proteins | sample TDP9_MG_FD_203631 | JGI IMG/M metagenome (GOLD analysis project Ga0315314, IMG submission 203631) | Freshwater sediment microbial communities from Lake Towuti, South Sulawesi, Indonesia - TDP9 | ecosystem: Environmental > Aquatic > Freshwater > Lake > Sediment | place: Indonesia: South Sulawesi...
TCTATTAGGATACTAACGGTATAAAAGGTATTGTTGGAAGAATTATTTAGGCTTTGCATGTTGTATTCCATAATCGTTAAAGGTAGCCTCTCTATCGGGAATGGTAAATATTTGTATAAACATAACCTGGGGATTGGTCAGCGTAAAGTTTAATTTGTGGGGTTGAAAGTCGGGGTGTGGGAGATGGGCCTTGGCGAAGCAGGAGTGCCAAGGCATAATAAGGCGGAGGGAGGAATATGACCTGGACAGGGATGGCGTCCTCGATGAGCGGGAGCTGGCCCTTGCCATGGAGAGGGAAGCCAAATCCACGTGGACAAGGATTAACACGAGTTTTGCCACCCATCCTCCAACCTACAGGCGCATCCTTCTGCTGCGGGAAATAGAAAAGGAGATGGCCAGCGGCAGATACACCAGCGAACGTATCTATGCTCACATCTGAGAAAGCTTTATGGCGTTTTGAAGGGATTTTATTAAGTCCTCAGATTCGTCCCTTTCTGGGCTGAGTTGGTATGTTCCGTCTATCCAAGGCTTTGCCAAGTCTAATAGGACGGGGTCGATTTCTCTCCGCATGTAGACCAGGAAACACTTAACCTTGGGGTTCCACTCCTTAAGGAGGAGAAAGGAAGCCAGAGTTGTCTTTAACCTTGCCGCGTCGAGCTCCACCTTGGCGTCTATTGCAACCCTCGCTTCAACAAATTCATTAAGTTTCCTGCCGATGAGAATGTCCAGTTCCGTGCCGTATTTTTGGTCCTCCTTATTCCAGATTAGGCATTTTTCGCCCCAATAGACCCCCAAATTCTCGGGGATGGAAATTCGGGCTTGAATTAGGCGGTAGACAAACTCCTCGAAGGCGTAGGCGCGGAACTTCCCAAAGAACTGGGGGGCGCCAATTCTGTCCTTGTTCTCTTGGATGGTTTTCAAAAAGGTCGTTAACCCCTCAAGGCTCAGGTTTTGCGTCCAATGGCTATACTGACCGCGTAAGGTTTCTCCCAGCCTGCGGGTTTCATGATTAGGGCTAGAGCAGAGGTCGCCTATGTAATCTATCGGTCTTTTCATTTTTGCCATGTTCATCACTTTAGATTTCGATGGGATTATAGGTTGCCTACGTCCATTCTTTGGCCTTTTCCAGAAGGTCCCTTGCCTCCTCCTCTGTTGTGCATGCGGTTCGGATGAGGAGCCCCTTTGGAGAGAGGGACTTCAGTAGGTACTTCACGGTCTGTCTCTGCACTCCAAGTAGCACGAGCAGTTTCCCCTTCTCCTGTATCTTTTTGTAAAGGGGGAACCACACAGAAGAGTCAACGCTGGACTGGCCTGCCCCTGGGGTCCATTGAATCCCATTGAGTTCAGGAATGCTCAGGAGATGGTCTAGGTGGGGAATCTGGTCTGGGCCGTCCCAGTGATAGATGGTGTGATCTAGGCGCTCACACTGCGCCTTTAGGTCGGGGAGGACGAACTCCTTGAACTGGCGCGGGGAGACCATGGCGGAAAAGTCGCATTGGATGGAGTACCACCGCTTCGGGGACCATATGCCCATCCAAGTCGAGGAGCCCTCCATCCTTGCCCCTATCAGGCGGTATAGCTCCTCGTAGTATCGGTGCCAAAGCTCCAAAATCTGACCACAGAGGCGCCTAACCTCCTTTGGGTGTTTAAAGATGTCTAGGACGAGGTTCTGGGAGCCCCGCAAAGAAGCGGCTATATCGAGGATTCCACCCAGATCCGTGGTTCCGACGATGAAACTCCCCTCCGCGGCCTCTACCGTCATGGAGGCGACCTGCTTTGTGAAGAGCCACCACCTGTTTTTAGGATCATACTCCAGGCTTTGAAGCTCCTCCCAGGGCTTGGGGGTCTCAAACCAGACGGTCTCGGAGTCTGGGCGGAAGCGAGGTGAGGCGCCGACATAGGTTGCCATAATCCCTGGGCCAAGATTAACCCAGAGGTTGGGGTAGGCCTCGCCTCCAAAGAAGGTGTCCTCGCAACTCCTCTCAAAGCCCCGAATCCCAATGGTCAAATCATCCGGGTAGCGCATGAAGCTCCACGAGTCCCACACGGCGCCACTGATAAGCCCCCTATGCGGAGCGCAGACCTGAATCACGGGGCGGTCAATAATTTCCCTGTCCCACCAAGCCTTTAACCGCTCTTTGGCCTCCAACCAATCCTCCTTGAAACGCATAACCTTCACCTCAAAGTAACATCTTTAACCTGCTCTGCTCTTGTCTGGAAGTTAAAATAAGTTTTACTAAGGTAGGAGCGCATATTTGTGTAAAAACATAAAAATAAAGTTAACATCAATGGGGAAATAGCTGATGGGTGGGGATGGGAATGAGTGCGGTGGCTCTGATCGAGGGCGACACCATAGCTGAGGTTTGGGAGAGGGCTGTCCTTTACGTCTGGAAGTTTGGCGTTCCTGTTCCAAAGTACGGAAAGGAGACGGCCCTAATTGTCAAGGTCAACTTTCCCTTTAAGGAGCCGAGGATTCATCCTGGGGACACGACTTCCCTTCTTATGCTTAAGGAGTATAGGAAGGAGGTCCTTGAGGGCACCCTGGACAAGACCGTGGAGGGGGGAAAGGTGAGCTATACGTATCATGAGCGCCTCTTCAAGTATGGGGGACTGGACCAAATTGGGGCTTTAAAGGAGAAACTTAGGAGGGAACCCTATACCAACAGGAATCAGGCCATAACTTGGATGCCTGAAAGGGACCTCAAATCCGAGTATCCGCCCTGCCTCCAGAGGATATGGATGAAGGCCATAGGCAACAGCCTAATCATGCACACCACCTGGAGGTCCAGAGACCTCTTCTGGGCGGCGTCCGCCAACATGCTGGTCATGACCGAGATCCAAAGGATGGTTGCCGAAGACCTGGGCCTCCGGGTGGGAACCTACATCGACTTCTCCGACTCCGCCCACATCTACGAGAAGAACTGGCCCGACGTAACAAGATTCGTCCAAGTGGCGGAGAAAAGAAAAACCCTAAGCTCAACCAAGACATAACCCAGGGCTGTAGGGTACATTTAAATATACGAATCATTGAGTGTTTTATCGGAGGTCGTTGTTTTGCCCGATAAACTAGTAGTTGGAGATGTGACTGCAAAGAGAGGAGAATTGAAGAAGGGGATTATCAAAGGCGTCGAACTCATTAACAATGCGAGTATAGATATACCGGTCCTTGTGTTGAACGGGGCAAAAGATGGGCCTACTCTTCTCATTGCATCTACTCAGCACGGCATAGAGATTCAGGGGATAGAGGTTATCCATAGGGTTATGAGGGAGAAGCTCAACCCGAAAACTCTCAGGGGAGCGGTTATCGGAATTCCGGTTGTTAATCCGCTGGCTTTCATGCACCATCAGTACCTGTCATGGATTGACAACCTCGACGTAGGTGGCGGTGGAAGCGGCAGCCTCTTGACAGCGGACAAACCGCAAGGCAACACAACGGAGAGGCTTGCATACGCACTGTGGACTGAAGCGTGGAGCAAGGCCGACATTGCAGTCAATATCCACTGCAACACTAGGCCCGACTCCCTTATTTACCAGTGGATCGATGTCGGAAACCCCAAGACAAGGGAGAAGCTGGAGAAGATGGCCGGCGCATTCGGTGTAACAACTATCGTATCTGATACGCCAGTGGCGGAAGACGCACCCCCCACTCTTGGAAAACTGGCAGAGAAGAGGGGTGTCCCTGTCATCCTCATAGAATTGATTGATGGCAGGTGGATCTCGGAGCCCTCCACGAGCGTTGGGGTGAGAGGCGTCCTCAACATCATGAAGGCCTTCGACATGATTGACGGCGCTGTTGAGCCCCAGTCGGGAATCACCGTCGTTCCTGGCGTCAATAGGTTCCACGGCATCCTCCGAGCAAATCGGGGCGGCCTCATATATTTACTGAAAAAACCTGGTGAACCGATAAAGCAAGGCGAGGTTCTGGCAGAGGTCAAGGATCTGTATGGTGATGTCATCGAGAGAGTGAAGATGCCAGTAGACGGATACGTCTGGGCCTATCCGTGTGGTCAGTCACTGGGCACCTCGGGTGGCCTTCAGGCTGTTGAAACTGGTGCCAACATAGCATACGTATTTACACATGAGAAAGACTAACGTCCTGATCTTTTCCAGCCCTACTTTCTTGACAAAAATAGTTATGAGTTTAATTTTATTGGAATCTCTTTGAGTATTTCCTGCGTTAGCCAAGTCGTTTGCCACTCCGCGGATTGACGATTTTGACTCGGGAATAGGTAAAGCCTATTAGTCCTTAACCAAGGGCTATTAGTGTCTGTAAAATTTGAGCGTATGGTATGCCAATATACCTTGGGTGATCCTATGCCGGTCGCGGTGATTACAGTAAAAATTCCCCTTGAGCTAAAGGAAAGAATGAGGGAGATAAATGTGAACTGGAGCGAGTACATTAGGGGCGCCGTCCTAAAGAAAATAGAGGAGCAAAGGCTAAAGGACGCCTCAACCAAGCTAGATGAAATCAGGACAAGGGTTAAACCAGTCCCCACCCACGAGCTGGTTTCATGGATTAGAGAAGACAGGGAGAGAATAGGACACGCGTAGATATGTGATAGGCGCGAACGTCATCGCAAAATGAATTCTTCCCGGCGAGCCTTACCAAGCGAAGGCTGTTAAATTAAAGGATACTTGGATATACACTCAACCGTTTGATCGATGGTTGCAGACCGGAGGCGTTCCTTCTTCCGCCCAATGATACCTTTTCACGTTTACGCCGTTAGGAACTTTGAAATTTTCCTTTGTAAGCAGAACCATGGAAGTAGTTGAATGCAAAGGGACAGTAAGGGTAATTTCCTTGCCTTCTAATCTGAAATCTAATCTATACCAGTCCTTATAATCCACCGACAGTAGATAAGCTTCTCTAACCTCTTCAGTATCCTCCAGACAAGCTCTAACCAACAGATTTTTAGAGAACACTCGTTGGCTATCAAAGACAGAATTATCCCAAGAGATAAGGGTTACAGCATAGTGACCGTCGCGTGTTCGAAAGATGTTCCCTCTTAGTCCTTCAGGCAACTTTAAAGCGTGGGCTGATAGAACCCATCTTCTGCCGTTCAGGTAGTTGAGAAGAGGAAGATACAAATCGAAGAGGAGAAGGTTCTTTTTCAGATACTCCTCTGGAGCAAGCGGAGTTACGTGGGGGTGGGCTCCAACCTCTAAACACAGTTTAAGGTTCCTTTCCGTCATCCCCGGCTCATTACTGGCTTCGTCCACTAGAGGAAGAAAGATGAGAGGACGTGACAGACAAATGTATTGTAAAGTCTTTAACCAGAAAGCATGCCCTTCAGCCATTACGCCGTCTACATGTTTAGTAGCCTCAATACTTGTGGGACCGTTGGTCCAGATGGCTTTACCTTTCTGGTGCAGTATTTTACATATGTGTTCCATCGCTTTTTGGAAGGCGAAGCCTATCATGTAACAAGGTTTGTCACCGACCATTGTTATGCCATCCTCATGGCCAAAGTCTAGTTCTCTGTAATCAGCCCTATCTATGAAGAACCCGTCACAGTTTGGATACTTAACAAGAAGTCCCTCGACCTGCTGGAGCAAATGCTTAAACCACTCGTATTGGGGATCTGGATTCATAAGATACGTGTACATCCAACCCCGACGAAACCTACCCAACTCATCAGTTACAATGGACTCTTTAAAGTTCTTCTCGGCAAAATCTCCATCACACTCAAAATTCTGATAATAAATAAAGGCTGCTACACCTTTCTGATGTAAAAGATCTATATATTCATTGATGCCTCTCTCAGTAATTTTATAGACAGGGGCATCATAAATAGGGCCCCCTCCTCCTAGGTGTGAGAGACTTTTTAGATTGAGCTGTGAAGCTGCTTCGATGGAGGTTACGCTCACCCACTCTTTCTCTTTTGGGGCATAAAGGCCATAGAAGGGGAAATGAAAGTGGATCTCCTGCCACTTCAAACCCTCTCTCAGCCATTGCTCAATTCTTTGGGGCGGATTCACATAATCGCAGAGCATGGAGCCTTCAAATTTGAATATGCTTTTGCCTTCAGCCTCAAAATATTCTGGATACTTACTGAGTATCCATCCTAAACCTGGCCGCCAATCTCCCTCATGGTCCTTTACCAGAACGCAAGCATAGGCATCCGTACGAGGCCCAAGTCTAAGGCGGCGATTCACGATTATGAAAGAAATTTCGGGTTTTTCAGGTAAGAAAAGAAAATGTATTAGGGTTTTAGGCATATCAAAGGGTTCAAGGAAGGTTAGACCATAATCCTTCTCAGGATCGAAGATCGTGGCTGCCGGTATAACTGTGATATTAGTTGAACGTCCACCATACTCAAAGATGCGATTTTTCATCAGAGTTAAATCGGCGCCCCATTGACCCGTACGTTGAAAGAAATTTTCAGGTTTTATTGGAGCTTCATGATTTGCTAAGAATAGGTGAGATCTTTCTGTGAAACAGGGAAACACAAAATAGATGCTTACTTCTTTTTCTGTGGCGGAGTCAGTTTTAACGGAAACTTCCCACTTTATGTAATTTTCAAAAATAGTGAAGAGTTCTTTGGTTCTAAACGGTGCTCCGTTGAAAGTTTTTGCAATGGAGAGAGTTTTTCCACCCTCAACCGGTCTTATCTCTAAATCCTTTATCTGGGAGGACTCCAAGTCAGAAAATAGTTTATGCTCTACGGCATCCTCGAACGCTAAGCCAGACCTTAAACCGCAAGGTAAGAGTTCAATTCCTTTCCTTTTCAGAAGGAAAGATCCGAGATTCCCAGCATCCTTGAATACCTTTACTTCTATAAACTCGTTTCCGAGAATCCAAACTTCATTATCTTCGTATACGTAGGCACCGTTACTTTTCATCCAGTCTTCTCCAGCGTTTCTGCCTGCGTCTCCAAGATGAGGTCTAATGCAATCCTATTATCCACTGCTGACTTTATTGGATGCTCAGGATTAAATGCGTTTATAAGATTTTTGGTGTTTTTCTTAGAAAAGGGGCTCGAAGAACGAGAAAATCCATGGAAATCATAGAAAAATATTCGTTACAGCCGATGAAACATTTTATCAGAAGGCAAAGGAGCGTTCCAAAATCATATATATCAAAAACTACTTTTAGGAAGGCGGAGTTACGCCCATGAAGGTCTTTCTTACTGGCGCGCCGGGTTCGGGCAAGTCCACCGTCCTCATGAAGGTCATCGAAAGGTTAAAGGCTGAGGGGTTAAGGATCGGGGGCATAGCCACCCCAGAAGTAAGGGTCAGGGGCTCCAGAACCGGCTTCAGCGTCATAGACCTTTCCTCGGGAAAAAGGGGCATTTTAGCCGGCGTTGACCAGCCTGAGGGCCCACGGGTTGGAAAATACAGGGTCAATGTAGGGGACTTTGAGCGAATCGCTTTGCCAGCCTTGACCCACGCCCGGGAGGAGTGCGATGTGACCTGTGTTGACGAATTGGGAACCATGGAGTTCTTTTCCAAGGCCTTCAAACAAAAAATTAACGAGATTTTGAACTCAGAAAAGCCCCTAATAGCCGTGGTTCACCGCAACTACGCCCGAAACTATGAGAAATACGGTAAACTCTACGAGGTGGCGTCAACAAACCGCGAGAAACTGCCAGAAATCCTTGCCTCAGAAATTAAATATTGTATCCAATAACCAACTTTTAAGTGAAATTTTAAATGTGTAGGATGTTAATAAGTGATTGAGTAGGATTGTCTTGTTTCGTGGTTTTAAGGTTAGGTTTACGAGGCATGCCCGTGAAAAGTTTGAGCTTATGAGGCGTTACGGCTTTGAGGTGGATGAAAAGAAGGTTTTGGAGACCATTCGTAGTCCAGACCGCCTCGACAGAAAAAATGATCAATACTTCGCCACCAAACCCATGGATGCTAAATATGCCTTAAGGGTGGTTTACGAGGAGAGAAAAGGCTATTTAGTTGTCATCACCTTTTATCCAGTGAGGCGAGGGCGCTATGGCGTATAAGGTCAAGTACGACGAGGAGGCAGATGTCCTAACGGTGGTGGTCGCCGAGGAGGGCAGGCTTTCCCACGCAGAGGAAGTGGGCGACATAATAGTCCACTTCGACGAAGGGGGAAAACCCCTCTTCATGGAAATCCTAAGGGCGAGCAAAATAATACCCTTAATGGTTCAAAGCCTAGCCAAAAAAGAAGTAACAATAACATAACAACCGAGGCGCGTCAAATTCTATTCCGCCCTTTGAGTTCTCACTTTATTAGTTGTTTTTTCAGTTCCGAGGTTTTTGGCAACTTGAGGAGGTGCTGTAGCCCAAATGTGTCGAAGTCCTAATCTGCTGTTTATCTCCTAAAATTGCGTCTACCGTATCTTTGGAAATATTTGGTCATTAATAGGATTGCTCTGGGGCTGTCCAGTCGAAGAGGACTCCCATGGTTTGGGTTCGGTCTTCAAGGAGCGTCTGGTAGGCTTTGGGGGCTTCCCACCAGGGGAAGATGTGGCTTATTAGGCCCTTCACCTTCACCCTTCCCGAGCGGATTAGGTCTAGGAAGAGTTCTAGGTCCCTCTCCAGGGTCCACTGGTTGTAGGGCGTCTCGTAGGGCGTGTGCATGGAATTATGGGCTCCAATGATGCGCAATCCTAGGGTGTGGACCTCATCGTGGAAGTCCACCTCCACCTTACCCCTTGGAGAACCCAAGATCACAAGTTTTCCCCGACGCTTTAGGAGCTTTAAGGCCCCAGGTATGACCCTTTGGTTCCCCGTAACCTCGAAGACCACGTCTGCCATGCGTCCCCTCGTTAAGCGCTTAACCTCTTCCTCAGGGTTCTCGCCCTTGGAGCCAAAGGCGAAGTCCGCCCCGTGGCCGCCGGCAATCTCCAATCGTTTCTCCGAAACATCGAAGGCGATTATCGGGAAGCCTCCCGAGAGCCTCGCGAACTGTAAGGCCAACTGGCCGACCGGGCCCAGACCGATCACGACTACGCTCTCCCCTAGGGCGATTTCTCCAAGCCTCACGCCGTTGAGGGCGATCTGCCCCAGCGTCGCAAAGACCACCTCCTGGAGGGATAGATCCTCTGGAACCTTGTAAACCCTCTTGGAATTTACTAAGGCGAACTGACTGTGGGGTGCCCAGCAGAAGACCTTGTCACCCACCCCCAGTCCTTCCACGGCCTCGCCTAGGGCTACGACTTCCCCCACGTTGTCGTAACCCGGAGAAAAGGGGTAACGAATGTAACGGGCCCATGCTGAGCCGGGAGGAAAATCCCCCGTCAGCGCGGTTAACTCCGTGCCCGTGCTCACGAGGGTGAAGAGGCTCTCGATGAGCACCTGCTCAGCCCCAGGATGATTGAGCTCCCGTTCCTCAATCGCAACCTGCCTAGGCGCCGTAAAGACCACCTGCTTACTCTTAACCATCCCATTTCACCTCAATAATCATTAATTGTAGCGGTGAAGCTATAAAAGCAAAGCGCCTTCATCAGAGTCTTACCAAATGTTTTTCAAAATCAGCAACGACGTAGTTCTTCCCCTTTTGGCTTACTTTGTGCCCTTCTTTCTCCAAAAGTTTCCTTTGAGCCTCTACTCCGCCAGGGTATTTTTCGTTTATAACTCCACCCGTTTTTAACGTTCGCCAGTAAGGAGTAATATCCTCCTTTCCTTCTGCTGCCGCTTCCTCCGCTGCATGAGCCGCAATCCAAGCAAAAATCCCAGTAGTTATCGGACAACCAATTGTAGCATCATGTTTTCGGGCAAGTATCGCCCGAATTTCATTGATTGTAATAAGTTTGCCTTTAGGAACTTTTTTCATAATTTCATCCACCTCCTCTGGCGCAGGAATAGCAACCGTGCCTGTTCCCCATCTTTTACTCATTTTCTCTGTTATTTTTTCAACTTTCGGCAGACCTTTATCATCTGCCAATTTTTCTCGCCAAGACTTGCGTGGTTTAACTCTATTTCCCATGTTTTTCACCTCGCATCCATGAAATAGAAGGGGTCTTCATATTTATCAATAATCCCAAGTTGTTTCTGCTTCTCTAAAATCCTTACCATCGCTTTTCCGTGTATTCTATCGTGCCAGATAAACCTTCTCAGAATTTTTCGGATAGTCCATAATTCATTGTCTGCCTCAAACATTAAAGAGTTGTTGTATTTACGATACAATTCTTCGATTTTCCTGAGGCAAAAACCCCTAATTTTCGTAAACTCCTTCTCTTTCCCTTCAATTTTGATCTTGGTTCTTGATAAATAGTAGTATTGGCAGTTTTTCACATGGTCGAATATCTCCTGTACGGACTTGGGATTTTCACCATAAAAGGTCCTTCTGATCCTTGCCTCATCGACCCAATCCTTAAATTTAGCGTTGTGGTAAATCCGTAGGAATGTCTCACCTGAAAACCAAACCAGATCAACAAGGTTTGTAAATTCCTCTTCTCCCATTGTTCCTTTGTCTGCATTCAGTAAAATCTCATTATCCGCGTCTTCAACCATCAACGAACTCTGGTGCCTTTGAACAACGATGGTGTTATAATTCCATTTTTGTTCAATTCCTAACCACTTTAGATACGATCTCACTTCCCGATCCACTTTAGAAAGAGCTTCTTCCTCAGTTCTGCCACGCACAAAAGCGCCAGGTAATTCTGCTATAAATCCTATGTATCCTTTCCCGTTTGTTTCAAAGGCAATGGAAACCGCATTAGTTAATGTTATTAATGGCTTTTTTAGCACATCAACACCTCTTAACAATTTTATGTAACTACCTTTTAGACGAAGCCTATATTTAAAATACAGCCTTTAATTAACCACATTAGCCAATACAAAGGTTATCTAACCCTTTCATATTAGTAGTTAATGGGACATTAACATGCGGATAGCCGGAATCGATGATGCTGGCCGTGGGCCCATAATTGGCCCCCTAGCCATTGCAGGCGTTCTGTTAGAAGAAGGAGACCTGCCTAAGCTGGCGGCCCTGGGGGTGAGGGATTCCAAGGTCCTTTCGCCCCGTAAGCGAGAAAGGCTTGCCGGGGAAATTGGGGAGCTTGCCCTCAAATGTCACGTTATTATGATACCCCCAGCAGAGATCGATAGGGTTGTGGAGACGGGAAGGAAGCTTCATAAGTTAAATCGCCTGGAGGCTCAGACCATGGCCCGGGTGATAACGGCCCTTAAACCTGATGTGGCCTATGTGGACGCTTCAGACGTTCTGGCCGACCGATTCAAAAACCACATTGAAGAAAATCTCTCCTTTAAGGTTCAGATAGTATCAGAGCATAAGGCGGATTCCAAGTATCCCATAGTTTCGGCAGCCTCCATCATAGCCAAGGTGGAAAGGGACAAGGCAATTTCTAAATTGCGAGAAAAATATGGAGACCTCGGCTCAGGCTATGTGACTGACCCCAAAACCATCAAATTCCTGGAAAATTGGATTAAAAATTCGGGGGGCTACCCGGATTTTGTGCGCAAATCTTGGAAACCAGCAAAGAAATTGAGAGAAAGGGCTGAATCTGAGCAGGTGAAGTTAGTTTAAAGACGCGCCGTTAGGTCTTCCGGGCAGTCTATATCACCCAACTCTTCGCAATGAATTAGCGGAATCTTGTTGTTTGGTATCTTTTTGCCGTCTGTTACAAAGATTGGCCGCGCATTGGCAACTTCGCTCACGCTTAAGATTTCCTCCGTTCTCCGATCAACGTTTTGCTCCTTTTCGTATGTAACTCCCCCGACTATACATAGTTGACCCTTAGGGCACTGGGCTATGAAATCGAAGGGCGCCCTCTTCGTCAGCGCCACTTTGAAGTTAAACCGAGTAAGTTTTCCTAGAACTGTTTGCAAAACATTGTTCCTAACGATCATGCGCTTAGCGGCAGCAAGGAACCCCTTGTCCTTGGGAACTGATTGAAAGGGGTTAACGGGCTGAGCCACCGGGGCACCGAGAACCCACTCAAGGTTGTAGGCGGCAGAAACGGAGGCCTTAGACATTCCCTTCTCATAGCCATAAACGGTTCTTCTGGAAACAGTCATTAATTCCGCCAGCTTACCAACAGACAGTCCAAGTTCCTGTCTCCTCTTCCTGATAACGTTTCCGTCCAGGTTAACGTAATAGCCCCCCGGGCCGGCTTCTATGAGGGGATACATCTGAAGAAAAACGGAGTTTCCGAGGGTTTTGGAAGTGATGGCATAAATGTTATATCTCACATAGACGGTGTCGTCCTCCAGGAGATTTCCCCGGGTTTTGTCCCCGATGAAGAGGGGCGCGGCGGAAAAACATTTTGAAATCCTCCGAAGCTCCGAGGCCTCTTGGCTGGAAACGTTTCCGATGTTGACAAGGGCCTTAATAAAGGCGAGCTGCTCGTCCCTTCGAGCTGCAAAGTCAAAACAGCTTGCCCTCGCTGTGCATCTTTGGGAAACCTGAAAACCAGCCTTGTTCAAGATGTTCTCAGTGGTGTCCAAAACTTCCGCCCGCGTCATCAGGTCTCCCTCGTCAAGGAGACCATTGGGGGAGTCCCATATAAACCTACGCTTTGAAATCAAATATTTTGGTTCCAATTTCCCACATTTAGCTCCGCGCTTTAAGGAGAAAGCCTTATGATACTTTTGTTACACAAAGCCCCGTATACCTGGAACATCCCCTCCCCCATTTTTGAAAATTCTGTTTCAAGCTTCTTTTCAAGGAAGAGGCTGAGAGCAAGCTTAGTCCACGTATGGAAAGGTCGTCTAAAGTTGACGGAGATTTGAGGAAGTATGTCTTTGACGGAGAATGTCAAGGTTCCGGGCGTAGGCAACGAGGATGAGGTCGAGTTTGCGACGCTGGACTCTGAGCTGATACCCCTTTACTATTAGAAGAAGTATGGAGATAATATCAGTGCATGTAATGTGGTGTGTATTGGGCTGTTATCATGGCGTGGGCTTTATCGTAGGGTTCCAAGTGCACAACCTCTTCCATGCGGAATCCTCGGGTCTTAAGAATATTTATCTCTTGTTGGTATATCTCTGCGGGGGCTTTAGTCACGTCGATGCTTCTAGCCTTGATAGCCAGCATAATCCAGCCCCCCCTTTTAAGGAAGATGTCGGCGTTGTCCGCCAAAACCTTGGCCTGCTGGGGTTGGGCTATGTCGCAGTATATGTCGTCCACCTTTTCCACTAGGAGGGCGTAACGTTCAGGGAAGCGGGCGTCGGCTAATATAGGCGACATGTTGGGACGGAAGGTGCAAACGTTGTTCACCAGTTCTCGAATAGAGCGGGGGGCAAACTCTATGCAGTAGACGTGGCCCTCCTCTCCGACGATGTCAGAAACGTGGCTGGCCGTTGTCCCCGAAGCGGCTCCCAAGTAGAGAACCTTATGCCCAGGCTGGATGGGAACCGCCTTTAAACCCTTCAGAATGGCAGCAGCCAGCTTGCTTCGAAGGGGGTCCCAGACCCTATACTCAGCACCTCGATACCTAATTAATCGCTCACCATAAACAGCTCTTCCAGGGGCAAGGTTTTGGGTGCACAACCCTTGGGACCCCTCTTGGAGGGTTGCCCAATATATGCCGAGAAACTGGGGGTGGGGCTCAACTTCTATGGCCACGTTTTCCCCTTCTCCACATTCTTTTCATCGGCGCCTTCTTATGGGGAGGTGGAGGAGAGGGGGGAGGAGGCTTCTCATATCTCGCCTGAACATCCTTAATTCTTTTTTCAAGATCCTCCTTCAATTTGTCTCCCATGTCCTTGCCACTAAAGGCATCGATCCGCGCAGCTATAGCCAATTTCCCAGCCAGGGTTCTGGCCACCTTTCCCCTTTGCCAACGCTTCGCCTCATGAATGGAAGGATGCTGGAAAATAATTCCGTGTTTCGGGGGACGGGCGCCACTCCTGAGGGACCTAAACAGGGCCTTTTCAGCGCCTAACACCTGAATGGTACTTGCAGGCATCTTAGCTAAATTGCTTAGTCCTCCGGCGAGGGCTATGAGGCGGGCCCCTAAAAGGGAGCCTGCCAGGGCGCGGACATTGGGCGCGACCCCATCCATGGTTGAGTCCAAATAATTCTCTAGGGAGTGCCTTACGTCATAGAGGACCAGCGTGTTTTTGCACATAACCTGTATCTGTTCCAAGTCCTCGTCCTCAAGCTCAGCCCCCATGGATTTTTGGGCGGCCTCAAATATTTCTTCGGCTTTGGCTTGGGGCAATCCTTCTCCCTTCAGGTTCTCCAGGGTAAAGTTCTCTCTCCTCCCGAGGTTGGCGACGAGGCGGGCATAGGTCTCGTGTTTCTCCACTAAACGATCAAGTTCGGGGAAGTGGAGGCCGTACCACTCCCGTACTCTGCCTACGAAGAGGTTCAGCGTTTTATCCAGGTCGTCCACCGTTTGGATGGCTTGGGCTGCCACCAAATCCCGCTTTTCTCCCGCCCTCTTAACCCTCATTTTGGTTAATTCCATGGAAACCCTGTGGAACCATTGGCGAACCTCTCCGGGTTCCTTTACAAAGCCCACTTCCACTGCAAATTTTTCCAAATTTCCGCGGAGAAGGTCGCCCGCTTCTGAGGGCTTGACCACTTCCACATTAACTCCCAATTTCTCACGGACATTTTGGGCTATTTCTGCCTCCTCAAACATGAAGGTTTCGTAATCCTTACCTTGCAAATCTTTAATTAACGCAACAATTTCATCGACGGCCTCCCCGGTTTCGATTTTTCTCAGCCTTTCCGCTATTTCCCCTGGATCTTTGGGAAAGAGGATTGCTTTAATGAGCTTGTTGCCCTCCCCAAAACCGAAAAACCCCATCACAGACGCGATGATTGTTGCCTTCAAATTCCCTTCCTCCGTGGCTACCCTCCATAAACATTGCATACATGTTTAACTTAACTCTATCTAAACATGACCTCTTCTAAAGGTTTTATATACCTAACGGGCACCCTTCGTTACCTTTAAGGCTTTACATCCAATTATATAGGAGTAAATAAGTCCGGGCGTATAAAGTCTGCCCTTAAGTCTAAAAGGTGGAGTTGGCGTGGTCACCCCTGACATGAGAATTGAAATGGCTGGGTTAAAGATGCGGAATCCCCTAATGTTAGCGGCAGGAATTCTGGGCGTCACAGGCTCCTCCCTTAAACGGGTCGCAGAGGCAGGCGCCGGGGCAGTGGTTACAAAGTCCATAGGGCCAAAACCCTGTGAGGGATATCCTAACCCAACAATCACGGAAACCAGCTGTGGCTTTCTGAACGCCATGGGTTTACCGAACCCCGGAGTGGAGGAGTTTAGGCGGGAGATACCAATTGCCAAGGAGGGGGGAGTCCCTGTAATTGTGAGTGTCTTTGGTGCGTCAAAGGAGGAATTCGCCCGTGTGGGGTCAGCCATGGAAAAGGCAGGGGCGGACGCCTTGGAACTGAACCTCTCCTGCCCCCACGCGGAAATTGGGACCTTCGGTCAAACCCCAGATCTAACCTTTGCCATTGTAGAGAATGTGAAAAAAAGGGTTAATATTCCCGTCTTTGCGAAGCTCACTCCAAATGTGACGGACATAGCGGCCGTTGCGCGGAGGGCTGAAGAGGCAGGGGCAGATGGCATCACGTGCATAAATACACTGCAGGCCATGGCCATCGACATCGAGACAGGTAGACCCATCCTAGCCAACAGGATTGGAGGATTGTCTGGACCTGCGATTAAACCAGTGGCCCTTAGATGCGTTTTCGAGGTCTCCAAGACGGTAAAAATTCCCGTAATTGGATGCGGAGGAATAGCCAACTGGCAGGACGCCGTGGAGTTCCTTTTGGCGGGGGCTTCAGCCGTTCAGATCGGCACCGCCGTTGCCCACCGGGAACTGGGTGTGTTCAAAGACGTA
>Ga0315314_1002342_pt1 | contig 15753 bp, 15 predicted proteins | sample TDP9_MG_FD_203631 | JGI IMG/M metagenome (GOLD analysis project Ga0315314, IMG submission 203631) | Freshwater sediment microbial communities from Lake Towuti, South Sulawesi, Indonesia - TDP9 | ecosystem: Environmental > Aquatic > Freshwater > Lake > Sediment | place: Indonesia: South Sulawesi...
TCTTCCACCAAGCTTAGCAAAAGTTATTTGAACGAATCGTTCACCAGTCTTAATTTTGACGCGCTGCCCAGAAGCGTTGAAGAGCGCTATTGTGAGCTGCCCTCTGAAACCCGGATCGACGAGAGCGAGGCTTCCTATTACACCTTCCCTCGCAAGGGAAGATCTGATGTTTAGAAATCCAACCACGCTGAGATCAAGTTCAACCCTTTCAATCGTAGCAACCAGTTCCTGAATCCCAGGCTCTATCATAACTGCGTTCTTAAGCCTAAAATCGTAGCCAGCTGGATTGAGGCATTTCTTATCGAAAGGAACAATCTTGATTATGCCTGCTCTTAATGCAGAGAGAATCTCAACATCAGATAAGACCACAGCAGGTCGCCCAATCAACTATCAACTCTGAACACTTTATTTTGATTTCTCATCACAACAGTTTCGCTCTCACGCAGTCTGCTAAAGTTAAAATCTGCGCCATCATAGTATCATGGAGGGCCCGTAGTCTAGCCAGGATCAGGACACAGAAGATCCAGCTCTGTGCATGCCTTCGGAAGATCTCTGAGGAAAGCCTGGGGTCGTGGGTTCGAATCCCACCGGGCCCGTCAAACTTCTTTGGCTGGTCCTAAGAGGCAATGGTCCACTTCGTTAAATGGGGTTCTTGGGAAGGCTTTTGGGCCTAAAGGTTTGAGTCATAGAGGCTTACTGGCTGACCCGCAGGTTAGGCGTTGGTACGAGAATACTAAGCGTGGCTCTAGGGTTACTGCTGATGTCCATTTGAGGCGTTTAGGCTGGCTCTGTCGAAGATGCGGCTTGTCTCCGACTGACCTCAGGGCCATGAACCCTAGCGACATCTACAACCTTCTGGTTGACTTGGTTACAGAGATGGAGGCTGAGGGCCATGCTGGCGGCTACATTCAGAGCGTTGTCAAGGCGGTTAAGTCTTGGCTCAGCTTCAACAACCTCGACCTAGGCAAACGTAAAATCAAGGTAACTGATCCTATGGATACGCCTACGCTGAAAGATGAGAAAGCTCCGGAGCCAGAACAGCTTAGGAAAGCGTTTGAGCATGCAGACACGAGGACTAAAGCCGTTATGGCCTTATCCGCCTTCGCCGGGGTAAGACCTGAAGTCTTAGGCGACTACATGGGCGATGATGGGCTTAGGGTTAGAGATCTCCCCGAAATCCAGATTGACAATGAGAATAGACGGGTATGGTTCTCCCAAGTGCCGACCAAAGTTATCGTGCGCAAAGAACTGAGCAAGGCAGGACATCAATACTTTAGCCTGCTATGCGAGGAGGGCTGTAGGTACGTTTCAGACGAGCTTGAGCGCAGGCTTAGGCTGGGCCAAAAGCTTACCTCGGACTCGCCGATAATAGCGAGCATCTCCGCTAGAAGGCTTGGACACATAACCACGAAGGCTGTGTCGGCGGATATACGCTACGCCTTCAGGAAAGCTGGGTTCAACTGGAGACCCTACATACTACGCGTCTACTTCGATACGCGCATGCTTCTAGCTGAAGCCAACACGCCTGGCTTCCTGAGAGACTACAGGGTTTTCCTCATGGGCCATAAAGGCGATATAGAACACGTGTATACGCTGAACAAGTGCAGTTTGCCTTCAAGCCTAGAAGAGAGCATTCGTTCATCCTTCGAGAGAACTCTAAGGTTCTTGGAGACAATGCCTAGGCTTGATGATGAAGTTAACCAGCTTAAGGAGCTACGCGAACTTATCTTGCTCGCCGCCGGGTACACAGATGAGGAAATCGCCGAGATGACTTTGGAGGATTTAACGACCGAGGAGCTTAAAGAGAAGCTTCAAGCGAGGTTAGCGGATAGCCCCTATGGCCGAACATGCATGGTCCCTTCAGGGAGTTGCGTAGACGAAGGCCAGAAGATAGTCGACTGCGGAGAGGCTGAAAAACTTGTGAACTCCGGCAGATACGTCTTCGTCGGCTCCCTGCCGAACGGAAACGTCGCAATCAAGCGCATCAGCTAGGTTGAAGCTACAATCCTATCTAGTAGGACTGCTAACTGGATGAAGTCTGAGGCGGGCAGATCGTCTGGCTGGCACAATATGGCCTTTCGAACCGGGTCTTCAGGCCTCAAGCGGCAGCGAGCCCAAGCCTTAATTCCGCTAATATCAACGCTGGTCATGACCAGTTTCTTTTGAATCCCTTATGAAGCAAGCACTGGGGACTTTATCCCGGCACAACTTGCTAGATCTGTCTCGACGCCGGGGTGGTTTCATCGCTCAAGGCTGAAACTTCCGTACAATTATACAGTATAATTATACGGTTTTCTTTTTATTCTCGCGTCATGTATCGAATTTGTGAATGGGGCTATGAACGAGACAGCGAGCGAAGCACCGCCCAGAGAGATATCGGCCCGCATTGGGAATGGACACAGCCCTTTGATGAAGATCGGTGGTCACATACACCTATCTCCCATGGAGCGTGCAGTTTTCAACTGGCTAAAGCACAACAGGGGCGGACCGAGGGAGATCGCCCAAGACCTAGGTTTTAAACACGCATCCGTACGTCGGGTTGTGCAACAACTGGGCGATAAGGGTTTTGTTCGGAGTCTTGGTGGAACCTACGAAGCGGCTTTATCTTCAAATCCGCACATTTTGCGAAACCACAGTTACGACAAAGATATACTTCACGAAACCGTGGTTTCGCCAAAGGCTTCGGTTGGGACGGGTACATCGAGAACTCTGGCGCGCCTACGGCACTTTCTTCGTATGAGTGGTTACTGGAATAGTGAGTATGTAAGTGTTCAAAGAATGCTTGACTATCTCAAACTTAGAAAGTCAGGAAGCGTTCAGTCGGTATTAACCATCTGTTACATTCTTGTCGCCTTTTGCAAGAACTATGCCATCGCTCCGGATGAGCTAGCTGGGTTTTCACGCGAAAAGGTTGAGAACCTTGTCCAGCAGTACTGTGACTTGGTGAAGGAAAGAAGTCTGCAAAGGGGGCCATCCTCAAAGAGGCCTAACACTGTGCTGGCATGCCTTAAAACCTTCTTCGCATGCAACGGCTTCAACAGCAAGAACGGTTCGGAGTTGAGGGTGGAGAGCTATCATCAGGCTAGTCGAACCCGTAACACTCCTGAGTACGTACCGACATTAGGAGAATCTTTAAGGATGGTGGAGCGTTGCGGCAGTAAGCGAGATCGAGCAATAATCCTCACCTTGATTGCGGGTCTCAGGAACAGCTCTCTCAGAGCGTTGGACGTAGGCGACATTCTTAGTGAATTAATGAAAGGAATAAAAAATCTTTTGATCAATGTTGTACCGAGCTTGAATAACAGGATACCCGGGGCATGCAAGAACAATATTCCCTACTACACATTCACCGCAGAGATAGCTACACAGGCGATCGAAAGCATGCTGAAGGAACGGGAGGCTAACTTCGGCTCCTACTCGCCTGAGGAACCTCTGTTCATCTCAAGTTATAACCAAATTTCACGAGGCGATTGCAGACTTAAACGCTTGTCATGTCGACAACTCGAGAATATCGTTCACGAGGCGGCTCGTGCGGCTGACATATTAGAGTGGAGACATGTTCACGTGCATAGCCTCAGAAAGGTGTTCGAATCAGTGCTGCGCTCTCCGCTTGCCGACGGCAGCAGGATGGACCACAAGGATCAAGAGTTCTTCATGGGCCACCTTTTGCCAGGAAGCCAAGACAACTATTACGATCGCAGCAAGATAGAGAAAATGCGTGAACTTTGCGCTAAGCTGGTGTTCCTGGACAGATCCTATGTTCAAGACGTTAGTCTTGAGACGACGAGAAAAATAGCGCATCTGCTAGGCGTCGATTGTGTTAAAGTGAAGGCGATTAAGGAAACGGTACTGGGGAGACCGCAATCAAGTAAAGAGGAGGAAGAACTGCTTGAACAAGAGATCAAGAAAGCACGGGGTGGACAAAATTTCGAAGAGAGGTATGTCCAACTGACGGAGATTGACCAGTATAACGCGGAAGGTTGGAGGTATGTCGCACATTTGCCTGACGGAAGGGTCGTCATGAAACGCAGGATCCCTGATCTCTAACAGGAGGTGATCGACTACAACTATGCGAAAGTAGTGCTAAGTTCCTAGTTCCGCGATTCTTTTGAAGAAATGTGGTCGGTAGGCTCAAGACATTTTTGGACAAGGCCCTTGGAGCGCCCATGTTTCTGGCCAATATGACTCTCAGCTCCAAGGCCCAAATCCTTGATTCAACTCAAGTTGCATCTTTCGAAGCTCCTGAGGCGACAGGTTGAACGGTAAGGACCGAATTCATTCGATTTGAAGTAGCGTCTCGTTTCTTGGCCGCTACGTAGTCCATTATCAGCTGGTCTGGATCAACATCCGTTCCCTCAAAAGCCCGGGCCACCACAGCTCTCAAGAGCTTGAACCTATTCTCAATAACTGTTCTTCCCCATTTCAAGTTTGAATAGAGTGTTCGCATATCCTCTACTTTTGAGGCGTCATAATAATTGTCTTGACTGCCTGGAAGGATATGACCCATCAGAAACTCTTGGGTCTTTACGTCCATGTGAGAACCGTCCATCAACTGGCTCCGCAGAACTTTTTCGTAACTTTTTCTTAAGGCGTGAGGATGTACCAAAGCCCACTGTGGTAATGCAGCTCTCCTCGCAGCCTGTTTAACTACAATTTCAAGCTCTCTGCTTGTCAAGGGTCTTCGCCGTCTTTCCTCACGGGGGATCTGAGTTCTATTCGAGCGACGAGAGGACGAACGCAATCCGAAAAAGGGATTAGAGTGTTTGCGCACAAATAGTTGAGTTAGGCGTCACTTGAACGAGTTTCCATTTGTCAAAAAAGTCATCGACGAAAGCGTCGCCATCAAGGAAAGCATCACCGTCACGAAGCGCACCTATTATTCCATATCTCACGTTCAGGCATCGGCTCAGTTCGCGAGGTTATCCGCCAAAATCGAAAGGACTTATGAAAAACGGTCTGATGAGGTATTCCATGAGCATAGAGCATACGTAACGGGCTCTATCTTCGCCTCCGTCTCATTTCTGGAGGCTACAATAAACGAACTGTTCGCAGACACAGTGGACAACCTCGAGGCCGTTAAGCAGTTGAATCCAGAAGTCAGGGCTTTGATGGCCGACATGTGGAAGCTTAAAGTGCCCAGAACGGCCCGCTACTCAACACTGGAAAAATTCCAAATCGCCCTTATTCTAGCTAGGAAGCAGCAGTTTGACACAGGTCAGAGTCCATACCAAGATGTCGCCCTACTGGTCGAACTGCGCAACGCTTTAGTCCATTATGAACCTGAATGGGTTACAACCATTTCGGAGGCCGAGCCTGAGGCTGTGACGATCCAGAAGCTCGAAAAGAAGCTAGAAGGGAAGTTCCAGCTCAACCCGATGACGGGAGAGGGAGATACCTTCTTTCCTGACAGGTGTTTGAGCCACGGATGTGCCAAGTGGGCGGTTACTTCTAGCGTGAAATTCGCTGACGAGTTCTTCTCTAGAATGGGCTTACCTCCTCCCTACGATCATGTTCGTTCTCGTATGAAGACCGAGTAAAATCCTACCGAAGGCACATGTGACCCTGCCACTCAGGCTCTTTTAGATAGCATAGGCAGAACAATAGAGGATCCTGGAGACGGCAGCTGGTAGCGTCTCAAGAGCTCTTTCTGTAAGGGGCAGCTTGAGGATCTTTAACAAACCGCTTGATTTTGCGTACGACCGCTACGCTCGGTAACATTAAGAACCGTAGTTGTCCATTGGTGCACATATGCCGACAGATACACCACGAACGGCGAATCAATTTCTCCTTGGAAAGAGTTTTTGGGAAAGAGTGCGGATTTGCAGGAAATACACATTGATCCGAAGTGTGATATCTCTAGCTAGTTCGCATTCGTCTAACATGACGAGATACGTATTCTTCGGTAGCTTAACCTTACCGTGTTGTCGCTCTATTTCTTTAGGAATTATATAGACCGCTGGCCTACCCTGCCAGATTAGCGGGATAAATGCCTGACCATGCTTGAACTTAAGGTACAGCAGACGATATTTCTTGTAGAATTCATAAACAGATCGCAGATGATCTCTTGTAGATGTGAAATCATCAGAACCAGGTTGAAAGCCTGTCAGTTCATGGAGCGCTTGGTCATCCGAGAAAATGCGTTTGAAGAATTCGCCCACAGTTCCCGTTCTCCCGTTCCTTCGCCTCATTCCGAAGAAAATTCTTATGTAGTCATAGAATCTTTCAACCCTGCTTCTTTTCTTTCGTCTCATTCCAAAGTCTCTTACATACTCGTAAATTCGTTCAACCCCTTCTTCTAGAGCTTTTAGATAGGCGTAGCCTGTGCAGGCGTAATCTTCGATCGCCTGAACCGCGAATGTTATGATGCCGACCTTTCCGTATATGGGGAGTAGCTGATCTTTGGAAAGTGTTTTGTCGGATTTCAGGGAAGCTATCCAGTTCTCGATCGCGTGGACCAGCCAATCCTTCGCATGGATGAAATGACCCAACCAAAGCGCCTCCGCGGCGTTTCTCTCATCAATCCAATCGTCGAACCGAATAGATGTAGAACGATTGCTCAATTCAACCCTCGCCTCGTTGCCTAATTCATATGAAAATATCCCGCGATCCGTACTTATACATGAGTCAGTACTCACTAAAGTTAGAATTGGAAAGGGCTCTAACCGCCGCCTGGGATAGAATTCATCCTATTATCCCTATGTAGTCAACGAATATTTGCCGTAAGCTGGTTGACCGCCACTCGTCTATAGCCTGTTTTCTAAATGGTTCAAACAAGCGAACGAGTTCTGCTGAAAGCTTTGAACTGACTCAGCAACATGTCTAGGCTACTGATTTCTGAACTGCGCTTTCAAACTCTATTCTAGTCTCACCTGAGAATACCCCTATGTCAAATATCGGCTCAAGCCTATTCAACAGAGTAGCTATGACTTGACTGGTTCTACTGTCCGCTTCTTCCTTTATGCTCTCCAAAACTCTTTTGATATCTTGAAAGGCGGATGGAGGCGAGCTCCATGACGTCATCTTACCTTGCCATAGGAAAAATAGAGTCGGGAAATGCAAGTTGCGACCTTGAGGATGACACCTAAGCCTTTGTAGGGTTCAACTTGATGGCTGACCAGTATCATCTTGCGCAGATGCTTTCTAGCCTACGCCAAAAGAGATTTGAGGAACGGGGGACGTGAAGCGGTGGCGGTGCAATGGGAGACCGACGATCGCAACTTGGGATACCTTCATTTACTTCAGAGCCGAAGAACGAGTTTATTCACGCCCCTGCATAGCACTTCAGTGTTTACACCGTAACACGGTAGCTAGGGCGGATGACGGCGTTTTTCTAGCTTCTCAGTTGGGCGCTTTAGTCCATTAGACTCAAAAATAAGATGTAAATTCGTTGAATTACGCTTCAAATTGACTGCCTAGGTCAATGTCTGAGCTCCAACTAGAATAGCTTAGAAATAATCAGCTACTTCTGAGGTCGCGATGTCTAGCCTTGCCAAGTCGGTCCCGCGACAAGTAGGCAACAAATTCCACTTCTCTTATCCGTTTATACCTAGCAACTCGTTTGCTGACGAAATCCGCGATTTCTGTCTCGCGAACTTTCGTCCCTTGTTTCAATTGTACAAAAGCTTTTGGAATTTCGCCTTCGGGTCCATTCACGGCTTTGCCCACAACGAGGCAATCAGCTATCGCTGGATGCCGAAGTAGGAGCATCTCGAGCTCCGCGGGGCTTACACTGAAACCCTTGTACTTAATGATTTGTTTCACACGACTAACGAAATATAGATAACCCTGCTCATCCATCCTCGCCAAGTCGCCTGTCCTAAGCCACTTTTTGCCTTTCCAAAGCACAAGAGCATCTTTCGTGTCCTTAGGTCTATTCCAATATCCTTTCATTACCTGTGGACCTTTAACGATTAGCTCTCCATTCTGGCCTTTGCGAACTTCCTGCATTGTATTAAAGTCAACAAGTTTTACACACGTGTCTGAAACCGGTATGCCAACAGATTCGATCTTTACTTTGAACAAGGGGTTGGCGGTCACAGCAGTAGCTTCAGCTAGCCCAAGACCTTGCGTAACGGGTACTCCTGTTAACTTCATGAATTTCCTCGCAACTAACGGCGAGATTGGGGCCGAACCGTTGTGAACAAACTTCAACGAAGAAAGGTCGTATTTCTTTGGTAATTTCTCGATCTGCTTGATAAGCGCCATGATAATTGGTGGAGACACCAATACGTAGGTAACGCCATGTTGCTCAACGAGGCTGAGAAACTCTTCTGACATATCTGCATCGAAGGCCTTCAGAATCACTTGCGGTATTCCAACATAGAGACAGACGTTCATCTCTCTTTCATAGATGTCTCGTACGATCAGCGCAATGTCGTCTCTTTGAGCGTTGAGCGCTACGGTGGTTTGCAAAGTGCTAGCAACAATGTTATAGTGAGTCAGCATAACCCCCTTAGGTTCCGCCGTGGTTCCGCTCGTGTACCACAGCGACGCTATGTCTTTTTCGGGGTCAATCGAGATGTCAGGTGGCTTCGCGGAGGTCCGTGATACTAGCTCGTCAAAAGAATATGTGGTCTGCTCTGGTTCGCCAACGACAACAATAATTCTGAGTCTTATTCTCTTCCTAATTCGTTTCACGAGAGGGTATAGCTCTTCGTCCACTATAATCGCGTCGGCTTTGCTATCCCTCACCTGGTACTCAACTTCCATTTCCTGGTGAAAGGGGTTGATTATCGACACTGTTGCTCCTGTCTTATTGACCCCGTACCATGCCAATTCCGACTCCGGCGATTTTTTCAAGAATAGACAAACGCGATCACCTCTCTCCACTCCCAAACTCAGAAGACTGTTTGCTAGGGCGTTGGACGCGATTTCAAATTGACGGAAGGTAATTCTAACTGGATGCACAATGGCGTCTCGATTGGGTAATTGTTGAGAGGTCTCTCTCTGCAGCGAGAAAACGGGAGTCTTAGGATAGTAGAGATGAGGTTGTCGAGGTCTCATTGCTCCTTCTCTGGCATCTCTTTCTCGTCATTCAAGTATTTAGAGCTTAAATGCTTCTTGCACTGAGCTAGGCAAATCTACAAGGCAGTCTTTGCCTCAAACGACCAAGGCTCTCCTAAGGAACAATAACTTGCAAGGGCACGCTATAGATCGCATGATATATAGCGTGCAAATACGAGTATGGATATACCAAGTGTTTTATCTCATTTACTCTTAAGTTTTCCTAGATTCCAAATTCTATGGGAGCTTTATGAATCTGGCGGTACATTCTCGGTTGACTTCAATTTCAACAACTTGCCTATCTTGCCCGACACACCCCACATTGATCGCGAGGGTGCCTCCGACTTGCTCCATTCCTTTGCTTTCATGCACATGGCCGAAAATGTGAATTTTCGGTTTGAATTCGTCAACCAAACTGCGTAAGGCAATGCTACCTATGTGCCCCTTGCTCGCCGTCTCTCCGTAGGATTTTGTCGCATATTCAAGGTACTCAGTTGATACTTTATCTAAGATGCCGTATGGGGGCGAATGGGTAACGAGAACAATTGGGTCTTTTTGAATCAAGAAGAGCTTGGAAAGATCATCATAGGCTAGATCTTCCTCGAAGGCATGAGAACTAGCCGCAGCTTCAGACGCTTGAATGCCGTAGACCTGCTGTGTAGGATCAGCTTCGAAGTTGTACATGGGGCGTCCGTTGTAGCCAATCAACACGATACCATCTAGTGATCTCGGTTGCATATGGAGCGAAACAATCGGGTTCTGTTGAGTGATGCGTGAACTTGCAATCAAAGGGGTTAGGTCGGCATTCCCCCAAACACCATATATATTGAGATATCTTCGAATCCGCAATAGTTTCCCGGTTAGAGCATTAAGAGTTTTGACTTCCTGTCTAGCTACCTGAGCAAACTGTTCGGGACTAGGCTGGAAGCTCTTAATTACCCTCTTCATGTAGATCGTCTTGAGTTGCTTTACAGCGAGAAGGTCTCCAGTAAAAACTGCAAAGTGGTATGCTGATAGATCTAATCTAGATATTTGATCTAGCACCTCCAGATTTCCCTGTAAATCTCCGAACACGAAGAATTTCATCTTTTCACCCTTGAGTAGACACGAATGAGTTTGCTCCAGACCTTGTTCCAGATTCGTACAGCTGCCTCATAGACTTCTACAGCTTTCTGCTCGTTTCTTTTCATTCAGGATATCTTTCTCTGTCCTCAATGGCAATTTTTCAATCAATCCTAGGCGGCACTTCTCGCGATTGGTCTGACCCGTATACCACCCTGCGCTATTCTTTAAATCCTACCAAATCGTTGACTGGTATGCCGAAAGGAAGTGCCGAGTCTTTCTCTTGCATGAGTAGAATTATTGGATGGATGAACAATCAAACCGCTACCAAGGATCTGAGAGTTGCCACTATATACCGATTCCTAAGCAAGACTTCGACTACAAGCCCAGCAATCAATACCTCGATGACCCATTTGACCGTGAGAAATGGCAGTATTGCTGTCGCAGTGGCTATCGGGACTCCGGCAATGAAGTGCGCTCTTAATATTATGATAAGCCAATCATACGGAATTTCGCACAACACAGCGATGAAGCTAGCAATCAAAGGTCTAACCTTCTTTGATGCTACTCCCGTAACTCCGCCTACAATGATTCCGCCTCCGAAAGATAGAGGGCTAGTCCGAAAGACAACCATCAAAAGGCTCAAGGCACCCGTTATCGCGCCAGGGATCGGACCGCATGCTGCTCCGAGTAGGATCATTGGCAGGTAGGTGAAGGTCACTACAATAGGTCTTCCAAGGAACACTAGAGGAAGCGGAATCGCAAGAATATCTAGTATGTTGCCTAAAGCCCCCATCACTGTTACAACTGACCATAGTTTGACATTAGTTCGCTTCACACGAGATCTACCGTATTATGGTATCTTCGCTACAACATATATGACTAACTTTTATCGAGGCATCGAGCTTGGATGAAGAACGCCGCGACAGATAATTCCCGAAAGCCACGTAAGGCACATGAACGAGAGGCCGCCTTCGGTGTCATCGTAGGGTTCGTTATCATGATTATCTTAGACCGGCTTTTTGGCTAAGAAAAAGCCGTTGACTCCAAACTCGGCTTAAATGCTTCCAAACCTCTGCCGAACCACTCCTACGGTCTTGATCGCGCTTAGGTTTCTCCAAAAGGGCGTGGCCAAGATTACTTGATCAACACCAAGATCCTTCAGCTGCTTAATTCTTTCTTCGATTCCTTCTATGGAGCTGCAGATGGAGAATCTATTTAGGAGAAGCTCGTCGTAGTCAGCAAGTCCTATGTACCTTCTCTCAGCTAGAATCCTTTTCACGTTTTCAGATTCGCCTTCTAACCCGAATTCTTTAAGGAACCCATTGTTAGCTCCAGCGAGCACTGTCGCAGCTGAGATCCTCAATCTGCCTAAGTTGTCGTCGTCCGACTTTAATAGAGCTGGGCCATAAGCCGCTATGCAACATTCTTCATTCTCAACAAACTTCAAGGCCCACTCAACAAACTTCGGACAAATGTAATTCAGAAGTATTCCATCGGCATTGAGGCTCGCCATCCTGATCATTCTCGGTCCCGAGGCCCCGACGTAAATTGGCATATTGGTGAGTTCACACAGACTTTTGACCGTTGTCCTTGATGTTATTGATTCCGGCACAAGGTGAGTTGGAACCTGAGTCTTAGAAAGATATTCGACCCAAGTTTCCAATTCCGTCAAGCTCTCGACCAAAGGAATTCCTAAAGCCTCCAGCCTACGATAATCTCCGGGAGCCAACCCAACAACCAACCGGTTTCCATAGGCTTCCTGCAAGGTTTGAAACGCCTTAATTATATGGAGGCATCGGTTAATCTTAGAGGACAGTATTCCTGCGCCGACCTTGATCCTCTTAGTTTCTTTGCATATCAACGCTATGATCGGCAAAGGATGGGGATATTCTACAGCCTCTCCAACCCATATAGAATCATAGCCAGAGGCCTCTGCTGCTCTAGCAGCCTCTATGATATAGCTTAAGGGCAGATCCGTGTTAACGTTGACTCCGATCTCCATACCTATCCGTCCTTAGAGAATGCTTCAAAGGCCGAGATAGTTTTCACAGGGTCTCTTCCGAAAAGCGGCCCCACAACGAATTCCTCAAATCCCAGTTTTTCAAGCTTCGCCACCTCTTCCAATATCTCCTCTAAGCTTCCCGCCAAACAGAAACGTCTCATCAACTCTTCGCTAACCAGCCGTTTAGCCTGCTCATAACGACCTCTAGCGAATTCCTCCCTTATTTCGGAGACCTTAAAAAGGAGTTCTTCGTCCCCTTCGAACTCCCTTTCCGGTAAGCTTGAAACTATCCTAGCAACGACCAATCTACCCAACTCCAAATCTTTTCTATCCTCCAGTAGCACGAAGCACTCCCAGACAACACTGTCGACCTCTCCAGCTCTTCTAGAATTTGTTGCGCTTTCTTCAACTAACCTTAGAGCTTTTTTCAAATAATCCTTCGAGCCAGTGAATATCACCCCGTCCGCCACTTGCCCTGCCAACCTCAATAACCTCTCGCCCCTAACGCCGAAATAGATCTTAGGAGCCTCGACGCCCCGCGTTATCAACCTCCACTTGTGAAGCCTCCCTAGAAGGCCTTCGTAATCCACAACCTCGCCTCTGAACATCCTCCTCAGGAGCATGACCGCATCGCTCATCACTGAAACAGGTTTTTTAGGTTCTTCTCCAAGAAAACTCTTCAACTCCGGTATTCTACCCACGCCCAAACCTAGAGTGAACCCTTTGCTGCTAATGTGCTGAAGGGCTAAGGCGTTGGAAGCGATCACCGCTATATGCCTAACGTATGGACTCGTTATCCCAGTAGCTACCCCGAGTTTGGAAGTATTTAAGGCAATGATGGAAAGGTATGTGAAGACCTCCCTCGATGAAATATCTTCCCAAACAAATACCCTGTTGAATCCTGCCCTATCGGCTAACGTCGCATATTTCAACCCTTTTTTGATCGAGAGGCTTGTAGTCAGTCCTAGCGAAATCTTCACTTTCGCACCCTTTCACACTTGCATCTTGCATCATAAAGTATTTAACAATGCGGAGTGGCGATGTCCCCCGCAAATCCCCTTTTTTTGTTTAGGTTTTCTGCATACAATATTCATGCTGGAGAGTGAAATCTGCGCCTCAGAATTCTTGATGTTTCACATGGAAACCGAAGCCTTGGGACCTTGAGCTAGACTTCACGCCTCTCCAAGATCTCGTTGAAATATGTGATGAGAGGTTTTAGGTCTGCATATGCGTCCTTGGCCAGGCGAAAAGCTTGATCCCGCAAGATATTTCCACTTCGAAGGAATTCTTTTTTGGTGAAAAAGTGAGGTCTATATCGTTTTTCACCTAGAAGATTCGCGATCTTATCAAAGACTTCCCTAGCGTCCGTCTCGTCCTTGAGTTCGATGGGAATATCTTCCGCTTTGCGCGGTTTTGGGTTTGGATCTTTCGTTAGGAGAACCTGTATCTTCGTTGCTGGACGTAGAGCCAAAGAAAGCCGCCGGTTTACACGAGTTGGGCATCGACACTCACGCCGAAAGTATAGAATACGACGCAAAAATGACCTACTAGAGCTGAACCTAACGTGCAATTCGAGGGCATGCGTCACAAGGGAACTTCTACTATGATCTCAAGCCTGTCTGTCCAATACAAAGATAATTGATAATAAACATGAGCTTTCTTTGATTTCACACTAAATCCTAATGCGCGATTGATCTGTAATTTGAGAATGCTTTCAAATATGTTTCGTAGCATACGTGGCAATGATTCTTTTGTGCGATAATAGACATCGACAAAAAGCCATACGGATGGCACCATTAGATAAGGAAAAGCAACTATGAGTTTCTTGAAAGCTTGGTAAGCCCAATTAGCTAGTGAAAGAATGTGAAAAACGTAATTCAGATCCTTCAACCATTCTGGTAGAGATTCAGAAAAATTCAACTTCAATAAATGTTTTGATTCATACATGATTTTTCATGAGATTACGTAATACTCTGACCTATAAGATATTCTGCCGGAAGCTTAGAAAGGCGATGTCGAAACGACGATCTGCGCCGAGACATTCCGAGTCCAGAAAGCAAAACGCTGCGTCCAACATTCAAGCTCATTCAAGGGATATTGAGAGCGCCAAAAGAATCATTGCGATAACCGTCAAATTGCTGGACATCAGGTCTGAAAAAAGGCTCGCCAATAATGCCACCCAAGTAATTGCCGTTGAAGTTCTTCTAAAAAGCGATCCGAAGATTCTGCTTGAAGAACGTGAGTGCATATACAACAGAAGCAATAAAGTTCCAATTGCGACGATCAGGTACCATTGGTTCATAAAAGACATTATAAAGAGTTCAATAGACTGTGAGGAGTTTTTTATGTAACCCACTATTGAGGCAAGAACAACCAGTAACGCGGAAAGTTGAATCAGGCTTAGCGTCTCGTGAATTGGCCTTTTCCCACCGGTTCCTAGTAGGGACACTCTAACCACCCTTCCGCGAATATTATGGGCAAATCTACTGACGACTTAGCCTAAAGACTTTTGGTGGTTGTTCACTGCCAATATCGCAAAATCGGACAACCGTTTTCTAATGCATATGGCATAAGGAATTTCGTTGCGATGTTAAGGAAGGAGAACAGGGTAGCGCTTGTGGCGGCAAAGAAGAGATCCTCGCTATTCACCTTGATTCTTAGTACATGTTTTGACGGGCTCCACCGATACAAGTAAACGAATAGCGAAGACGAAGAGAAGGTGAGCGCCATGGCTAATGCCTCCGGAGTTCTCAGCAAGAAATTCGTTCCGAGGGTAAGATATGCTAGTATAACTGATGCGTACCGAAGCTTTTCCTCAGCCTTAGGCGAAGTTCGACTTCGGAATCGTTCGCTCATACTAAAAGACAATAGCACCTTCTTCTGCGTTTTGACATGAGCTCAATTTTCCATTCTACTCACTGGCGAACTCTTTCATCTATCTTTTGTTCTACTTGGGAAAAACATTGGGAGTTCGAATCAATCTTCTTGAATTTTCCAGCAACACTCTCCTTTTTGCATTGACCTTTTTCCGAGAACTCATCTGACTGCAGCTTGTTTTGTCAACTAAGGCGCATTATTCAAGCGACGTCGAAAACCTTGTTTGTTAAAAAAGAGGGGATTTGCGGGGATATCGCCATTCGCTTGTGGTTCAAATGTACGAGCGGTCTTAGTGCTAGTGAAGAGCCTATTTGAGCTGTCTTAAAGAGGTTAGTCGCCCAAAAAGGAGGTATCTGCACCTAATTAGGTGTGAAAACCCGCAGGCCCGCGCCAAGAAAGGTTAGGAATTGCTATCCCGTTCGTATCCGTGAAACTTACGATTTCTGTAGGAAGGAGAGCCCCATCACGCTTGAAGGTATGTTATAATATGTGAGCAGGATGACCCTAGAGGCGATCTAGCAGGAAGTAACGGTCCACCATTTGCTTAGTTCAGGCCCGATGCCTTTTTCAACTTCCTAAATTTCATGGTTAATGTTAATATGATCGTTCAGCGTCCTATCTAGAAATGGAGGGTTCAATCTTGATTGAAGGATTGGACCCGCCAAAGAAGTATGGCGGATACCACCGGGCCCGCCATACTTGACCTGAGCGAACATAGAATATAGACCAAACAGTTATGGGTCAAGTGATGAAACGGTGACTAGGAAGGTCCCGCGGGCCGGAGTTTCATGGGACAACGCCCATTT
>Ga0315314_1002343_pt1 | contig 15748 bp, 15 predicted proteins | sample TDP9_MG_FD_203631 | JGI IMG/M metagenome (GOLD analysis project Ga0315314, IMG submission 203631) | Freshwater sediment microbial communities from Lake Towuti, South Sulawesi, Indonesia - TDP9 | ecosystem: Environmental > Aquatic > Freshwater > Lake > Sediment | place: Indonesia: South Sulawesi...
GAAGGCCACCTTCGGCTCTGTTTCAAACGGGACAAGCGCATTCTCCGAAGATGCATAATATATGTGACCCACCACCTTGCCATCGTCTAATATGTGATAGCCCTCAACATGTGTCCCTAAATTCTCTTTAAACCATTTTCTCGATTCTGGCAAAAACTCTGCCCAAGACACTCCAGGAGGCGTCTCATTCATACAACAATAGGACGCTTTAACATCTTTTGAAGCAACTTTCCTAACATGCAGGCCCATTTTCTCACTCTCTCTAAATTACGACAATGATGTCGTCAACTTGGCTACGAGTCTCTTTTTCTCGTTTTCATCTGCACGTATCTTCTTGCCCATTTTGCTCCAATCAGGCGAACAATGTTCATATCTCGCTTTTTCGCCAACAAAATCATGGATAACTTGGTCTATCTTGGCCCTGTTTTCTTCCGTGACATCAATGCCAGCTTCCTTCAGGATACTATTAAACCATTTCCAACATCCCATCAAAACCAACCTCCCAAACATTTTGGAATACTTTTGCTAATTAATTTTTGCCTTTTTGTGGCTATTGCAACTTTCTTTTAAGGCTCAAAATTTCTTTCTCAAGCCTTATTCTCCATGGAATTGCTCTCCCAAAAGGAACAGTTGCTCCCCTTTTTATCGCCTTTGTAATTTCATCTATTTCAGAACCTGCATCAATTAATGTGTAAGCCGAACCAATTTCCGACGCATAATGAGCATCACTTCCCCCAGTCTGTGGCAGATTCAAATTCACAGCCAATTTTCGATTAAAGTAAGTTGACATAGAAAACGGAAATGCCGCTGAATTAATTACTTCAATAGCATCAAAATTCAAGCCTCTACACATCCGCATTCTTAATCCCTTCAACATAGCAAAAGGGTGCGCAGCTACGGCTATTCCGCCAAGTTCATGGATTCTTTGTATTGTCTCTACCACACTTAGATTCGGAGGAACTAGCTCCGTTACATTAAGTGCAAGAACGTGACCGTGTAGAGTGCTTACCTCTATCCCAGGTATCACAATTAGTTCCCAGTTATTGACTAGTTTAAGTGCTCCTTGAATTGTATCGTGATCAGTGATTGCAACTCCGTCTAAGCCCTGCTTTCTAGAGTAGGCGACTAATTGCTTAAGAGTGGTGATACCGTCAAGAGAGTAGTAGGTATGCACATGGAGGTCGATTTTAAGTGCCAAAATATTCACTTTACCTCGCTTCTAACCTCGCCAACTTCTCTTTCTCTCTTCTAATCACAGCGTCCTCTACTTTCCTGAACAATATTTTCGGCTCATTAATTTTGTGTCCACTTTTTATGGCTAGTTTTGATGCGGCATCCCAGTTTTGCCTATGAACTTCTCCTTTCAAGTTTAGCTGCTTCCACAAGTCTTCAACTGAGAATGGCAGGTAGGGCTCAAGCAAAATGCAGAGCATCCTAACAGCGTTTATACAAAGGTATAAGCATGTGTCTGCTTTCTCTCTGCCTGTCCAAGGTTGCTTTCTCTGAAAGTATTGATTGCAAGAAGTCGAAAACTCTAATATTCGTTTAAGGCCTTTGCTGAGTTCTATTTTTTCTATTTCTGCTTTGACATTGTCTGCTATCTTTGTTATTTTTCCTTTAAACTCTTCATCCAATTCATCAAAGGCTTTTGCCGATGGCACTTTTCCGTTGCGTTTAATCCAGATGAAAGTTAGAGTCCTATGGATGAAGTTGCCAATATTTGCGATTAGTTCGTTGTTTATTCTTGCCTGAAATTCTTCCCAATCAAAATTGACATCTGAAGGGCTGTATGTGGTAATTGAGGTCAAGTAATATCGTAGATAGTCAGCTGGAAATAGGTTCAGAAAATCTCCTAGACTGACATACCATCCTCTGCTTTTGGAAAACTTCTGCGCTTGGAGCAGCAAAAAACCTCTAGTTGGAATGAAGTGAGGCAGTGCAAATTCGCCTTCTCCAAGTCGCATGGCAGGCAGAAACAAGTAATGATGATACACTATGTCCTTTCCAATAAAATGGTAAAGTGTTGAAGAGTTCCAGAATGCTTTGCCGTCAACACCTTTTTGGTCTAAATATTTCAGCGTCGTTGAAATGTAGCAGAGATGGTTGTCGAACCAGCCGTAGAGCACTTTTCCTTTTGCCCCTTCTAAGGGAATGGGAACACCCCAAGAAAGGTCTCTTGTTATGTCCCAATCCTGCAATCCTTCCTTAATCCAATTCAACACGTAATTTTTGACTTCAGACTGCAAATTCTCATTCTTTTCAAGCCATCTCTTCAAATCGCTTGAAAAATGTGAAAGTTTGAAGAAATAATGTTCGCTTTGCTTGGTTGTTGGTGTTGAACCACAAATAGCACAGTGCGGGTCCTTAATTTCGCCGAGTTGGAATGCTTTTCCACAGTTTTCGCAACTGTCAGAGTACTGTTCCAATGCCCCACAGTAAGGACAGGCCCCTTTGACATACCTGTCTGGCAAAGTTTTTTTGCATTTCTCGCAGTAGGGTTGCAAAACAAGTTGTTTGAAAATGTGACCTTTCTTGTAGAGTTCTTTAAAGAAATGTTGAGTCAGTTCTATGTTTTCATCAGAACTTGTCTTGTAGTAGATGTCAAATAGAACGCCAAAATCTTTGAAATCTTTTCTATGTGCTTGATTCCAGTATGCCACAAATTCTTCTGGGCTTACTCCCTTCTTTTCCGCTTCGACGAGTATGGGCGTGCCAAAATCGTCACTTGCGCATATGAAAACTACTTCACTGCCTCTCAGTCTAAAGAAGCGTACAAGAATATCTGCAGGCAAATAAGTTGAACAAACTCCTCCCAAATGAGCCTCGCCATTAGCATATGGAAGCGCAGCAGTTACAACAATTTTTTCTAATTTAGACACCTCCACGAAGAAACATCAGAACGACAGTCAAATTTGCCGCCAGAATCTATTAAGCTTCTAGAATGGGGTAAACAGATGAAAAACCCGATGGCATTACTAAGAGTTTTAGCGAGCGCAATACACCCCCAACTTCAAGCTTACATTGCATATGTTCTTCTAGAAACTCATACTTAAACACAACGGAATCTATGCGCCATTTCCGCAATTCATTTAATTCAGCAGACTCCTATTCAGAAAGAGAGATGCCCACCATGAAACTATTCTTCATAGTCATAGACGGCATGGGAGATTTACCAATCAAAGAACTTGGAAATAAGACGCCCCTGGAATTTGCCAAAACACCTCACATGGATTTTCTTGCCAAAAAAGGAAAAACTGGTCTGGTGTACACTGTTGGAAAGGGAATAGCACCTGAAAGCGATGTTGCGGTTATATCCATTTTAGGGTATGACCCACACAAATATTACACAGGAAGAGGAATCTTTGAAGCCATCGGAATAGGCCTGCCAGTAAAGAACGGCAACCTTGCTCTCAGATGTAACTTTGCCACAGTCGACAATAAGAAAAGGATTATCGACCGAAGGGTCGGCAGAGACCTAACAACAGACGAAAGTAAACAGTTAAGCAATGCCATAAATGTAAAAGTACATTTAGACGCACATCCTGCAGACTTTCAATTCGCAAGTACTGTGGGACACAGAGGCGTCCTAGTATTATATCCAAAAAAGGGCGCCCTTTCAGGCAAAATAACAAACACAGATCCAGCCTACTCCAGATTTGAAGGCATAAGCGTAGCAGAAATAAAGGTGAAAATGATTGCCAAAAAATCCGAACCAATTGATGTGACTGAAGACGCTAGTATTTCAGCGAAACTCGTAAATGAATTCATCCAAAAAAGTCACAAAATCTTAGATAATCATGTAATAAACAAAAAACGTGCTTTAGAGGGAAAACTGAAAGCTAACATTATACTTACAAGGGACGCGGGAGACACCGTGCCTAAACTGTTCAACATCAACGAAAAATATGGTGTCCGTTTTGCCTGTCTAGCCGATATGCCGGTTGAGAAAGGAATAGCCAAGTTAGCTGGAATGCATGTTGTTGATTTGCCACCTCCATCTAAAAACCTAAAAGAAGACTGCCTACTTAGAGTAGAAAAACTACTTGCCCTACAATCTTCCTTTAACTGTTTCTACATTCATCTAAAAGGTCCAGACGAGCCTGGACATGACGGAAAATTTGATGTTAAAGCACATCTTATCGCCACGATTGATGAATGCTTTTTTGGAGAACTCTTGTCAAAAATAAACTTGAAAGACAGCATACTCTGTATCACAGCAGATCATTCGACACCATGTAAGCTGAAAGCGCATAGTGATGACCCAGTCCCGTTACTTATTTCAGGCAGCAAGATAAAAGGTGATCAAGGCGAAAAATTTTCGGAAAAAGAGTGCAGAAAAGGAAGTTTAAGCATCTTAGCGCATGGTACTGAACTTATGCCAAAACTTATGAGTTTCTTAAAAATGTAACAGCCCCTCAGACAAAATATTGTTCTAATATATCTTGGAGAAAACATGGGATGGAAAAAGCAGAAAACGCGAGGGCAACGCTCAAACGTGGTATCGGGTTATTTGATGCCACGACGATAGGTTTAGGTGCTATAATAGGAGGCGGAATTTTCGTTGTAACAGGCATAGCAGCTGGTCTTGCAGGACCCGCCTTAATAATTTCAATGTTGATTTCCGCGGCCATCGCTTCTTTCACTGCATTCAGTTTTTATAAACTTAGCATTGTTCTCTCGAAAGAGGGAGGCGTTTATGGATTTGCCTATGAATTCATTTCTCCATTAGCTGGTTTCACCGTAGGATGGATGTGGATTTTCTCCAATATTTTTGTCGGAGCCGCTGTTTCGCTTGGGTTTGCAAGCTATTTTGTGGCATTGTTTCCATCCTTATCAATCAAAGTGGTGGCAATTGCAGTTTGCTTATTCTTTACGATCCTTAACTTTATTGGAATCCGCCAATCAGCTATGTTGAACAGTATACTTGTTTCAGCAAAGGTTCTAATTCTTCTATTTTTCGTAGCAATTGGACTCTTCTATATTAATGGTAGTAATTTTGTTCCATTTGCTCCAAATGGCTCTTCTGGTGTCCTCCAAGGATCTGCGCTTATCTTTTTTGCCTATGCGGGATTTGCTAGAATCACCATATTAGCAGAAGAGGTGAAAGATCCAAGTCGCACAATTCCACGATCTATTCTTCTTGCACTTGGAATTTCGACAGCTATTTATTTGCTTACAAGTTTTGTTGCAGTTGGCTTAATTGGTTACGTTAATCTATCTGCATCTGGTTCTCCATTGGCAAATGCTATCGGAGTTACGGGAAGCCATTTGGCAGTGTCTCTGATTTCTGTAGGTGCAATAATGGCTACCGCTAGCGTGTTGTTAACAACCATTTTAGGTATTTCTCGTGTTGTTTTTGCAATGGCAAGAAATAATGATATACCAAAATTTCTATGTAGCATTCATTCCAAGTTCAGGACCCCCTATTATGCAGTTGCATTAACAGGGAGTCTAATGATATTGGCGATTATCTTTACTGATTTTATGCGCACAGTCACGGTTAGCTCATTTGCTGTTTTATTGTATTATTCGCTTGCCAACTTAGCTGCCATAAGACTAAGCGGAAGGAAGAGTCCTTTTTCTATTATTTCTTCAGTCGGGTTACTTTCATGCCTCGGGTTACTTGCCTTTCTTACAGTCGACTCATGGATTATTGGAACAATAAGCATAGCGATTGGTATTGTTTTCTATCAAGCATGGAGAAAAATCAAGAAACAATAAAGTCTCAGAAACTTGCGAAGAATCCTTTTATTACATCTTTGATAGATCGAAGAAGAGGATATTTCGATTTTTCTGGGCTTTGCAGCTTTTCCAGTCGACCAACTCTGAAATAGATAGGTGGGTGAGGGTCCCAACTAAGCCATTCTTGCACACGGTAAGAGGGCGACCGTTCAAATTGAAGTCTTCTGAACCCGATTTTTTCTAGTGCCTCAGCCAAAACCCCAGGTTGCCCTATGACTTGAGCCGAGATTAGGTCAGCTCTTGCTTCAAAAAATTTTGCAACGAAGTAGATTCCGCTAAAGTAAAGCATTAGGTAAAAGAAACCAAATACTGAGTAAAATAGAATAGGGAAGAAACCGAACAAAACATAAAATCTAAACAAGTATTCAGCAGCAGTCAACGCAAAGAGTATGAGTGGATCCCTTCCTTTAAGATGACTGAACTCATGCCCCAAAACGCTTAAAATTTCATCCTCTTCAAGTTGAACAAGCAAGCCAGTAGTGACTAGCACTAATCCATGGCTCGGACTTGGGCCAGAAGCTGAAGCGTTAGGAAGCATAGTATTAGAGACAAGGACTTTTGGAATTGAAAAATTAAACTTTTCTGCAGTGGTTTTTACCAGTTGATATACATTAACTGTTTTCGTCGACATATTCTCTGGTTTACATTCAAATCCATGCTTCCGAAAAACTTTCTCTGCAGTTTCGCAGTCAATGTTTTTTCCAACAGCAAGCGTGTTTTCGTAGATTTCCTTTTTCATTTCCAATAGTATGTCTCTTGAATATTTCTTTCTGAATACTTCAAACTCGTGTGTGGGCAAGTGATATTGAAGAATGTGAATGCTTGGATTATCTGTGGTGATTCGCCAATCTCCAATTCTGGCTACGATTTTGTCCGAGTTTAGAATTACGATTAGTTGAAAGATTACGAGGACAATAGGGGCCAGCCAGATTACATTTAACAGGTCGAAGAGTGCAAACAAAAAAATGCTAGCTGCAATGAATATTATGAAAAGAAAAATCTGCGTCTCTAACAGTAGCCTATTCAAAGTTTTTTTCTCTTTTCCATAAAGTTTCTCAGGCAGAACTTCTTCTCTTTCCCTCCAAGCAAAATATAAGGTGGTTTTCCTAACATTTTCCTCAAAAAACTGCACACCAATAATCAAGTCTTGTTTGACTTCTTCCATAAACTTCATAGGCAAGGTTTTGCCTGAAGTCATCTTCACTCGAATTGGTTTATCACCTATAATCTCAACATTTACTTCTCCTTTAGGTCCTCTTATAATGAAAGCAAGAAACGGTTTATTGTCAACAATTGTCTTTGTAACATTTGCAAAATCCTTCGGATGAGGCAAAACATATTGACGATAAATATAGTCAACTAAATTTCCAAGCTGATCAGAAGTGACTTCAGTGTCAATTATGAAAGAAAGAGTGTTTTCGCCCACCACCATTACTATTCAACCTTAGTTCACAACGACTCTGAAATCTTATTCGAAATCATTCTCTTAAATAAATCCTTATTCCCATAAACCTAGAAAAATCTGTCTGCCACATTCCCGCGTGACCACTTACTATCAATGAAGGTCTCTAATTTCACCTTTTTATATGGCAGCATTAGATGAGGTAAGACAAATTGCTCTATGAATTCATGATTTTTTAAGGAAACATAGAATTCCATCTCATACCAAGTTCCATGAATTTTCCGCCCCTTAAGAACACGTTCGCCTTTCCTGAATGTTATAGCGACTGAACATTGTAGAGTTTCCCTTATTGCCTTGGCTAATTCGGATTGCCTAAAGCCGCTAGTAATCCGAATGACGCATTGAGGATATCTGCTACGCTTTATCCTAACATCACCGTCTCCATCTATTAACCCAGCCAAATATGCACCCAGAAACTCTGGCTCTCCTTTACACCATGACGGTTGTCTTGGTTGACGACCAAAGCTTATATCCAATTTTTCAAAGATGGGCAATAATTTTCCGATACCGATATGGTAGCTCCACACGTGCCTAGTGCCACGTTTAAATATACTAGCGTTTCGATTAAACAATTCAGAAGAAAGCACCTGAAATCTTCTCAGCATCAGCAAAGAGGGTTCACTTACATCAAGCGATAACAAGTATAGAACGTTTTTCGTTGCTTTGCTTCTATATTTCTTTAAGTAACCATCACTCTGAGCTACGCCGACCCAATATGCCAATTTCTCTGACGGTTTTAACATCATTCTTTGTTTAGCAGAATCATAAGTATAAAGTTTTGGAGGCATGAATTTGTGTAGTAAGCATGCCAGATTACCGATAGTCTTCTAGCTGGCTATGGTGCTCCGGGCGGGATTCGGACCCGCGTCTCCGGCTTTCTTCCGTTTGAAGCGACGAAAGGCCGGAATACTTAACCGGGCTATATTCGGCAGAAGCACAATGCATTTTCTTCTACCGGAGCCCATTTTCTCGGAGCATCATGCAAATAATCTGGTCTTTCGTTTTAAGTTTTCCATTTTTAAACAAAGGACCAAACTTCCTTCATTTGCGTTTTCTTAGAGAAAGCTCATGATTTGTTCGACGAAAGGGTTTAAAGGAATGCCCACTATAAAGAAATTGAGGAGCGAACAATTTAGACCCAGAGGAGAAAACGAATGATAGTTTGCCCAAAATGTAAAGCCGAAAACTCACCCGCTGCAGAACATTGTGTCAAGTGTGGTTACAGCTTGCTTCCGAAGAGAACTATTACAGAACGCATCGTTGGATTAATCATCGGCCTAATATGCCTAGCAGGCATCGTGTATCTCAGTACAAGAATGATCGCCGGATTCTGGATAGGACTATTCATTCTCGGAGGCATAACTGCCGGTGCTTTCGCATTTGCGCTAGGTCGCCAAACAATTGCAGATAAATATGAAGAGCGAGCTGACAAATACAAGGACTCTGACCCTGAACAAGCCATCGCTGACTATACCAAGGCAATGGAGCTGAATGCTAAATCGCTGGGACCAGTTAATAAGAGAGCCAAGTTATACAGAAAGCTTGGACGAAAAGAAGAAGCCCTTCGCGACTTCGAAAGCGTGCATACACGCGCAGGCCGCGCATTGAAGAAAGAAGTTGAGAAAGAAATTAAGGCCATAAGAACTGAGCTCACACAGATCCCCTCGCCTACTTTACAAATGAAACAATGCAGATATTGTGGCGAGTCGATAGCGGCTGAGGCGACTCGTTGCCCCAAGTGCGGCAAACAGCAATAGGCTTTCACTTAAACTGTTGTCGCCCAGTTTGGGAAATTTTATATTCACTCTTTAGATTATTAAAATAGATGTAGGTAAGTTATGACGTTTTACGTGGTTTATAGGGCTCCAAGAAATGACAAGAATAGAGGGGTTATTCCCAACGAACTTCGCTCCTTAGGCTGCATTCAACTGCATAAGTCGCTTTGGGAAGTTCAAGAAGAAAAAATAAAGAAAGTGTCACAAGTCTTGCAAAAGCATGAGCCAATTCTTCTTAGACGAGCAAGGGAGATCAGAAAGCCCGAATGGAATAGAAAAGGTAAGGTAACGGATATTGGAAGCCTTTCCATAGTTGCTTATAATATTCCAAATGGCAAAAGAAAACTGGTAAACAGAGCCTTATGGAAAACACCATGTATTCGACTCTGCCGCGCAGTTTATGCTTTTCCTCAGGGGCACAGTACGTTTGACAAAAACAGGACAATTGATGTACTTCTGAACCTGATCCAAGCAAACGAAGGAGGTGCGAGAGTTATTCCTCGAATAGTTATTGAAGACTCGTCTTCTATTCAGCAGGTCGTAAATGAGATTGAAGAACGCATAACACAGGAAGCATCGGACATTGTCACCTTGTCTGAGAGGCTTTCCGCAAAAATCAAAGAAAATGGAGACAGTGTAACGAGATCAGCTGAAAAACTGGCAAATCTTAGGCAAAGATACTTAGCACTGAAGAAAGTGGCATGCCAATATGAAAAATGGTTAAAACTGAACTTCTCAAAAAACATGCTAAAAACCTACAGAGCCATTAAGAAAACCAGAGACCTTGTTAAACAAGACTAAAAAAAAGGAAAATTGAGGGGAGACTTCTTGGTGACACGCAAAACTATTCTATTTGACTATTTCTTCTTCTTCTTCTTCTCCTTCTTCTTCTCCATCTGTGTCACCTCCCCGTACCCTTCTTCATAAAAAGGGTTACCATCCTTGTTCGCTTCTTCCTTCGAACTGCCTAATCGCTTCAGTAAAGTTTCCGTTATGGCAAATCAATTAAGCCTTAATATTCAGCAATAAACAGAGAAAAAAGTCAATTTAGCCTATCAGTGAAATATTCGGTTTTTATCTACATTTATCGACAAAAATTCAAAAAATTTTGACAAAATAGTCACTGTTTTTTCCTGATAACGCAAAACAAGTCTGCAGCTTACCCCATTGAATTGTCACATGTGAAAAACGCCTAGTGAGAGCTATGAAAACAACTTTTGAAATAAGCCTATACTAGGATGAAGGTTGAAGAAAAACAAATTTTTCATGGTCAGTTCTGAATTGTTTCTAACAAAAAAATAAAAAGGTTATGAAATGAATTGGATGTTTGGTTAAGAATTGGCGCTAATATCTTCTTGTTTGTCTTTTCTTTGCCCAACAATCCCTACAATACACAGGTCTGCTTGGATCAGGCTTAAACGGAACTTCACATTCGCTGCCGCATTCTGCGCAAACGGCCTTGTGCATTTCTCGGGGTCCGCTGGACTCTCTACCTCTTCTATACGACACTTTATCGCACTCCTTTTTTTTGGTTAAAACAAGAACTAGATTTTTTAGGAATCTTATTCTTGTATGCCTATACCTCAGCACAATTGCTTATAAACTTTATATATTCACTTCTTATCTTGGCACAGTTACTTGGATTTAACCTTATAAAGAATAGGTTAGATAGTAGCATAAGATTTCTATGAGCAAAGATGAGATAAATGAGTTAAAAAAAGAGTTTTCATGGTTTACCGAAACATTATGCACATCAGGCTTTGAAGAAGACTTCTCCAAAAAACTTAAGACGTTATGCAAAGATTACGCAGACAAAACAATAGAAACACAGTATGGCGACCTCATTTTCACGCATGAGGGAGAGGGAAAGAAGAAAATTCTCTTGACCGCGCACATGAATATTCCCGGTGCTATTGTCACGTCGATTGATGATGAAGGGTTTATTCGGTTTACTTACATTGGAGGATTAGATACAAGAGCGATGCCAAACCAGAGAGTTACATTTTACTCCCAGGAAAAAATGATTGTTGGCGTAGTCGGAACCAAGTCTCTTCACCTTGTGCCCGAAGATGAAGCGCAGAAAGTAACTCCGATGGATGAGTTGTTCGTAGACATTGGTGCCCACAGTCAAGAAGAAGTTGAAAAACTGGGAATAAAAATAGGAACACCAATGACTTTTTGTTCATCTCTTAGTTTTCTTCAGAACAATACGGTGACTGGCGTCGGATTCGACAATAGAGCCTGCTGCACAGTCTTGTATAGAGTCCTTAAGAAAGGACGAGAACAAAAAAGGACAGAGGATGTTTTCTTCGCTTTCACAACAAGAGAAGAATTAAGCATGCTTGGTTGTGAGTTAGCTGCTAACATTGTACTTCCAGACTATGCATTCATATTAGATATCGCTCCAACTGGCGATACTCCAGACTTGGCCGATAGTAGGATTCCAGTAAGGCTTGGAGGGGGACCAACGTTTCTTATAAAGCAGGGAGAAGACATCATACACATTCCTCTTTATAGAAGAGTCGTGGAAATTGCGGCTAAGCATAATATTCCTACGCAGAGTTGTAGTATGGAGTGGGAGATGACAGAGACTCATAAGATTCAGGAAATTAAGCATGGGGTTCCAACTCTTGATATATGTTTGCCCATACGTTATGCTCACAGCGCAGTTGAGACAGTGTCATTAGAAGACATGCTTCAAATAGAGAAATTATTGTTAGCGTTGATAGAGGAGATTCAATAACTCAAGGCGATAGGTCATCTTCTGTGCCTTGCATTTCTGGCGTCTCTTTCTTGCATTCTTCTCCAGTCTTTTTTCCTCTGAGTTTCTATGAATAGTCTGCCGCCCCTGCTGTAGTGTTCAGGGTTAAATTCGGCTCTGTACTGGCTGATTTTTTCATAGAAACTTTGGTAGTCAATTTCACTTTTGGAAAGGGCTGTGATAATTTCGTTCAGTTTTATTTTAACTTCAGATGAAGAAGCTTTATCCCATGCTTGTGAATAAGTGAGGTAGGCGGCGTGGAATTTGAAATCTGCTGGGTTGTCAATTGCCAGTTTTGGCACAACTGCATTGTTAACGTTTGATTCTTGGTTAATGTTTGGTTCTTGCGTCATAATGCTCTGGACTCAGCTTGCATAACCATACGTGAAGACAATTATAAACATTTTTGAAGTTGCATCTTGTTTAGAGGAGAAAATAGCATGCTATTGGGTCTTTCTAAACTTTACAGCCTCCCCTGACAATTCAAGTTCGTAGGTTTGATTTACATCGAAATCTATTCCTAATGCTTCATATTCTTCCTCAGTCAAAAAGAGAATTACCTTTGGAAGAGAAAACTGACTATGCTGAGGCATAATGGGCAGTTGCTGTTGCAATGCCTGAACCATACCTTGAATCATCTTGGCTTCTTCGGTCGCAGGTTGCACAACAAATTTTGGCACAACACGCTCCTCAACTAGCTCGATTCGTTTACCAAGATTCCCATCAGGGTCACGAATGGATTCTATTCTTTGAACTCTAACTCGCACCAATCTTATCCCTATCCTTTAACAATAAGGTCAAGGCTTTATACGTTTCTCAATGGGTCATCCACTTCCTTTACTCCATTTCAACAGTAGCTGGAGGCTTCGGAGTCACATCATAGTAAACACCCGAAACATTTTTGCACTCACCCAATATTTCTTCAGCTGTTTCAGTCAACGTTTCCCACGAAATTTCAGCAACGCTGGCAGTTAAGAAATCAGTCGTCTTAATAGCACGGGTAACAATCACATATGGTTGCTTTCGCTTGGCCTCTTGAATACAGTAGAAGACTCGAGTCAATGATGGATTCTCTTTTACGAGTCTTTTTTGAAGTGAGATTAGATTGTCAACTGATGTTTCATATATTTTGCTTTCTGCCGCCTCAGCCTTGATGGCAACAACGTCTCCGTAGCTTCGCTTTCCATTTGTTGCTATGCCTGTGGCTTTATCTTTGAAAATCTTTACGGAGACGGATGTTGAAGGTATCTTGAGAAACTCAGCTGCAGTTTCATGCATGCCTCTAAGATTGGGATGGCTTGGCTGTTCTACATTGTCAAGGATTGCTGCAAAATATTGACTTGGCTTATGTTTAGCCAATTTCTTCTCAGTTATAGTTGTAGCTTTCTTAAGCGATGCTAACTTGTCATGCTTGATTTCTCCCACAAAGCGAACCGACAAGCCGGGCCCAGGAAATGGCTGGCGCTCCGAAATCTCAGGTGGAATCCTTAAATGTCTAGCTACTTTTCTAACTTGCCATTTGTAGAGAGAAGCAAGTGGTTCTATGACTCGGAAGCCAAAACGTTCTATAGGATTGATTCCTATCTGCGCTAAAACATTATGTTGGGTTTTTATGGCTCCAGTTGTCTCAACAATATCTGCAGCAATCGTTCCTTGCACTAGAAATCGACAGCCTTCCTTCTTTGCAGTTTCGCCTAAAGTCTCATAGAATGTTTCTCGAAACACTTTACGTTTCTCTTCAGCATCTACCAATCCTTCTAATGCTTTCAAGAACCGTTCTTGAACATTAATCACCTTAATAGGCAAGCTTAATGGAGGCTGAGAAAGAAGATAAGCAACTCTTTCTGGCTCATTCTCTCGCATAAAAGCATCATCCAGCATTATGCATTGAAGATTTTCACCTATTGCTTGATGAACAAGAACAGCACATGTGCTACTGTCGACTCCACCTGAAACCGCTATAAAAACTTGCTCCTTTCCAATAACTTTTCTTAACTCATCAACTTGTTTTTCTACAAACTCTTTTGGATTAAATTCCTGCAATCATTAACCCCCTATTAAATCAATGCATTTGCCATTTCTCTGCTTATGTATTTGCCGCCTCTCGGCATTCGACTTACCCCAATGATTTGAGAAAAAACTTTAACCGGAACAGGAGTAGAAAACTCCTGGAGATTTCTGAACCTTATGAACGTGGCGCGTGTTCTTCCATTCATGAAAGCCGTGTATTCCTGATAAGAGTCAAAGACCGTTTCATGACCCAAAGCAGTCCAAAGCTTGTCGACATCGCCTACAATTCGCTCCAAAAATTCCCCTGAACCTCGAATCTCTCTAAGCGGATGCTTAATGTAAAACAAAATCAACTTGACCTTTTTTGGACCAACAGCGCCCCTGCGTACAAATGATTGCAAAGTTTGGCCAACCTTGTTTTTGCTACAACGTCGAATCCACCATTTTTCATCGGACAACAGAATATACGCATATTTTTCCGACAGACCTTCACCCCCCAACGCAATACGAAATATGGCTCTTATTCCTATAAGATAGTTAACATTTTCGATTCTTTTCTATTAAGCAAGGGAACAAGGTTAGCAAATTCTATTAAGCCCATAACGATATTACTCTAATCGCTGAGGTGCAAAACCTTGATGAAACTTGTAACTGTCTTACTTCCCGAAGCCTATTTAGAAGGACTTGATGAACTCGTTAGAGCTGGCATGTATCCAAGTCGAAGTGCAGCTATTCGAGCGTCAGTTAGAGATTTGTTGAAAAAAGAGTTATGGGTGAAGCGAGAATAAGTAAACGTTTACTCTTCTAAATACCGTTCAGCAACTTTCTTAATACCCTTCAGAGCTTTAACAGGGTCTGCAGCAAGCATTACAGTTCTTCCAACAATAAGATATCGTGCTCCAGCCTTCATGGCCGAATCAATATCTCCACCTTGTGCTCCAATACCCGGCGAATAGATAGGAACGTTACTCCCTAAAATTGCATGCACTTCCCTAATTTTATCGGGATATGTAGCGCCTACAACTGCCCCATCAGCTTTCCACGACAAGGCTTTCTCGGCAAAAACACGATATTGAAAAACCTGTTTCTTTGTCTTCGAGTCAAGTACAGTTTGACCATAACCTTCTTCAGTGCCTTTATGGCTCATATAGACAAGAAGAATAACTCCTTTGCCCATTTGCCTTGCAACTTCAAAAACTGGTTGCAGCCCTTCATCCCATCCTACAAAAGGATTGGCAGTGACAGCGTCAAAACCAGCCTTATAATAGTATTCGGCTATGACACGGTTGGTCGAGCCAATGTCGTTGATTTTGCAGTCCATTATGGTTGGCAATCCCTGATCATGGGCAAGCTGAATTAAGTTCCGCACTCCGTCAAATAAGCCCAAGGGTAAAACTAAATGACGATTAATTTTCACTGCACAAGCATGAGGATACACTTTCTTCAGAATCTTCATACTTTGAGATAGGAGATGACGAGGTTTATCCGGAGGAAGATCTAACGCTAAAACTAAATTAGAACCCCTCTCTTTCATTGAACACTCCATTTCAAGTTTGAAAGACAAGTCCACACCTTGTCACATAGTAGAATGCAGAAACATAATATAAGTTTTTGACACCATTCCCTAGAAACTGATTTTTCGACTTTTTGCAAAGAAATATCCAATCGCCAGCCCTGCTGCCAAGCCTCCCAAGTGAGCAAAAAGATTTACTCCTTCAGAAGCGCTCAACATCAAAAATAGCAAAGAATAGATTAATGCGGTAAAGATTGGCATGCCAAATGACTTCCTTATATAAATGACGCTTGCGCCAAATATTCCAAAAATTGCTCCAGAAGCACCCGCTGAAACAGTGAGAAGAGGTAGAAGTAAGGTTAACACGTTGCCAGCAAGTCCAGAGGCAAGGTATATGAAGAGGAATTCTATGCCTTTGAAAAGCTCCTCTGCTTTTAAGCCAAAAATGAGGAAGAAGAACATGTTGAGAATTAGATGGGGCAAGT
>Ga0315314_1002344_pt1 | contig 15732 bp, 13 predicted proteins | sample TDP9_MG_FD_203631 | JGI IMG/M metagenome (GOLD analysis project Ga0315314, IMG submission 203631) | Freshwater sediment microbial communities from Lake Towuti, South Sulawesi, Indonesia - TDP9 | ecosystem: Environmental > Aquatic > Freshwater > Lake > Sediment | place: Indonesia: South Sulawesi...
CGACTACCGGCTCGCAATCCGCGAGAGGCTGGCTTCCGCCCTTGGGCTTGATCTCAAGCGCGTTTCGGTGAAGTTCAAGACCGCCGAGAAGCTCGGCCCGGTCGGCGAAGGCCGCGCGGCTGAGGCGCAGGCGGTAGTGACGCTGCGGCGCGGCTGACCTCACAGGAACCACTTGCACTCAGCATGGACCGCGTCGCCGAAACGCCGCATGAAGTCCATCTCGTCTTCCGCGAGCGGGCCGAGCCGGATGGCGGCCAGGTTCTCTTCGAGCTGCTGCCGGCTGCGCGGCGCCGTCAGGCAGACGTCAACGTTCCGGTTGCTCAGCACGAAGCGGTAGCAATCGCCCGCCGTCGGCACCCGCCCGTCGCCGGGCCAGCCCCGCGGCCTTTTCAGCAACTTCCCCCAGCGCGTCGCCGTGTAACTGACCACGCCCGGCCGCGAGGCCGGCAGGTGCGGGAAGATGTCCTGCTCGGCGCCGCGATGGGCGGCATTGTACCGCATCATGATGACGTCGAGCTGGCCTTCCTGAACCAGTTGGCCGGCGTACCGGCGGGCATGCGTCGATACGGCGATCTTCCGGATCTTTCCCTGCTCCTTCGCGCGCTGAAGTGTCTCCAGCGTCCGCGGCGAGAGCCGCCCGTCACCCACCCAGAAGATGTGGAAGACGTCGATGTAATCGGTCCGCAGCCGCCTGAGGCATCGGTCGAGTGCGCGTCTCAGCAGCCAGCTTCCCAGGTTCCCCACGCCGGTCGCCACCAGGTACTTCTCGCGGTTGGCCGGCAGGATGTCGTGCAACACGCGGGTCATCTGCCGGTCCCAGAAATACCAGAAGAGGTAGTTCACGCCGGCCTCGATCCCCAGGCGCAGCGCCGGTTCACCCGGCCAGTAGGAACCGCTCAGGCCAAGGCGGAACACCGGCGAACCGCCCGGACCCAGAGTGGTGCGGAGGAAGGAGGACCCCACAGGCCACGATTATAGTACGCCGGCTGCGGACCTTTCACCGCCGCAGGTCGATTCCCAACCGCGCCGTGAGCCGCTCAAGCGTCTCGATCAACCGCTGTACGTGGACCTCGGTGTGGGCGGCGGTGCAGGAGATGCGGAGCAGGTTGTGGGCGGCCGCCGGGCGCAGGACAGGGTTCGCATAAATGCCTTCGTCCAGCAGGCCCCTGCATACGCGGAACAGATCCAGTTCATTTTCGATCACGATCGGCACAATAGGCGTCTGCCCGTCCAGTACCCAGAAGCCACGCGCACGGAGTTCCTGGCGGAGCAGCGCCGCCGTGGCGTGCAGTCTCCGTTGGCGTTCCGGCTCCTCGCGCATGACCTGAAGGGCGGCCAGCACCGCCGCCACCGCGGCCGGCGGCAGGCTGGCCGAGAAGACGAACGGGCGCGCCGTGTGCTTCAGGTACTCGATCACCGGCTGGGAGGCAGCGACGAAACCACCGACCGAGGCCAGCGACTTGCTGAACGTCCCCATCACGATATCGATGTCGTCGAGCACCCCGAGTTGCTCGGCCACCCCGGCGCCGGTCGGCCCGAACACGCCGATTCCGTGCGCCTCATCCACATAGATCCGGGCGTTGTACTTCTTGGCCAGCCGGACCGTGCCGGCCAGGTCGGCGACATCGCCTTCCATACTGAACACGCTCTCGGAAACGATCAGGATGCGCTCTTCCGGCGCGCAGTTCTTCAGGCAGCGCTCCAGGTGGTCCATGTCATTGTGGCGGAAGCGCACGGTGCGGGCGGCCGAACGCAGCGCACCCTCGACCAGGCTGGCGTGCAGGTTATGGTCGCATACCAGCACATCGCCCCTCTCCGCCAGGCCGGAGAGGGCGGCGTAGTTGGTCTGGAACCCGGTGCCGAAGGTCATCGCCGCTTCTTTCTTCACCAGCGCAGCCAGTTCGGCCTCGACGCGGACGTGGAGGTCCAGCGTTCCGTTGAGCAGGCGGGAACCGCTACAGCCGCTGCCGTACCGGCGCACCGCCTCGACGGCCGCTTCCTTCACCTTGGGATGGGTGATGAGATCCAGGTAGTCGTTGGATCCGAACATCAGGATCTGCCGGTCCCCCAGCCGGGTCTCTCCGGGAGGACAACCTTCCCGAGTGCTGAAGATCTCAAAATACGTGTAGACGCCAGCCGCCTGGGCGTCCTGCGGGCGCATGAAGTGGCCGCCCACCATGCGACCGTAGTTGCGGCACTTCTCGAACAGATCGCTTCGCGTGGCGGTTTGCTCCTGGCCGCGGGTCACTGAGGAAGTCTGTGTGCGCATGATCATCCACTCCACTCGTAGATGCGATAGGTCTTGTACCGCCTGGCGCCGAGTGCCTCCATCGATCGATTCATCATCACATTATCTTCCAGCACCCACGAGAACTCACCCTCCCGATAGCCGCCCTCCAGCCCGTTGCGGAACAACACGGCGTAAAGTCCCGCCGCCACGCCCGACGTCCGGCACTCCTCCACGACGCCCAGGATGAGCACTCGCAGTCGTTTGATTGACCGTTTATGATACAAGATTTTGAGCAGCCCGAGCGGAAATAATCGGCCCCGGGCATGTTTTAGTGCCTCGTTGATGTCCGGCAGGGCCAGCGCGCAACCCACCACCTGCTCGCCTACCTCCCCCAGGAGTACGAGACTCGGATCCACGATGGCCTTGATTTCCCGGGCCATGAAGCAAAGTTCATCTCGCGTCATGGGAACGAAGCCCCAGTTCCGCTCCCAGGCCGAGTTGTAAATTCTGGCAAAGCGCTCCAGTTCCGCCTCGAAGTCCTCCATCCGGATCGAGCGGATGCGGACGTTGTTGGCAAGGGCGCGCCCGGCCACCCGTTCCGCCTTGCGCACCGTGATCTCGTCGGCGGTGTTGTGATAGGCGTAAAGATCCTTGGCCTTGCGCAGGCCGGCTCCCTCCAGCAGTTCGGCATAGTACGGCGGGTTATACGGCATCATGATGCAGGGGCTGGAGTCGAAGCCCTCGACCAGCAGGCCGCATTCGTAGTTCGCAGAAGGGTTCATCGGCCCGCGCACAGTGCGGAGCCCGCGTCCGAGCAGCCACTCGCGCGCCGCACCCACCAGCGCACCGGCCGCCTCCTGGTCGCGCGTGCTTTCGAAGAATCCGAAAAAGCCGGCCGGCTCGTTCTGGAACCGGTTGTAGTTGTGATCGAGGATGGCGGCAATCCGGCCGACGGTCCGCCCGCCCCGCCGCGCCAGAAAGCGCGCCATCTCCGCGTGCGCGTAGAACGGGTGCCGGCCGGTATTGAAAAGCTGCTTCTGCTGGATTCTCAGCGGTGGCACCCAGTAAGGGTCGTTCCGGTAGAGAACATAAGGCAACGCCAGGAATTCCCTCGCCGCGTGCCGGCTTTCGACCGGGACAATCTGTACCACCTAAGCGCCTCGCCGCAGACCGTCGTACAGGTAAGGCGTCACGACCCGCAGGACCAGCGCCAGCAGGACGCCCGCCAGCAAATCAACCGTGTAGTGGTACCGCAGATAAATGGTCGAGAATACCACGAACATGATGTAAACGGAGTACAGCCGGAAAAGGTTTCCCGAGATCAGCCGGCTGCTCCAGCAGGCCAGCAAGGTCAGCTCGGTGTGCGCGCTGGGAAAGCAGTCATAATGAGCCGATTCCAGGAAGTCCAGCGCCTGCCGCACCGCGGCAAAGGACCACAAGCCTTCCAGCTTCAGGCTCTGGAGATGCTCGAGGAGGAACCGCGGGCCGCGCGCCGGCACCAGGAAGTACCCAACGAACGAACTCAGGTACCCGAGCGAAGTGAGAAAGGCGTAGTAGCGAAACTCGTCCAGGCGCCGCTTTCGCCAGAGCACAACCGGGACGAGCAGCACCGCCACCAGGTACAGCGCGTAAATGATCTGCAAGAACTCGGTGAACCAGGGGGTCAGGATCCGCTCCAGCCAGACGGTCGGATGGACTCCCCAGAGCGCCAGGTCCAGGCGCGCCAGTTGCGCATCCAGATCGGTGCCGCGGATCGCGGGGACGAGGATGCTCATCTCGCGGTAGCAGGCCGCTACATAGGGCAGCGGATACCAGTGCCGGAACACGCAGATGAGCCCAGCCGGCCGAAGCCTGTCGGACCTGGCCGCCAGGGCCACCAGCAGGAACCCGGCCGCGTGCAGAGCCAGCAGCCACCCCGCCCGCGGAATCCGGACACGATAGGCCAGGATGAACAGGCCCATGACGCTGAGGTAGCCCAGGATCAGGAGATCGACCGGCCACCAGCGGGAGGCCAGCGCCCGCAACCCGGCCCCCTCCCTCGGTAAGGCGACAACGTGAGGCATCGGACCATTTTGTACCAATTTCGTCCGGCTTGGCGATGCAGCGCCTGGTCAGAACTTCAGCCAACCTGCCGCCCGGTACCAGGCGAGCGTCTCTTCGATCCCCTGCCGCAGGGATTTCCGCGCCACGAAACCCAGCTCCTGGCGCGCACGCGAGGTGTCGCAGACCCAGTACCGGCAGCAGGCCTCCGCGATCTTGGCGCGGGAGAGTATGCTCGGGCGCCCGCGGATCCGGCTGGCCAGCTCGGAGAGGAACCCCGCTGCGTGGGCGGCCGGCCGGGGCACCGAGATAATCCTGAGCTTCCGGCCCATCGCAACGGCGGCTGCCTCGGCGAACCCGGTCCAGGAAGCCGGCTTCTCGTTAGCGATGAAGTACGCCGCTCCCGGGGCCTGCTCGCTCCGCGCCGCCGCCAGCAGTCCCTCCACCAGGTCCTCGACGTGCACGAAGCTGAAGAATGCCTCCTGGCGGCCGATGCGCAACAGCACCCCTTTTCCGACGGCGCGAAAGACGCCGTAGACATCCGTGTCCCGCGGCCCGTAGACGACCGGGGGGCGCACGATCACACAGCGCCCCGCGACAGCCGAGCGGCGCACCGCCTCTTCGGCCTTCAGCTTCGACTTGCCGTAGTGAGTCAACGGGTGGGGTGCGGCGTCCTCGGCCAGGGGCGTTCCGTCCGGGCTCGGGCCGACTGCCGCCAGGGTGCTGACATGCACGAAGCGCCGGGGAGCTGCCCGCTCGACGGCCCTCAGCAGGTTTTCGGTTCCGCGGACATTGCCCCGGTAGAATCCCGAAGTGGACAGCGCCTTGGTCACCCCGCCCAGATGGAAAACAACATCGACTCCGCGAACGGCTTCGTCCAGACCCTCCCCGGTCGCCAGCTCCCCATAGGCCAGCTCGATTCGGGAGACGGGCAGGCGGGTCAGCGAACTGGTCCGGCGCACCAGGCAGCGCACCCGGCAACCGAGCGCCACCAGCCGCTCCACCAGGTGGCTTCCGATGAAACCCGTTCCCCCGGTCACCAGGACCGCCGTACGCTGATCGATGGCCATCCTTAGAGATGGTAAAACGGCTGACCCGACTCAGGGGCGAAACGGCGGCTGCGAACCGCGTCTCTGGATTTCCGCCAGGGTCAGCGCCGCCTGCTGCCGCAACCGCTCCGGCATGCCGGAAACGCCGCGGGCCCAGGGTTCGACCGCGGCCGCATCGTGGGCGTCGCCGACCACGCACAGACCCCGCAGGGCTTCCCACACGTGACTCTTGTCGGGCGAGATCTCCAGCAGCGGTTCGCCCGCCAGGACCCATGCGCCTTCGGGCCGGAGCAGCACGCGGACTTCTCCGGGCACGGGCGACCGTAGGGCAGCGTCACCGATGCGGGCCAACAGCGTTCCCTGGTTGACGTACTCTCCGGCCTGCGGCCCGTACTTCAGCCGCCCGCCGGCGGGCGCGAGCGCCGTGAAAGGCCGGAGCATCGCCAGCAGTTCGCCACGCGCGTCCGGGTCCCGCCAGGCAGCCAGCGAGAGCGCGGCGTTGCGGCGCACGAGAACCGATCCGTCCCCCAGCAGCTCGCGCAGGCGCGCGTGGAACGGCTCGTAGCCGGTGTCCTGGCCCATGATCCACGCGGCCGTCTGGCGCAGCTCGGCCGCGTCGCTCGCCGACAGCTCGATCACCCTGGGATGCCAGCGCCGCACCGAAACGTCGCCGCGGCTCAGCCGCTCGCCAATTTGCACCATCGCGTGCTGCGCGCGGCGAGGTTTCACAGCGTCGTTCAAGTACCCCTGGATTTGCGAGTCGCTGAGCCGCCGGCCGAACCAGGTGTCGTACCAGAACAGGAAGGGCAGCAGCACCAGCATGAACGCGAAAGCGGTCGCCGCGAGGTACGCCCTGCGGGCCACCGAAGGTCTCCCTGCCTGATCAGATGCAAACGCCTGGGGGCTGATTGTTAATTCTGCTACGATGGAACTCTGCGGATCGGTATTCATACCTCGATCGCGGGGTCGCTCGAAAAAGCAGCATACCGGGCAGCCGAACTAGGCGCCAACACGTTTCAGATTTTCTCAGCCAGTCCGCGGATGTGGCGCAGCGGGCTGTTGGACCCGGGCGAGGTCAAGCGGCTCAAGGCCGCGCGCGAGCGTCTGGATCTGGCGCCCCTGGCGGTCCACGACAACTACCTGATCAACCTGGCCTCCGCGGATCCGGTCCTGCAGGAGCGGTTGATCGAGGCGTTTCGGCGCGAGATCGAGCGCACCCTGGCGATCGGGGCCGAGTACCTGGTCGCGCACCCGGGCAATTACCGCGGCCAATCGCTCGAGCAGGGTCTTCGCACCCTGGTCGAGTCGCTGGCCAGGGCGGCTCGCGGGATCAAAGGAAAAGGATTGACCCTGCTGCTGGAGAACACGGTCGGCGCCGGCGCCATGCTCGGCGGCTCTTTCGAAGAGCTGAAGGTGATTCGCGAGCTGGCCGCGCGGTTCCTCGGGTTCGAGATCGGCTTCTGCCTGGATCTGGCGCATTGCCTGGCCTCGGGTTACGATCTGGCGACGCCCGAAGGGCTCCGCGCCACCGTGAGGCGGGCCGAGAGCATTCTCGGCCTCGACAACGTGAAGGTCATCCATGCGAACGATTCGAAAAGCGCGCTCGGCTCGCACGTGGATCGCCACCAGCACATCGGTGAAGGATACATCGGGGCCGAAGGGTTTCGCCGGATCCTCGCCCAGCGCAGGCTCCGCGGCAAGCCGTTCATCCTGGAAACGCCGCGGGAGAAGGACGATGACGACCGGCGCAACGTCGAAAGGCTGAAGAACTTATGCCGGAGAAGAACTACGACCACCACCGGATCGAGATGAAGTGGCACGAGCGCTGGCGGGACGCCGCGCTCTACAAGGCCGAAGTGGATCCCACGCGCCCGAAGTATTACGTGCTCGAGATGCTGCCCTACCCCAGCGGTACCCTGCACATGGGCCATCTCCGCAACTACACCATCGGCGACGCGCTCGCCCGCTACAAGTGGATGCGCGGCTTCAACGTGCTGCACCCGATGGGTTTTGACGCCTTTGGCCTGCCGGCCGAGAACGCGGCGATGAAGCACGGCCTCCACCCGCACGACTGGACGCTCGAGAACATCGCGCAGATGCGCAAAACCCTGCGCCGCTACGCGTTCAGTTACGACTGGAGCCGCGAGATCTCCACCTGCGAGCCGGAATACTACCGCTGGAACCAGTGGCTGTTCCTGAAAATGCTGGAGCGCGGGCTGGCCTACCGCAAGCAATCGCTGGTCAACTGGTGCCCGCAATGCGCCACCGTGCTGGCCAACGAGCAGGTGGTGAACGGCTGCTGCTGGCGCCACGGGACCACGCCGGTCGAGCAGCGCGAGCTCGAGCAGTGGTTCCTGAAGACCACCGCCTACGCCGACGAGCTGCTGGAGCACACGAGGCAGCTCGAGGGCGGATGGCCCGAGCGCGTGCTCGCCATGCAGCGCAACTGGATCGGGCGCTCGGAGGGCGCCGAGGCCGATTTCCGGCTGGAGGCCACCGGCAAGCCCATCCGCGTGTTCACCACCCGGGTGGACACGATTTTCGGGGCCACCTGCGTCATCCTGGCGCCCGAGCACCCGCTCGTCGGCGAAGTGGCGCGGGGCGAGGCCCAGGCGCGCGTGAAGGCCATGATCGACGCGCGGGCGCAGAAAGAACCCGCCGACCTGGTCAAGGAAGGCATCTTCACCGGGCACTACGCCATCAACCCCTACAACCGAGAGAGGCTTCCGGTCTGGGTCGCCAATTTCGTGCTGATGGAATACGGCACCGGGGCCATCATGGCCGTGCCGGCTCACGACGAGCGCGACTTCGACTTCTGCCGCAAGTACGGCATCGAGATCCGGCCGGTGATTCGCCCGGTCGAGGGCGAGCTGGCCGATCCGGCCACGATGACCGGCGCGTTCGTGGACGACGGCATCCTGGAGAACTCCGGCGAGTTTTCCGGGCTGCCCAGTGCGGAGGCCCGGCGGCGCATGACGGCCAAGGCCGAGGCGGCAGGCTTCGGCAAGGGCTCGATCACCTATCGCCTGAAAGACTGGGGCATTTCCCGGCAGCGCTACTGGGGCACGCCGATCCCGGTCGTCCACTGCGAGCGTTGCGGCATCGTGCCTGTCCCGGAAAGCGACCTTCCGGTCCGCCTGCCGCTCGACGTCCAGATCAGCGGCAAGGGCCGGTCGCCGCTGGAGAATGTGCCGGAATTCATCAACGTCAGGTGTCCGAAGTGCGGCGGCGACGCGCGCCGCGAAAGCGACACGATGGACACGTTCGTGGATTCCTCCTGGTATTTCTACCGCTACTGCGATCCGCACAACTCGCAGGCGATGTACGACCCGGCCGTGATCGAATACTGGTTCCAGATCGACCAGTACATCGGCGGAGTCGAGCACGCCATCCTGCACCTGATCTACTCGCGCTTCTTCACCAAGGCGATGCGCGACGTGGGGCTGATCCGCCACAATGAGCCGGTGAAGAACCTGTTCACCCAGGGCATGGTGCTCAAGGACGGCGCGGCCATGTCCAAGTCGCGGGGGAACGTGGTGGGCGCCGACGACATGGCGGAGAAATATGGCGCCGACACCGGCCGGCTCTTCGTGTTGTTCGCTGCGCCTCCCGAAAAGGACCTCGAGTGGCAGGACACCGGCGTCGAAGGGATGTACCGCTTCCTGGCGCGGACCTGCCGCTTTGTCACTCGCAACCTGGCGCGGGCACGGTCTGCCCGGGCCGGCCGGCCCGAGGCCGACCGCAGGGCGCTCCGCAAGCTGCACCAGACGGTGAGGAAAGTCACCGACGATCTGGAGACGCGCTGGCATTTCAACACCTCGATCGCCGCCGTGATGGAGTTGATGAACGAGCTGCACACCCTGGAAAACGACCTTTCCTCCACGGTGCTGGCCGAGGCGCTGGACAAAGTCGTCCGGCTGCTGGCGCCGTTTGCGCCTTACCTTACCCAGGAGCTGTGGGAAGAGCTGGGCCGGGACGGCCCGGTCTTCAAGCAGCCCTGGCCGGGCTACGATCCCGAACTGGCGCGGGAAGAGGAAGCCGAGGTGGTCATCCAGGTCAACGGAAAGGTCCGGGGCCGCATCAGTGTCGCTTTCGGCACTCCGCGCGAGGAGCTGGAGCGCCGGGCCCTCCAGGATGATAAGATTCAAAACTACCTGAAGGGCAAGCAGGTGGTGAGGATCATCATTGTCCCGGACAGGCTGGTGAATGTCGTAGTGAAAGGATAGTTCATGGAGCAAGGGTCTACCGGCCGGCGCGCGTTCCTCCAGACCGCCGGCGCCGCACTCACAACCTCAATTTTTCCCGGCAGCATCAAGGGAGCCAACGATCGCGTCGCCGCCGGCTTCATCGGCACGGGCCGCATGGGCCTCGAGAACCTGCGGTTCGCCCTCAAGCACGATCTCCAGATCGCCGCCGTTTGCGACGTTTACGAGCCGCACCTGGAGCAGGCTGCCACGCTGGTCCGAAAAGGCGGGCAGAACGCCAGACAGGTGAAGGATTTCCGCGAGATCCTGGCGGACAAATCCATCGACGTTGTCTGCATCTCGACCCCGGACCACTGGCACGCCTACATGACCGTGGAGGCCTGCAAAGCGGGCAAGGACGTCTATGTGGAAAAGCCCCTCTGCACCTTCCTGGAGGAGGGCAAGAAGATGGTCGAGGCCGCGCGCAAGTACAACCGCGTCGTGCAGGCCGGCACGATGCAGCGCTCCGGCGTGCACTTCCAGCAGGCCTGCGAGATCGTCCGCAGCGGCCAGCTCGGCAAGGTCACCTTTTGCCGGACCTGGAACACCAGCAACACCAGGCAGGAGGGCATGGGCGCGCCGCCGGACAGCGCTCCGCCGCCGGACCTGAACTGGGACATGTGGCTCGGCCCGGCGCCCATGCGCCCGTTCAACGCCAACCGCTGGGGCGTGCATCCCGAGATGGAACGCAAGCCCTTCCCGTTCTTCCGCTACTTCTGGGACTACGCGGGAGGCTCGCTGACCGATTGGGGCGTTCACGTCCTGGACATTGTGCACATGGCCTTCAACGAGCCAATGCCGGCGGCCATCACCGCCCTCGGCGGAAAATACTGGGTCACCGACAACCGCGAGACCCCCGACACCCTGCTGGTCACCTACGAATACCCGCAAGGCTTCCTGGCCACTTACGAGAACCGGCTGGCCAACGCCGAAATGCCGCTCGGCCAGGGCTACGGCACCATGTTCCACGGCACTGAGGGAACGCTCTACGTGAACCGCAGCTTCTACCGCGTCATCCCTGAAAGGGGTTCCGAACTGGCGCCGGTGGAGGTCAAGTCCTCCAACAACAGCAACATGGCGCACTGGGCCAATTTCCTGGAGTGCGTCAAGACCCGGCAGAAGCCCATCAGCGATATCGAGACGTGCTACAAGACCACCGCCGCCTGCCTGCTCGGCAACGTTGCGCTTCGCAGCAAGCTCCGCCTCGACTGGGACGACGAGCGCCAGACTACCGTCCAGAGGGAAGCGCGGAGGTTCCTCACCCGCGAATACCGCAAGCCCTGGAGGCTGGTGGTTTGAAGCCCGTTGACCATGGTCGCAGACCATGGTACGATAACACTCGGACCCATGGAAGAGATCGCCATCTCGAAATTCAAAGCCACTTGCCTGGCGGTTCTCGAGCGAGTCCGCAAGACGAGGCGGCCGGTACTGGTCACCCGCTTCGGCGTGCCGGTAGCGCAGGTGGTGCCTCCGCCCGCTTCGCCGCGGCCGGCGAGCTGGATCGGCGCACTGGCGGGCAGCGGGCGCATCATGGGAGATGTGGTCTCACCAGCAAGTGATGAACAGGACTGGGAAATCCTCCGTTCGTGAAGCTCCTTCTCGATACGCATATCTGGCTGTGGAGCCTCGTGGAGCCGAAGCGTCTTAACGCTCGCGTCCTCAAGGAGCTGCAAAATCCGGAGAACGAGCTGTGGCTGTCGCCGATCAGCATCTGGGAGCTTCTGGTGCTCTGCGAGAAGGGGCGCGTGGCGTTCAATGAGGAGGCGGAGACCTGGATCGGAAAGGCGCTGAGTGCCGCGCCCCTCTTTGAAGCTTTGATCACGCACGAGGTCGCCCTTAGGAGCCGGAGGATCGATCTTCCACACAAAGATCCGGCCGACCGATTCCTGATCGCCACCGCAAAGGTGTTCGGACTGACGCTGGTGACGGCCGACGAGCGGCTGCTTGGGACCCGCGATATCGCCGTCCTCGCCAACCGCCAGTAGTCCGCACCATCGACCGTCCCCCTTCCCGTGCTAGCGTAGAGAGGGAGGGTCCCGCGTCTCCGATGCAACCGAAGAGAGCCGCAATCCGCGCCCTCGATCTCGCCAAGGTCTACCGGTCTGGCGAGAGCGAACTGGTTGTGTTCGCGAACCTCAACCTGGAGGTCCGAGCGGGCGAGCGGCTGGCGGTGGTCGGCGAGTCCGGCGCGGGCAAGTCCACTCTTTTGCATCTGTTGGGCGGCCTGGACAGGCCAACACACGGCACGATATACTGCGGAGAAAAGGAAGTAACCAGGCTGGGGGATTCCGAATTGGCAGAGTTCCGGAACCGCGAAGTCGGTTTCGTTTGGCAGATTCATTACCTGTTGCCGGAATTCACGGCGCTGGAGAACGTGATGATGCCACTGCTGATCCGGGGCGTCTCCTATGCGGAAGCGGCCCCCGTTTCGCTGGCCAGGCTGGAGGAAGTCGGCTTGCGCTCGCGGGTTTCGCACCGGGCGGGCGAGCTGTCCGGCGGCGAGCAGCAGCGGGTGGTGCTGGCGAGAGCATTGGTCGGTAATCCCAGGTTCCTGCTGGCCGATGAGCCGATTGGGAACCTCGACCTGCGGACTGGCGGAATGATTGTGAGTCTTCTGGAAGATCTGCATCGGTCCCACCGGCTCACGTCCGTCTACGTCACTCACAATCTCTCGTTTGCCAGACGATGTGATCGGATCCTGAAGCTGGAAGGCGGTGCGCTGGCGCCCGTCTTGGATGAAGCCTCCCTTCTGCGTCCATTGAGCCTTGAAGGCGGAAGCTGATTATGTTTGAACGATACACCGAGAAGGCCCGGCGGGTGATCTTCTTCGCCCGCTACGAGGCGAGCCAGTTCGGCAGTCCTTATATCGAGACCGAACACCTGTTACTCGGCCTGCTGCGGGAAGACAAGGCGCTGGCCAACCGGTTCCTGAGGTCCGCCGCCGCCATCGATTCGATCCGCAAACAGGTGGAAGCCCACACCACCATCCGGGAGAAGGTTTCCACTTCGGTGGACCTCCCGCTCAGCCACGAATGCAAGCGCGTGCTGGCCTACGCCGCCGAAGAGGCCGAAAGGCTGAACCACAAGCACATCGGGACCGAACACCTGCTGCTGGGGCTGCTGCGCGAGGAGAAATGCTTCGCCGCGGAGATCCTGCACGAGCGCGGGCTGCGGCTGTCGCAGGTGCGCGAGGAGATCGCCCGCTCCTCCTCCGAGAAGATCTCCTCCAGCCGGCCCAAGGAAAGCTCGTTGCTCTCGGAATTCAGCCGCGACCTGACCCAGGCGGCCGCCGACGGGCTGCTGGACCCGCTGATCGGGCGCGACTATGAGCTGGAGCGCGTCGTCCAGATCCTCTGCCGCCGCACCAAGAACAACCCGGTGCTGATCGGCGAGCCCGGCGTGGGCAAAACCGCCATCGTCGAGGGCCTGGCGCAGCGCATCGCCGAAGGCGACGTGCCCTCGTTCCTCTCCGACAAGCGCATCCTCGCCCTGGACCTCTCGCTCATCGTGGCCGGCACCAAGTACCGCGGCCAGTTCGAAGAGCGCCTGAAGACCATCATGAAGGAGCTGATGGAGAACCAGAACGCCATCATCTTCATCGACGAGCTGCACACGCTGGTCGGGGCGGGCTCGGCCGAGGGCTCGCTCGACGCGGCCAACATCCTGAAGCCAGCGCTGTCGCGCGGCGAGATCCAGTGCATCGGCGCGACCACGCCCTCCGAGTACCGGAAGTCCATCGAGAAGGACCGCTCCCTGGAACGGCGGTTCCAGGCGGTGAAGGTGCCGCCGCCCACCGAACAGGACGCCATCAAGGTGCTGTTCGGCATCAAGGAGCGCTACGAGAAGTTCCACGCCGTGGCCTACACCGACGACGCCCTCGAAGCGGCCGTCTACACCTCTTCCCGGTTCATCCCCGACCGCTACCTGCCGGACAAGGCGATCGACCTGATCGATGAGGCCGGAGCGCGCGTCAAGCTGCGCCAGACCACCCTGCCCAGCGAGGTGGCCGACATCCAGAAGCGCATCAAGTTCATCGTCCACCGGATGGAAAACGCCATCGCCAATCACGAGTTCGAGAAGGCGCGCTTCTATTCCGACGAGGAGCGCAAGGAGCGGGAGAACCTGCGCCAGTTGCGCGAGCGCTACAACCTGGACGACACCTCGACCGGCGTGGTGAGCAAGGACGACATCGAGGAAGTGGTCGCCCGCTGGACCGGCGTGCCGATGACCGCCATCAAGGAAGAGGAGGTCACCAAGCTGCTGCGCATCGAGCAGGAGCTGCACAAGCGGGTGATCAGCCAGGACAAGGCCATTTCCGCGCTGGCCCGCTCCATTCGCCGCTCGCGCGCCGGGTTGAAATCGCCCAAGCGCCCGTCCGGCTCGTTCCTGTTCCTCGGGCCGACCGGCGTCGGTAAAACCGAGGTCGCCCGCGCCCTGGCCGAGTTCCTGTTCGGCAGCGAAAAGTCGCTCGTCCGCTTCGACATGTCCGAGTTCATGGAGAAGCACTCCGTTTCCAAGCTGATCGGCTCGCCGCCGGGCTACGTCGGCTACGAGGAGGGCGGCCAGTTGACCGAGCGCGTCAGGCGCCAGCCCTATTCCGTCATCCTGCTGGACGAAATCGAGAAGGCGCACCCGGACGTCTACAACATCCTGCTTCAGGTCTTCGAGGACGGCCAGTTGACCGACGGCCTCGGGAACACGGTCGATTTCAAGAACACCATTATCATCATGACCTCCAACCTCGGCGCCCGCTTCCTGGAAAAGCGCCAGGCGATGGGCTTCTCGGCGCCCAGCGGGGCGGGCATCCCGCAGAAAGTCGAGGACATGGTGATGTCCGAGGTGAAGCGGGCGTTCAATCCGGAGTTCCTCAACCGCCTGGACGAGACCATCCTGTTCCAGTCCCTCACCGACGACGACCTGATCAAGATCATCGACCTGCTGGTGGGCCAGGTCAATCAGAACCTGGTGGCCAAGCAGATCAAGATCCGCCTGGCCCCCGAAGCGGCGAAGTACATTCTGGAGAAGACCTGCAACGACCGGAGCTTCGGCGCCCGGCCGCTGCGCCGCGCCCTCCAGAAGTACATCGAAGACCCGCTGTCGGAGGCGATCATCCAGGGTTCGCTGCCGCACCCGGCCGAACTGGAGGTCTTCCTCGGCGACACCGGCATCTACTGCCGGCCGGTCACGGAAGCCGAGGAAGCCACGGTCGGCGCGGGCGAGGGCGGCGCCGCCACCCCGCTGTACATGTTCTGAGCCACTGCGCGGCGGCCGGCCGCCTAAATTCTGCGGCCGATCCGCCGATAGACAATTGTGATCCGCCGTGGGCCCCGCGCGGTCTGCGAAACTTGCGAGCTCCGTCGTGAGCTCGAAGGCTCCCTGACCAGCGAGCAGACCTACCGCCAGCTCTTCGAGGACGTCAACCACGTCGTTTTCACCCTCGACTTGCAAGGGAATTTCACCCTCACTGGAGTGGCGCCTGGACGATGCCCTCGCGCTCTGAGTCAAATGTGTAGGAGCCGGTCGGCGAGTCCAGGGGCGCTGCCTCCTTACGACTGGCCCAGGTCCGGAGATAGTTCCGGACATGCTCAACACTGGTCGCCAGACCTTTCTGGAATATCCGGGCCACGACGCCGGAGACATGCGGCGCGGCCATGCTGGTGCCCGACATCCTGGTCGTGCCTCCCCCGGGCTTGAGCGACAAAATCCCGACCGAGGAGATAAAGCAGGCGCGACTGATGTTTTCCTGATCCTCACCCGGCGCCGAGATCGTAACACCCACGCTGGTGGCATCCAGCTTACCGTCCGTGGTGAAATACGATGCCGTATCAGCCAGGATGTTTCCCGCGAAGGAGCGGCAACTGTTCGTCCCGCCTTTGGCAGTGGTGCTGGCCACGGCCAAAACCTCCGGAAAACCGGCCGGCGCCATGTCCTTGACTTCTTTAGCCGGGTCATTCCCTGCGGCCGCAACCACCACGATGTTGAGGGCATACATACGCTGAATGGCCTGGTGGAGAGGGCCGCCGTCGTCTCCAGCCTCTTTAGACCGGCCGAGACTCATATTGACCACTCGCATGTTGGGTTGCACCGAGCGGTTCACATAAACCCAGTCAAGGACGGCGATGACCGTGGAGTCTGTTCCGGAGCCGGAGTTATCCAGCGCCTTTCCGCA
>Ga0315314_1002345_pt1 | contig 15731 bp, 16 predicted proteins | sample TDP9_MG_FD_203631 | JGI IMG/M metagenome (GOLD analysis project Ga0315314, IMG submission 203631) | Freshwater sediment microbial communities from Lake Towuti, South Sulawesi, Indonesia - TDP9 | ecosystem: Environmental > Aquatic > Freshwater > Lake > Sediment | place: Indonesia: South Sulawesi...
GATCGTGGGTCTTCATTACGGGAACGGAGATGATCGCCTTCGCCTCCTCCACCAGATCAAAGGTGGTCACCTCTTTCAGCACCTTGCCCAGAGGCATCCCCCTCTTCACCCGAGGTCGCGCCTTGAGATCCACCACCTCATAACCCTTTTCCCGAAGCTTCAGGTAACCCGTGGCCTGGATCACCTTCTCCGTGTCGCACCCCACCGCGGACGAATCGGCAATCACCGGTTTTCCTCCGGCTTCCCGCACCAAATCGGCAATCGCCTTGCAAACCTCCCAGCGGGTCACTGCTCCGTTCAGCCGATGGGGAGGGAGTGCCACCAGGTTGGGCTTGATCAGAACCAGCTCCTTGTATCCAAAGAGGGCATCCAGACCCCCCACCAAGGAAATCGCCTCCCGCGTGGCGGTCTCAACCTCCTCCAGACCATGCCCTTTCGCCTTCACGATGGAAACCAAGCTCCTGTTCCCCATCCTTCACATCTCTTGAAAGATCTGGCTCCCTAAGAGGGCTTCCAGTCGCAATCGGTGCTTCTTCTCTTCTCCGGCCAACCGTTCGGACAGGATCTTCGTCTCCCCCTCCTCCAGCCCCCGGCTCAGGTCCTGATAAAAGGAAAAGGCCCTCTCCTCCTCCCGGATGGCCAGCCTCACTGCTTCCTCTGGGGTGAGATCTTTATCCACCTTGAAATCGCGTCCCTCCACGAGCAGGCGCGAATCGGGCAGGGAGGAGGGCGGCTTTCCCCTCATCTTTCCCTCTTTCCAACCCTCCAGGATTTCTTTGTGCCTCCTCTCCTCCTCGGCCAGCTCAGAGAGCATCTGTTTGCCTCCCGGATTGTCTACCCACTTGGCCAGGGCCCGGTAGTTGGAGAAGGCCTCCTGCTCTTTCGCGATGGCACGATTCAGGATTTGCTCCCAACTTCTCCTCTCCATGTCTCCTCCTCAATTCGATCCTCTCCCAACGGCGTCTTCCCCTCTTGAGTCCGACTGGTTGCGCATGTTAACCCAGCCGGATAGCAAGGTCAAGCCATAACAACGCGCAGGCTGCCAGCTCCCGAAAAGGGCTTGACGGAGAGGAAAGTAAGAGGTTACTATCAACACCAGGGAATGGGATTTCATCGGCGCGGAGGAGACAAACATGAGTGGAGAGAAGGGAAGCTATTTCCGTCGTGACCAGGCTATCTCAGGAACCGATATTTACAGTAACATCCATTTCTCCGAGCCTTCGATTTGTCAGAAGTGCCAGGCTATCTGGAAAAAAGGAAGATGGTCCCTGGACGAGGTCCTGCGCACGGAGGTCTTGAAATGGGAGCGTCCCAAAACGGTGATCTGTCCTGCCTGTCGTCGCATGGGGGACGATTATCCGGCAGGAATCGTCACCTTGAAGGGTGTATATCTGCAGGCCCACAAGGAGGAGATCCTGCAGACCATCCGCAACGAAGCGGAGAATTCCAAGCTGAAGAACCCCTTAGAGCGCATCATGAAGATCGAGGAGAGCAAGGATACCATCACCATCACCACCACCGATTCCAAATTGGCGAGGAGGATCGGCAAGGTGGTGAACAAGGCGAACGGAGGAGAGTTGAAGGTGAAATTCTCGCGTCGGGATGAGCTGGTAAGGGTCCACTGGGAGAGGAATTGAAAGAGATGTCCGGGAAGATGCCGGCAGCGGTGCGCGTTCGCTTTGCCCCCAGTCCCACCGGCTATCTCCATGTAGGCGGGGCCAGGACAGCCCTCTATAACTGGCTCTTCGCCCGCCATTTTGGGGGCACCTTCATCCTGCGCATCGAGGACACCGACCTGGAGCGATCCACGGAGGAGTCGGCCGGGGCCATCCTGGAGTCCATGGCGTGGTTAGGGATGGAATGGGATGAGGGACCCTATCGCCAGGCAGAGCGAATGCATCTTTATCAGGAGCACGCCCAGAGGCTGGTGACGGAGGGGAAGGCCTATTACTGCGCCTGCGCCCCGGAGGAACTGGAGGAGCGGCGCGAGGCAGCCAAGGCCGCTGGACAATCCGTCAAATACGATGGGCGCTGTCGTGCCGCCTGCCATCCGGAAGGGGCACTGCGCTTCCGGCTTCCTGGGGGGGGCAGGATTGTGGTGGAAGATCTCATCCATGGGCCGGTCCAGTTCGATCACTCCGATCTGGATGACTTCATCATCGCCCGCTCCGATGGCTATCCCACTTACAACTTCGCCGCGGTGGTCGATGATGCGGCCATGGGGATCACCCATGTCATTCGCGGGGATGACCACCTCTCCAACACGCCCCGACAAATCCTCCTCTACCAGGCCTTCGGCTATCCCTTGCCTCATTTTGCCCACATCCCCATGATCCTTGGCCCGGACCGCGCCCGCCTCAGCAAGCGCCACGGGGCCACCTCCATTGCCGCCTATCGCGAGATGGGGTATCTGCCGGAGGCCATGGTCAATTACCTGGTTCGGTTGGGTTGGTCCCATGGGGATCAAGAGATCTTCAGCCAGGAGGAGATGATCCGCTACTTCTCCCTGGAAAAGGTGGGAAAGACGCCCGCCATCTTCGATCCTTTGAAGTTGGAGTGGGTCAATGCCCACTACCTCAAGACGCTTCCCTCCTCTTATCTGGTCGGTCAGATGAGGCCCTTCTGGGTGGAGGCGGGGGTATCGGAAGGGGAATTAGAAGCAGCCTCGGAGGGATGGCTGGGATCGGTTGTAGATGCCCTGCGGGAGCGGGCGCGCACCCTGACCGAGTTGGCCCAAGCTTCGCGATACTTCTTTGCCGACCCTTCCCGCTATGATGAAAAGGCCGAGAGGGCCCTGGCCGCGCTATCGCATTCCGAAATGGAGGAGCTAACTGCCCAGCTCGAGGCCCTCTCCGACTTCTCCGCTTCCGTCCTGGAGGCCTTCTATCGCCAGTTTGCAGAGGCCAGAGGCCTGAAGCTGGCCCAGATCGCCCAGGTTACTCGGGCCGCCCTCACCGGAAGGGCCGCCAGCCCTCCCCTCTTCCAGGTGATGGAGATCCTGGGAAGGGAAAAGGTCCTGCAACGCCTTCAGTTGGCCCTCTCCCGGAGGCCACAATAGCCCTTGATTTTCTTGGGAAATTGTGGCATATTCCCTGCGCCCTTGGGGAGTCGTCCAACGGCAGGACTGCAGACTCTGGATCTGCCTATCGAGGTTCGAATCCTCGCTCCCCAGCCAGTCAAGACAATCTGGCCCCATCGTCTAGTGGCCTAGGACGCGGCCCTCTCAAGGCCGAAACGCGGGTTCGATTCCCGCTGGGGCCACCAATCAGATTGAGTAGCTCCGGCCATCTTCATCCCTTCTTTTCTACCTGCAGCCAAATCGCAACCAACCTCCCCAGAGCCCGTGCTTTGGGGTCCTGTCTCAGCTTCTAACTTCCGTCTCCTTACGGGAGCGAACACTTTCCCTACTCATCAGGACCTTACCCTTTCCAAGCCATCGAAAAGCGATTGACAAGGGGATATGGGAAGGGTAAATAGCAGCTAAAGGGAGCAGGATAATACCCAGTTGGAGCCAAAGGAGTGGCTAATATGAAAAAGCTGATTGGCATGGTTGTAGCAATCATCGTGGTCGTCCTGCTGGTGCTCGCCTACATAGAAATCGGCAAGAGGACGGCTCATGAGGGGAAGGCAGTGGTCGAAACCACACGAGGGGCCTTTGATAAGGCAAAACAAAGCGCGGATGAGATGAACAAGAGGACAGAGCAGACCAACAAAGAAGTGGAGAAGCTCTTTGGGGATGGGAAGAAATAGGACTCTCGTCCCCCCCTGCCCTTTCTGATCCTGGATTGAGCATTGGCAGGGCAGCTGACCCTCGAATCACCGGAAGCAGGAGGAAACGCTTAAGGCAGGGCTATCAACCGACCAGGATCAAGGAAGGCAAGCATCCTATCCATCCAAGAAAACAGCATTAGGGCTTGACTGAGTTAAGTCAGACTTGGCTCTCTTCCGGCACTTGCCCCACCTCCCACACGAGAACTTCAGTCTTCCGGCAGCGGCTTTCCCTTGGTTTCCGGCGCCCAGATCAGAGCCACCAGGCCGAGGACAAAGATGAGCGACTGGGCTGTGGCGGCTTTGCGGAAGGGGTCCGCGACATTATGTTGTATGAGCAGTCGATTCAGCTCCATCTCGATAAATGGTTCATCGCCGCAGGGACGCCCGGTTAGAAAAAAATAAAGGGGACGGCTCCTGGTAGATCAGATGTTGGTCCAAGAGCCGGTCCTTCTTCCCGTAGGCATAGACAAGGTCGGGGGTCAGCTCATAATCTCTCGGTGTCAGGAGGCAGCTTCGTCCCCTTTACGGTAAGGCCTGGAAGGATCCGAGACTGGCGGCCCTCCGGTCGAAGGTGACGGTGGCTGTGCACCCGGCGGCTTGATTTCTCAGGCCGATGACGCAGTCGGCGAAATCGGCTTTCGCCCTTCTATATTCCCGAAGGCCTTGTACCACCATATCCTTGGCCTCGATCTCGAATTGCCGGGCGTACAGGATCATCTCCAGCGCCTCAGCCACCTCTCGCCGCGTGAAACCGTAGGCCCGTGACAACACCCAGACCACTTCGCACAGCACGATTTGGTTCACGAACAGGGATTCGCCCCGGTTGAGCGCTTCCTCCACAAAACGGTCTGCAGCCCCTTTCTGCGGATCGTCGTCCTCGACCAAGTAGCGGACCAGGACGTTGGCGTCGAGCCCGATTATTTCTTTCGCATCCCTTCGGCGGCACCGGAGGCTATGGCCGCCTCCATCTCTTCCAGCGTCACCCGCCGCTTTCGCTTCGGTTTCAGGATACCCCGCAAGTTCCGGGCATCGAGGGTCACCGGCAGGAGAGTGGCTTTCTTGCCATCGGCATCGACGACGAAATCGATCTTGTCACCCGCATGGAGTCCGAGCGCATCTCTGACCTCCTTGGGGATGGTAGTTTGTCCCTTGCTGGTAATGGTGGCCGTCGGCATGACCATCTCCTTTCAATAACTCTATTCCTTACTTAATAGTAAGGCATTCGAGGCGATCCGTCAAGACTGGATCACGCCATCCCTGTCTTTACAAGATAAATGACATATGATATAGGCTCATCCTGCCGTACGACGCAAGAGAGATAGACATGGCAACGAAAAAGCTGTTACGGGAAGAGGTCTCGGTTCCCGAGGCGATCGTGCGCGTACTCGAAGAGGCCGGCATCGATATGGTTTTTGGGATGCCTGGTGGCAACGCCATGCTGATCTTCGATGCCCTTTACAGCCACAAGGCCACCATGAGGACGGTCTTGGTTCGCCACGAGTCCTTTGCCGGCGTAATGGCCCAGGTATACGGACGGCTGACCGGCAAACCTGGAGTGGCAATAGGACAAGGGGCTTTCATGCTGGCAAACGCCCTCCTTGGAGTGCTCGAGGCGCACGCGGGGAGCTCTCCGATGCTTTTGCTGGCTGACCTGTCGGACAATGCTCCCTTTTCCCATCATGCGCCCTATCAAGCCGGCACAGGGGAGTACGGTAATTGGGATGCGAAGCGGAGCTTCTCCGGGGTAACCAAGTTGACCATGGAAAGCAGGGAGGGTGCGGAGGCCGTTCAGAATACGCAACTGGCCATCAAGCATGCCCTGAGCGGGGAGTGCGGGCCGGTGGCCTTGCTTTATCATAGCGCCGCACTCGCTGCCCACGTGGGGCCGCACACGGTCCCATTCCTCTATCCGACGCGGTCGTACCTCCCGGCTCCCCCACCCAATCCTGACCCCGCATCCCTATCCGACGCAGCGCGCGCCCTGCGGGAAGCACAGCATCCGGTCATTATTGCCGGAGGCGGCGTTCGGGCCGATAATGCCCGCATGGAGTTGCGGGGCTTGAGCGAGTTGATCGCTGCGCCAGTCGTTACAACGGCATCGGGGAAGGGGGCCTTCCCTGAGGATCATGCGCTGGCCGGGGGTGTTTTCGGGACGTTCGGCTTTCCCGCCGCAAACGCCCTGGTGTCAGAGACGGATGCGCTCCTGGTGGTGGGATCCAAGCTCGCGCCCACGGACACGGCCCGGGAAAACCCCGGGCTCATCGATCCCTCGCGCCAGGTCATCATCCAGATCGAAATCGAGCCGAGGAATGCGGGCTGGACGTTTCCCTGCGATCACGTGGTCCTGGGCGATGCCTTGGCCGCTTTGTCGCAGATGAGTGCCGCCCTTCGCGAAGAGGGACCCATCCCGGTTGGGATACTCAATGCCAGAAAGGATCGGGTGCAAGCAGCCCGAAGAAAGCACGGGTTTTTCGATGGCCCCGAGTTCCGCTCCGACGAGGTGCCCATGCTTCCGCAGCGAATCATCGCAGAGATTCGCAAGGCCGTTGCGGACGATGCTGTCATCACCTGCGATGGGGGTGAGAACCGCCTGTTCATGACCCGCTTTTATCAAAGCAAGCGCCCGGGGACCTTTCTCTCTCCCGGATCCACCGGCGGGATGGGATATGCCATCCCTGCGGCACTGGCGGCTAAGCTAATTTATCCCCAACGTCAATGCGTGGCGGTGTGCGGAGATGGCGGCTTTTCCATGACCATGAGCGGGCTGATGACCGCCTGTGAAGAGCGCATCCCCATCGTGACCGTCGTCTTGAACAACTCTGCTTTGGGTTGGGTGAAGCATTTTCAAAAGGAACGGGTGATCGCCTCGGAGTTCTCGGACATGGATATGGCGGAGATCGCTCGAGCCATCGGCTGCCGAGGTTTTCGGATCGAGCAGCCAGGCGAGCTGGCAGGTGCATTGGCGGAGGCGCTGGCCGGCGATGTCCCGGCGGTCCTGGATGTGCGCACCTCCCTCAAGATCGGCTTTGAAGACCTCTTGTCTCCGTTTGTTACCACTCCTCTGATTGGCCGCTGAACCGGCTCTTATCAGGGGAAACCCCGCTTTCCGAACAGGATCGACATGACGGGTTTGCCTTTAGGCAACGGATCATTTCGTTGGGAATTTTGGGGGGAAGGGAATGAAACTAAAGGGCAAAACGGCACTGGTCACCGGTGCTGCAGGTGGTATCGGCCGCTCCCATGCCCTGCGCCTGGCGCGGCTGGGTGCCGATGTGGTGATCAACGACATCGACTTGCAGGCCTACAAGAAATATGGGGAAGAGATCACAGCGGATTCCGCGGTGGAGGAAGTTCGTAGACTGGGGGTTCGTTGCCTCGGCATCGAGGCGGATGTGTGCCAGAAGGGGCAGGTCGAGGCCATGGTGAAAAGAATCCTGGACGAGTTTGGGCACATCGATATTCTGATCAACAATGCCGGTGGGCTGGTCGGTGAGGTCTCGCACAGCTTCGCGTCCTCGGTCCCGGAGGAGGATCTGAGAGCTACCCTGGATCGGAACCTCATGGGGACCATCTTTTGCTGTCAGGCGGTCGCCCAGCCCATGAAATCCCAAAGATGGGGCAGGATCGTAAACACCTCATCCCAGGCTGCGCTTCAGACGATGGCCGACGGAAGCTTCGCTTCCTACGCCGCGGCCAAGGCCGGGGTCGTCGCCTACACCCGGTATCTGGCGCAGGAGCTGGGGCCGTACGGTATCACCGTCAATTGCATCTCTCCCGCCTACGTCAGCACCGCTCGAGTGGAAAGAATCCTGTTTTCCCTTCCCGGAAAGAGGGAGCAGTTTCTGTCTCAAATACCCCTGGGGAGGATGGCTGTCCCTGACGACATTTCAAAAGGGGTGGAGTTTTTTGTCACCGATCTCGGGGATTATGTCACGGGGCAGTGTTTGAGCATCTGCGGAGGCGCAATCAAGTTCTGAAGGACAAAACCAAGAGGTTCATTTGAAAAGCGGAGATCGAGGCAGGATGTCAGGGGCGAAGTTCATTGCCGAGACCCTCAAGGGATATGGGGTCACCCATGTCTTTTGGGTGGAAACGATCATGCGACGGACCCTGCTGGAGATGGAAGCCATCGGGATTCGCCGGGTATTGACCCACTCCGAGAAGGCGGCGGCCTACATGGCGGACGGCTACGCCCGGGCGAGCGGAAGGCCTTCCGTCTGCATGGCCCAATCGGTGGGAGCCGCCAATCTGGCCTCGGGACTCCAGGACGGATTCCTCGGCGGCTCTCCCGTCATTGCTTTCACCGGGTTCAAGCCACCTCTGGCGCAGTATCGTCACGCCTACCAGGAGATCCTCCACCAGGGCATGTTCGATCCGGTCACCAAATGGAATGTCCGGGTGGACACCATCGACCAGCTTCCCTATCTGCTCCGCCAGGCCTTCCGGGAAGCAACCACCGGGGCCCCCGGCCCGGTCCATCTGGATCTCCTGGGCTTTGCAGGGGAGATGATCGAGGCTGCCGAGGCGGACCTGGAGGTGATCGTCGAGGAGCCCTTCACCCATTATCCGGCCTTCCGTCCCGAGCCCGACGCCAAGCGGACCGAGGAGGCCGCCCGGCTTCTGGAGGCTGCGGAGAAGCCGGTCATCGTGGCCGGTGGAGGGGCGATCATCTCCTCTGCCGGGCCCGAAATCGTATCGCTGGCCGAGCGGCTCTCCATCCCCGTCGCTACCTCCCTGAACGGAAAGGGAGTGATTCCCGATTCCAATCCCCTCAGCCTGGGCGTCGTCGGCTCTTACTCTCAAGGTTGTGCCAATCGCATCGTCTCCGAGGCGGACCTGGTGCTCTTCATCGGGAGCCACACCGGGGACCAGACGACCCATGGTTGGACGGTCCCCCCACCGGGGACCCCGGTGATCCAGATCGACATCGACCCAACCGAGCTGGGGAGGAGCTACCCGAATCGTGTCCCCCTGCTTGGAGATGCGAAGGTCACGGCCCGTCGGCTGGCGGAGGTGGTGCGTCCCAGGACCACGGCCAGTGGGTGGGCGGAGCACGCCCGGAAGATCGTCCTGGAATGGCGGGCCGGGGGAGAGCCCCTGCGGAACTCCGATGCCATCCCCATCAGCCCGGAGCGGCTCTGCATGGAACTGACGGAAGTCCTTCCCGCCGAGGCCATTCTCCTGGCCGACACCGGATTCGCCGCCATCTGGGCGGGAACCAGGGTCTCCCTGCTCCGTCCGGGGCAGCGCTTCATCCGGTGTGCGGGCTCCCTGGGCTGGGCCTTCCCCGCTGCTTTAGGGGCCAAATGCGCGGCGCCCGATCGGCCGGTCATCTGCTTCATTGGCGATGGAGGGTTCTGGTATCATTTGAGCGAGCTGGAGACCGCCTCCCGGTGCGATATCAAGGCTGTGACCGTGGTGAATAACAACAGCGGTTTTGGCCAGTGCTGGGCGCTCATAAAGGCCGCCTATGGAGATCGGCCCGGGCGGTGGGAGGAGATGACCCGTTTTCAGGAGGTGAGCTTCGCCCGGATCGCCGAGGAGATGGGCTGTCTCGGCATTCGGGTGGAGAGGCCGGGAGAGATCTGGGGAGCCCTGGAGAGGGCCTTGCAGGCCGATCGCCCGGCGGTGGTGGATGTCATCACCGACCCGCAAGCCGATCCTGCGCCCCCGTGGGCACCCCGGTGGTGATTCGGGATGGCCGGCCGCGCCGCGCCGGGGTCACATCTTCATATGTCATTTAATATCCTGCGGACCGTATTCTGGACTCGCCGATCCGAATTGACGTAGACCTGCCCTCGCTTCACCGCTCCCGTAATCGCCGTGTAGCCCACCCCGAAGACTCTTCCGATCTCCTCATTTCGAAAGACACCTTGGTGATGAAGAAGATAGATGGCTACATCCCGGCTGAGACAACGCCTTCTGCGAGGAGCCAGGGCCGAATCCGGATCTTTCTCTCCCAATCGTTCGAGGATGGTTTGGGCTAGGGAGGGAAGGTCTCTATCCCTTAGCAGTAGCCTGGCCTGAGGCTTTTCTCGATGTCCCTCGTTTTGGGCTCTCTCCCTACACTCCTCTGAGAACTCTTCGGTTCCTAAGTACAATCCATGCCGGAGGTCTTCCAAGGGATTCCGCTTTTCTTCCAAAAAGGATTGCTGGGCCTCCAAGAAGTTCCTCCGGCTTCCCCCATGCATGCCAAGCACGAGATCCGTGGTCAACCAGGAGGGCTGGGACCGCTTATCTGCATAGGCGGGATAGCTGCTCCACCGATAATCGGACAGCTTCTTGACAATGCCCGCCCGGAGGGGGTTTCCATGAATATAAAAGCACATGGCGGTGAAGTGGCGGTCGTCTTGAACCAGGAAGCTCTTGAATCGCCCCTGAAACAGATGTCCGCTTCGCTCATGCCGGCGATTGAACCAGACCGAATAGCTGACCCCCAGCCACTGAATGGCACGGGAGAGGTTGGCATCCTGGGTGCGGAGGAGAAAATGATAATGATTGCTCATCAACACATAGGCATGGATTTCCAACTGGAAGCGCCCTACCATCTTGCCCATGCCTTCTAAGAATCGGAGGTAGTCTTTCTCGTCACGATAAATATCCCTCTTTTCATTCCCCCGAGAGAGAACATGGTAATAAGTATCCGGGTAATCTAACCGAAGAGGTCGGGCCATGAGGGATTACTGCCATAAACTTTGATTCGAGTCAAGAATAAAATGACATATGAAGATGTGACCCCATTCTCCTCGCCTTCGCCTCAGGTGCTGGGCGCCGAGAACGGCGGTCTTGCCTGCAGGGGACCAAAGGCCTCTTTCGTCTCTGGTATCTCGATCTTATAGAAATAGTTCTCCTCTACCGGAAGGGTCTTATCGATATATTCGTACCTCTTGACCTCCGGGGTCCCTTTGATCGAGGTCACCAGGGTGTACTCCCCGTCCGCCATTACCATCCTCCGATAGATTTCAAAGGTCAGCGGTTCTGTTTCGGAAATGCGTGCTTCCCAAGTTAATCGGACCGCCCTGTAGCGCGCTTGGACCCTGAATTCGCTGATGGTAGCCGATCGAACCTTTTCTTCGGCGACCGCCACGGAAATCGTTTCAGGCGAAAGCGCCGTCAGCAGGATAGAAAAGGCCCCTGCCGCTACCAGCCAACAGGTCAATCTACTCATCACTATCGGTAGAAACCTGATCTTTTCCACGGTTAGAATTCTGGCAGGTGGGGAAAGCCCCAGCCACCCCCCGGTCTGGAGGGGTTGACTGGGGCTTCCTCTTTCTCCTTGCCTGCTCTTACAAAACAATCTTGATGTCTTCAGCGCGGCGGGCGTAACCACAGCCTACCTTCACCGCTTGCGAGATCTGGGAGTTATGCCAGACATACATCCCGATCATGTTCGGCACCGACGGATACCATTCCTGCATGATCTCAATGCCCACCACATCATTGGCCACTTGGCATCCGGAGGCCACGATGAAGCCGCAACCGACCTCCTCACCGTGGGAAGGCCCCCCGGCGATGAGCGCGCGCCTGCCATCCATGATGATCAGATCCGGTTTGATGGGGAGGTTGATCTCAGCGACAGCCTGCTTGTTGAAGATATGGTTGAGGCAGTGAAGCTGGTTTCCCCTGTCTTCACGGTGAAGTATTCCTACCGATAGCTTCAGGGCCATGGTGAAACCGGCGGTGACGTGGGTCTTCATAATAGGCTGGTAAATGATCTTGTCAAATTGGCGAAGGGGCTCGGCATAGGCAACGGTCCCATCGCCACCTCCGAATTTTCCAAGATATTCCGCCTTCGAATTGGTCACATGCATCCACTTGGTCTTGTCGAAATTGATGAACGGCACGCCGGTTCTCTTGCACACCTCATCGAATCTAAGCAACGGGAAAACCCGCTCCGTAGGCCCCCAGGGACCACAGCTATCCCCGACCGCCAGATTTCCATACCCCTCATCCTGTAAAATCTGGATCAAGGCCTCCAGGAAGCGGTAGTCCGTGCCTCCCCTGGGCCAGGGGTCACCCGTGTTCATGTTCGGCTTGATCAGGATACGGTCCGTCTTTTTCAGGCTCCTCCCCAGGCCCCCGAGTTTGTCAATAGCCCGCTTGAGGTCGCCTTTGATGTCCTTGTCGAGCGGGGTCGTCTCGGTGATGCTCACTAACGCCTTGCCTCCATTCCCCGTATACCAGTTTGGGTGCAGGTGGGACCAATCCACCGGCCTCATGTTGTTGATGAACTCCTCCGGTTCCTTGGTGAAGTGCCCGGGGGGATTGGGGGCGTTCTTGATGAATTCCCCGACGTTGTCCATCCAGGCATCCCGAAACTTCCACGTCTCCGGGTGGTTCAACCGGTCCAAGTCTTCCACAGCACCTGCTTCTTTCGCTTTGTGGAGGCTGAGCAGTCCCATGGCCGCCAAACCGATACCACCGTACTTCGCAACATCCTTGAAGAAATCTCGTCTTCCGATCTCCTTCTTGTGCATAGCCACCTTCTCCTCTCAGGCCTTTCTTGCCATCCTGAGCCTTTCTTGAGCCCACTCCCATGAAGCAACTCCACTTGACTACGACTTCCTAAGGAGCCCTCTTATCTCCGCCTTTATATCACCCCCTTTCGTTGCCATCTCCAAGATCTCGGTAAACTGGTTGGCCTCATGAGTCGTCTTAGATTATATTGAACCAGCACCAGAACATTCTTTAGCCCGCTGATCGCTCCGAGCCTTGGGAAAGGAATGGCGAATGGTCGGAGAGGACAAGTATGGACTCGAAGCTTGGGTGCGCAGTAAAGAATGCGTCGCCTCTTCGCAGAAGAGTCTGCAAGGCGTCGACCTCGAACACCTCATTGAGAATGAAGCGGCCGCCTCTGGCGGCGCGAGCATCTCATCAATGTTGTTGCAGCGAAACGAAGCGGACTTGGGTGGGGACTAAATCTGACTCTGAGTTGTGGCACTCTAGAACGCTGCAAAACAGAAACTACTTGCTGCAGGAGAGTTTGATTCGTGATGTTCTATCGCAAATAGATTGAGGTCAATCTTATATATACCCGACGGGCAGATGCCGTTTTGGTAAAGACCGGTGGCCCTTCAGCCTATTCCTCCCCCTTCCTCCGTAGACACAAAAGGCACCGTGATCTTCGGAAATTCAAGATCTATCCGGTGCCTGAATTTTCCACCTCCTGCCGGTGAACGGCAAAGTACTTTACGGCTACGGGGGAAGGGGAACGCTGGGCGGGCAACCGAGCTATCCCACATAACTACGCTTTTCGTATTTTTCTATTCCTCTTAGCCTTCCCTGTCAAGAATTTTTTGCATGGGGGGAAGAAGGGGACATAGATTCTAAAACAGCTTTCGGATCTTCCACTAACCGTCTCCTTTTGCCCTTGTACCTCCTCGGAAACGACCGGGCGAGGATTGAAGGGAGGTTGGCTCCAAACCAACGTAATTGAGAGTCCCTTCTCCACTCCTGAGGGTTTGTTTTGTCGATGGTTTTCCTGTCCGCTTGCAGCCTTGACGAAATATGCCTCCCGCCAACCTACCGAAAAGCAGTTGACATGAGGAATTGAGAAGGATAGATAGCATGAATCCCGGCTGGAAAGCTGGAGAGGCATGAAACAAGTATGATTTGGTTCCTCTAAAGAATGCAGGCTCAGATCGAAATCAACATTCAGGAGGTGTCGGATGAACTATGTCAACCTGGGCCGGACAGGCCTCAAGGTTTCGCGGATCTGTTTGGGCACCATGACCTACGGCTCGAAAAAGTGGCGAGATTGGGTGCTGCCCGAGGAGGAGAGTCGCCCCTTCATCCAGCGCGCCTTGGAATTGGGAATCAACTTCTTTGATACCGCGGATGTTTACTCTCTGGGGGTCAGCGAAGAGATATTAGGCCGCGCCCTGCGAGATTTCAGCCAGCGCGATCGGGTGGTCATCGCTACCAAGGTGAACCAACCCATGGGCGAAGGGCCTAATGAGCGTGGGCTTTCACGGGTCCATATCATGAACTCCATCGAAGCTTCCCTCCGCCGCCTGGGAACCGACTATGTGGATCTTTACCAGATTCATCGCTGGGACAGCGAGACGCCCATAGAAGAGACCTTGGAAACCCTCCACGACCTATTGAAGGCGGGCAAGGTGCGCTACATAGGCGCCTCCAGCATGTATGCCTGGCAGTTCGCCCAGGCTTTCTATCTGGCCGATTTGCATGGGTGGACGCGCTTTGTCTCCATGCAGAACCATTACAACCTCGTCTATCGGGAGGAGGAGCGCGAGATGCTACCTCTATGCCGGGCGGAGAAGATCGGCATCATTCCCTGGAGCCCGCTGGCGCGAGGCTTCTTGACCGGGAGCCGCCATCGTGGGGGCGGCGGAGAGACGACTCGTTCCCGCAGCGATGACTTCGCTGTCAGCATGTATTTCAAAGAAACCGATTTCCAAATCGTCGACCGGGTTCTGGATCTGGCAAAGCGTCGTGGGGTAAAGCCGGCTCAAATTGCCCTGGCATGGCTGCTGCGCCAGCCGGGCGTGACGGCTCCCGTCATTGGGGCCAGCAAGATGCACCAACTGGAGGAAGCGGTCGCTGCCCTGGAAATCGCATTGACCGACGAGGAGTGCCGCTTCCTGGAAGAACTCTACCAGCCTCACCCGGTCCTGGGGCACACCTGAGGTATCCGATGGGCTCGAAAAGTGGACGCCATTTTCTGCAGATCCCGGGGCCGACGAATCTGCCCGACCGGATCCTGCGCGCGATGAGCCAGCCTACCATCGACCACCGGGGGCCGGAGTTCTCACGCCTGGCCCGGGGGATTCTGGAGGGGCTGCAGCAGATCTTCAGGACCTCAGGCCCGGTCGTGATCTATCCCTCCTCGGGAACCGGAGCCTGGGAGGCGGCGCTCGTCAATACCCTTTCCCCGGGGGATCAGGTGTTGATGTTCGAAACCGGCCACTTCGCCACGCTGTGGCGCAACATGGCAACCCGATTGGGCCTGGAGATAGATTTCGTTCCCGGCGATTGGCGCCATGGTGTGGACCCTGCCGTCGTCCAAGCGAAACTCCGTCAGGATCGATCCCGAGCCATCAAGGCGGTAGCGGTGGTGCACAACGAAACCTCCACCGGCGTGACGAGCCGGGTAGCCGAGGTTCGCAAAGGCATGGATGCTGCGGGACACCCGGCCCTGCTGATGGTGGATACGATCTCCTCCCTTGCCTCCATCGACTACCGTCATGAGGAGTGGGGCGTGGATGTGTCCGTTGCATGTTCACAGAAGGGCCTGATGTTGCCGCCCGGACTGGGCCTCAACGCCATCAGCGAAAAGGCACTGCTGACCTCGAAGTCGGCGCGACTGCCCAGATCGTACTGGGATTGGGAGGCCATGCTCAAGGACAGCCAGGCGGGCTTCTTCCCCTACACGCCGTCGACGAACCTGCTCTATGGCCTGCGCGAGGCGATTGCGATGCTCTTCGAAGAGGGCCTGGAAAATGTCTTTGCCCGCCATAGCCGCCACGCTGAGGCCACGCGCCGGGCGGTCAAGGCCTGGGGTCTGGAGGTGGTCTGTCTGAATCCGGAAGAGTACAGTAGCTCCCTGACCGCAGTGATGATGCCGGAGGGATACGATGCCGACGCCCTGCGGAAGGTCATTCTGGAACGGTTTGACATGTCCCTGGGCACGGGCCTGGGGAAGCTGAAAGGTAAGATATTCCGCATCGGGCATCTGGGCGACTTCAACGATCTGATGCTCGCCGGAACCATGTGCGGGGTGGAGATGGGCCTCGGGCTTGCCGGGATCCCCTTCCAGAAGGGAGGCGTGGCCGCAGCGCTCGAGTATCTATCCAGCAAGCAGATACCCCCGGGCAAGCCCGGGGCACTTTTCCCCGGCGGTCCGGCTGCCTCCTGAGTGACCTCGGGCGCTTATGAGCGAGGAGAGCTCGGAGAGGTCAGGCCGAGCTGTCTGAGCCCTCCGATAGCCTTCTGAGGAG